>JADGMW010000043.1_pt1 | contig 144832 bp, 133 predicted proteins | sample 8641801 | NCBI WGS metagenome assembly JADGMW01 (sample SAMN16272018, study PRJNA661076) | feces metagenome | isolation source: fecal sample from diarrhoea affected cattle A | host: Bos taurus | place: South Africa: Lokaleng Village, Mahikeng | collected 2019-09
CTGGTGGGCGCGCCACCGGGGCTCGCCCCGCTGCTCCAGAGCATGAGCGGGCCGTTGCTGGTGCGGTCGGTGACGACGCCGATCGTCGTCGTGTGCGCACCGAGCTGCACCTGCGTGGCGAGGTGCTCGATGACCGCCGCCGACGTCGCGCACGCCCGCGAGATCCACGGCCCGCCGTGCTCGCCGGCACCGAGGCGGCGTGACACGAGGGTGACGCCGTAGAAGGAGTGCTGCTGCGGGACCGTGCACCCCAGCGTCCACTCGGTGATCTCCTCGGGCGGCAGCCCGCGGTCGGCCAGGGCGCGGCCCGTGACGTCGACCGCGAGGTCCAGGCTGTTGACCTCCGCGAGCGGTCCCTGCCACTTGGCGAAGGGTGAGGTCCAGCTGAAGCCGAACGGGATGTGGGCGTCGGTGAACTTCATGGGGTCCTCTCGGCGGCGTCGGGTGCGGCGACCGGGTCCACGAGCGCGGGGACCTCGACCTCGGTGATGCGCCGACGCAGCCGGTGCATGTCGACCTTGCCGCTGGGGCTGCGCGCGAGCTCGTCGACCAGGTACAGGCGGCGCGGCTTCTTGTACCCGGCCAGGCGCCGGCCGACCTCGTCCTGGACCTGCTCGGGAGTGAGCGGCGCGCCGGGCGCGGTGACGACGACGGCCGTCACGACCTCGCCCCAGCGCGGGTCCGGCAGGCCCAGGACCACGGCGTCGAGGACGCCGGGCAGCGCGAGCAGCACCTTCTCGACCTCACCGGGGAAGACCTTCTCCCCGCCGGTGTTGACGACCCCGGACCCCCGGCCGAGCATCTCGACGTACCCGTCGCCCAGGACGCGCACCCAGTCGCCCGGCATGACGTGCCGCACCCCGTCGATCACGGGGTAGGTCTCGGCGGTGCGCGCCGGGTCGTCGTGGTAGCCCAGGGGCATCGCGCCGCGGTAGGCGAGCATCCCGGTCTCCCCGACCTCGTCGACCGGCGTGAGGTCCGGCGCGAGGACGACGGCACCGCGCGCGAGCCGCGGCCGGCACGGCAGGTCGTCCGGGCCGCGGACGACGCCGTAGGCGAACGGCCCGCCCTCGCTCGACCCGATGATGTCGATGAGGGTCGCGCCCGGCGCGTGGGCGATCAGCCGGGCCTTGAGGTCGTCGGACCACACCATGCCGGAGCTCAGGACCGTGTTGAGGCACGAGATGTCGCCGGCCCCCGCCTCCAGGGCGTCGACGAGCGGCCCGACGATCGCGTTGCCCGCCACGACGAGGCGCGTGACGCCGTGCTCCTCGACGGCCCGGACCGCCGCGCGGGGGTCGAACCGGGCGGTGGGCAGGAACACGACCGTGCCGCCGAGGACCATCGCGTTCATGACGTTGAACAGGGCCGTCGCGTGCATCATCGGCGGCAGCGGCAGGCACACCGTGCGCGGCAGGTCCTCGCGCGCGGCGACGCGCGTGACGTCGTCCAGCGACGTCGGGACGTCGACGGGCAGGGAGCCGTAGATCGAGAACAGCTGGCTGTCGAACAGGTTGCCGTGGGTCCACACGACCGCCTTGGGGCGGCCGGTCGTGCCCCCGGTGAACATGAAGATCCTTTGGTCCGGCCCGCGCGGGTGCGAGGGGAGCGGCGCGGCGTCGAGCGCGGACGCGAAGGGCACCCCGGGCGCCGGTGGCGCAGCGGCCGCCTGGTCGGCGTCGTCGTGCGCCGTGTCCGGGACGACGAGGACGAGGCCCGGCAGCGGCACGCGCTCGGCGGCGTCGACCACGGCGGCGGCGAGGCTGCTGGGGTAGACGAGCGCGGACGGCCGCGACATCTCCAGCAGCTCGGCGAGCTCGGCACCGTGGTAGCGGAAGTTGATGTTGACCGGGATCGCGCCGATCTTGTACGCGGCGTACAGCGTGGTCAGGTACTCGACGCGGTTGTACATGAAGATCGCGACGGTCGAGTCGGGGCCCAGGCCGTGCGCGACGAAGGTCGCGGCGAGGCGGGCGGCGAGCTCCTCGAAGGCGGTGTACGTGACGTCCGCACCGTCGGCGTGCACGGCGACGCGGTCCGGCACGGCGCGCGCCACGGCGTCCCAGATCGTCGCGTAGTTGGCGCGATCCAGGTCCCCGGACGACGGCGGGACGTCTGCCACTGCTCACATCCTCGTGGGCGGACCGCGCGCGGGTCGCGGCGGTGCGATGACGTGGCATCGTGCCCGTCCCGGGCGCCCGACGTCAACCGTTTCGGTGACGATCGTCAGAAGTCTGTCGAATGATGAGCCCGGCCGCAGGACGCGGCGCGGCGGTTCCGGGGCCCCTCAGGCCGTGAGCCGCCGGGCGAGGTCGGCCTGCGCCGGGCCCGCCAGAGCGGCGTGCAGGTGACGGAAGGTCGCCACCGAGCGCGCCGCCGGCCAGTCGGGCGAGAGGTGCTCGGCCGGGAGCCGCGGGACTGCCCGCAGCAGGTCCAGCCAGTCGGCGACCAGCGCCGTGACGTCGCGCAGCGCGTGGTCGACGTCGGGCGCGCGGTCCGCCCAGCGGTCCTGGAACTGCTCGTGCCGGGCCGCCATCGCCTCGAGCCGCCAGGCCGTCCGGACGCTGCGCGCAGCCGAGAACCCCGGCACCTCGTGGGCGCGGAACGCCAGCAGCTCCAGGTCGCCGTCGTCGGGGTCGACGCCGTCCGGCTCGTCGTCGTGGACGCCGCCGAGGGCCCGCGCGACGTCGACCTCCCCCGGCGCGATCCACAGCCCGTCGCGCAGCAGGCCGAATCCCGCCCACGCCAGCTGGGCGCGCACGCGGTGGCGCACGTCGCGCCGCCGTTCCGGCACGGAGAAGCTGACGAGCGTCCACCCGCTGCCGTGCGGCGCGAAGGGGTCGTCGTCGAAGACGCGTCCCCGCGCTTCCCCCAGCACCCGGACGCTCTCCGGAGTCAGCCCGTAGGAGACGGTGCGCCCGACGCGCACGGGGGCGAGCAGGTGGCGGGCCGCCATCCGGCTCAGCGCCGCCCGCGTCGCCGCCTCCCCGACCCCCAGCTCACCCAGCACGGCGATGAGCACGGACGCCGGCAGCGGACCGGCGCCGCCGGCCACCATGAGCTCGCCCATGAAGGCCAGCAGGAGCTGCTCCGGTCGCCGCCGGACCCCGGCGCGGTCCGGGTCGGGCGCATCCCCGGGCGGCGTCGACATGCGCGCGATTGTCGCACGCGGCCGCCTCACCGACCGGCGTCGGGCCGCTCCGGATCATTGACACATGTGACATTCGACTGCACGATTGCTGGACGAGTGTCATGCATGGTCCGAGCGCTGGTCGGTCTCGACGGCGCGCGGCGCTGACCGCCCGTCACCCGAGATTCAACGGAGAATTGAGGACCCCATGAACCGACGTCCCGCTCTCGTGGCGGCGCTCGTCGCGGCGCTGTCGCTCGGACTGGCCGCGTGCTCGTCGTCGGACCCCGCGCCCGGCGCCGAGCCCGAGGCGTCGGCCGCGCCGGACGCCGACAACCCCCGCGCCGTCACGATCGGGGCGCTCAGCATCAGCGAGACGGCCCCGCTGTGGGCCGCCGTGGAGGCCGGCATCTTCGCCGAGCACGGGCTCGACGTCACGGTCCAGCCGATCCAGGGCGGCGCGCAGGCCATGCCCGCTCTCGTCAACGGTGACATCGACTTCTCCGTCGGCCAGCCCTTCGGCGCGATGCGCGCGGGCCTGCAGGGCCTGGACGTCAAGATCGTCGCCAACTACGCGCAGAGCCTGACCGAGGGGGACGACATCAACTCGGTCGTCGTGGGCGCCGGCAGCGACATCACCTCGCCCGCCGACCTCGCGGGCAAGAAGGTCGCGGTGAACTCGCTCGGCGCGGCCGGTGACCTCACGATCATGGCGGCGGTCGAGGAGGACGGCGGCGACCCCGGCACCATCGAGTTCGTCGAGGTCGCGTTCCCCGACGCGCAGGCCCAGCTCGACGCGGGCAACATCGACGCCGCGTGGGTGCCCGAGCCGTTCGTGTCGATGATCGTCGGCGCGGGCGGCGCGCGGGTGGTCGACCCGTACCAGTCCGTGCTGCCCGGCCTGCCGACCCTCGTCCTGCAGACGACCGGCGCGACGGTCGCGGACGACCCCGCGCTGGTCGACGCCGTGCGCGAGGCCTTCACGGCGGCGTTCGCCTGGGCCGAGGACAACGACGAGGCCGTGCGGCAGTCGCTCGTCGACGAGATGTCGCTGCCCGAGCCCGCCGCGGCCAACCTCCGGCTCCCGCAGTTCTCCACCGAGCTCGACCGCGACGTGCTGCAGGGCCTGGCGGACCTCGCTGTCGAGCACGAGTTCTTCGACCAGGCCCCGGACCTCGACACGCTCATCGTCATCGACTGATGCAGCTGACCGACACGGTGACCGGTCCGGGCCCCGGGGACGTCGCCCCCGGGGCCCGGTCCGGGGCCGGCGCCCGCGCGGGTGGTCGGCGCGGCACCGCGGCGCGCGCCGGCGGCTCCGCCGTGCTCGGCACCCTCGGGGTCGCCGGCTTCGCGCTCACCTGGGAGCTCGTCGCCTGGGCCGAGGTCGTCAACCCGGCGTACCTGCCGCGGTTCTCGACGACGGCCGCGCGGCTGGTCACCGAGCTCGGCGAGCCCCGCTTCTGGTCGGCCCTCGGCGACACCGTGGTGACCTGGGCGCTCGGGCTCGGGATCGCGGTCGTCGCCGCGGTCGTCGCGGGCGCCGTCATCGGCCTCGTGCCGTTCCTGCGCCGGGCGACGCACAGCACCGTGGAGTTCCTGCGGCCCATCCCGTCGGTCGCGATCATCCCGCTCGCCGTCCTGGTGGCCGGGCTCTCGCGCGAGGCGGCGCTGGTGATCGTCGTCTACGCGCCGTTCTGGCAGGTGTTCATCCAGGTCCTGTACGGCGTCGGGGACGTCGACACCGTCGCCGACGACACCGCACGCAGCTTCGGCCTGGGACGGCTGCAGCGGCTGCGGCACGTCGTCCTGCCCACCGCGCTGCCCTACGTCATCACGGGGTTCCGGCTCGCCGCGTCCATCGCGCTCGTCCTGACCATCACGGCCGAGCTGGTGATCGGCAACCCCGGCATCGGCCGGCAGATCGACGTCTACCGCTCCGCGCCCGACGCACCGGGCCTGTACGCGCTGGTGCTGGTCACGGGCCTGCTCGGGCTGCTGGTCAACCTCGTCACGCGTCTCGTCGAGCGCCGCGTGCTGCACTGGCACCCGTCGGTGCGTCGGGAAGGCGTCGCCTGATGGCCGCCGGCCCGGCGCCCGCCCGCCCGACGTCCGCCCGCCCGATGTCCGCCGTGCGCCGCGCACTCGCGTCCCTCGGGTACGCCGTCGGCCTGCCCGTGCTCCTCGTCGTCGCCTGGGCGCTGGCGACCCGCGGGACGACGAACCTCTACTACCCGCCGCCGTCGCGCGTGCTCACGGCCTTCGTGAGCACGTGGCTGTCGCCCGACACGCTCGTGCGTGACGTGCTGCCGAGCCTCGGCCGGTTCGCCGTCGGGGTCCTGCTGTCGATCGTCATCGGCGTCGTCGTCGGCACCGCGATCGGCGCGACCCCGTGGCTGCGTGCGCTGCTCGAGCCGATGCTCGAGTTCTTCCGTGCCATCCCGCCCGTGGTCCTCGTGCCCGTCCTCATGCTGCTGCTCGGCATCGACGACACCATGAAGCTCGCGGTGATCGTGTCGGGCAGCGTGTGGCCCGTCCTGCTCAACACGATCGAGGGTGTCCGGGGGACCGACCCCGTGCTGGTCGACACCTCGCGGTCCTACCGCGTGCGCGGCCTGCTGGCGTACCGGTACGTCGTCCTGCCGGCGGCGAGCCCGCAGATCATGGCCGGCGTGCGGCTGGCCCTGTCGATCGGGCTCATCCTCATGGTGATCTCGGAGATGTTCGCCTCGTCGTCGGGGCTCGGCTACCAGATCGTCTACTTCCAGCGGCAGTACATGGTCGCCGAGATGTGGAGCGGCATCCTGCTGCTCGGCCTCGTCGGCGTGGCCGTCGCCGCCGTCTTCCAGCTCGTCGAACGCCGGGTCCTGCACTGGTACCACGGCTCGAGAGAGGTCGCCCGTGCCTGAGAACACGCCCCTGCTGTCCGTCCGGGACCTGAAGAAGACGTACCAGGGCTCCTCCGGGCCCGTCGAGGCCATCGGCAACATCACCTTCGACGTGCGCCCCGGTGAGCTGGTCTGCATCGTCGGTCCGTCCGGGTGCGGCAAGACGACGCTGCTCAAGTGCCTCGCCGGGCTGCTGCCCCCCACGGCCGGGTCGGTCACGCTCGACGGGGCCGCCGTCACCGCGCCGCCGAAGAAGATGGCGCTCGTCTTCCAGGAGTACGGGCGCTCCCTGTACCCGTGGCTCACCGTGCGCGACAACGTCGGCCTGCCGCTCAAGGCACGCGGCGTGCCGAAGGCGGAACGGCGGGCGGTGATCGAGCGGGCCGTCGAGGAGGTCGGGCTCGCGCACGCGCTCGACACGTACCCGTGGCAGCTCTCCGGCGGCATGCAGCAGCGCGTCGCGATCGCCCGCGCCGTGGCGTACTCACCGGAGATCCTCGTCATGGACGAGCCGTTCGCCGCCGTCGACGCCCAGACCCGCGCCGACCTGGAGGACCTGGTCCGGCGGGTGTGGCAGGACCTCGGGGTGACGGTCCTGTTCGTCACGCACGACATCGACGAGTCGGTGTACCTGGGCGAGCGGGTGCTGATGCTCTCGTCGTCGCCGACGTTCGTGCAGCAGGACCTCGCGATCGACCTGCCCGCCGAGCGCGACCAGCTCACGACCCGCGCGCTGCCCCGGTTCACCGAGCTGCGGACGCACGTGTACGAGCAGATCCAGCGGGCGAAGCGGGGGGAAGCGGTCCCGGCCGACGCGTGAGGGCCAGGTCGCCGTCCGTCAGCCGTCGTCCGTCAGGCGGCCGGCGGACTGCGTGAGCCCAGGTGGCGGCTGCGGGCTCCAGCCGGGCTCCGGCTCGCTCGGCGGCAGGCCGCGCATCACGTGGATCCGGTCCACGACGGTGACGACGCCCAGCACGACGACGGCCAGGCCGGCCGCCGCGACGACGTCCGTCAGGAAGTGGTAGCCGAGGTACAGGCGGCTCAGGGCGACCGCCGCGACACCGACGACACCGACGACCAGCCAGCCGACGACGACCCGGCGTGTGCGGTGCCGGCTCGCCACGAGGTACCCGGCGACCAGCAGGAAGGTCGCCGTCCCGATGGTGTGGCCGGACGGGAACGACCCGGTCGTCTCCGAGCCGGGGATGTACATCGTCTCCTCCGGCGGTCGGGGCCGGGCGACGAGGCCCTTGACCAGCAGCGAGAGCAGCGTGGAGGCGATCATGGCGCCGGCGAGCAGCAGCGGCCGCCACCACTCGCGCGCGCGCAGGCCCCAGGCCACGCACGCGACCAGGATGATGACCGGCAGCACGGTCGGACCGGTGACGAAGGTGAGCGCGGCGAGGACCGCGGTGAGGACGTCGCTGCGGGCGTCCACCAGGAACTCCAGGACCGGCCGGTCCCACAGGGAGAAGTCGTCGCGCTCCTGGACCGCGTCGAACATGCCCCCGAAGACGAGCAGGCCGAGCGCCACGAGCACGACGCCGGGCAGGACCGCCCGGAGCAGGGGCTGGTCGGCGTACCACGCGAGCAGACGGCGCGGCGGGTCTCCGGCTGGCATCCAGCCACGCTACCGGCGCTCGTCGCGGACGGCTCCCTGACCGCCCTCGGCTCCTTCTACAGGTCGAGCGTCACCAGACGGTAGCCGGCATCGAGCTCGTCGAGCGCCAGCAGGTCGGCGTACCGCTCGGCCCACGCGCCTGTCGCGATGTCGTTCTCGAGCCGCTCCAGACCGCGGTGGATCTCCGCGTCGCCGACCCGGCTCAGCACCGAGATCCCCGCCCGGACCACGGGGTCGAGGTAGGCGGCGGGCCGCCTCCACCAGGCGGCGGCGAATCCGTCGACGCAGTCGTGGGGCACGGGGACGGCCTCCACCGCGCACGGGCCGAGAGCCGCGACGAGGCGCTCCATCGGGACGGCGTGCGCCCGGTCGAGCTCGCGTGCGGCGGGCAGGTAATCGCGCAGCAGCCAGAAGTCACGGGTCACGGTCTCGTCGAACGTCAGCACCACCACGCGGCGACGTGCGACCCGCTTCATCTCAGCGATCCCGCGCTCCAGGTCGGTCCAGTGGTGCACCGTGAGGACGGCCATGGCCGCGTCCACGGCGTCGTCCTCCAGGGGGATCGACTCCGCGACCGCGCACAGGACCGGGGCGGCCCCGGCGGGGCGCTGGTCGATCATCGTCCTGCTCGGCTCGATGGCGACGACGGTGGTGGGCGGCTCGTAGGACCCGGTCCCGGCTCCGACGTTCACGACGGTCGACACGTCCCCGAGAGCCCTGACGACCTGAGCCGCGATGCGCGGGTCCGGCCGCCGGGTGGCCGCGTACGTCCGGCCGATGTCGTCGTAGGTGACCATGCGCCGACTCTGCCAGGCCGGGCTCCACCTCGTCGCCGCCTGGGCCGGGCGGCTACGACGTCTCCGCGCGCGTGCTCACCAGCGGGAACGTGCGCGGTCCTGGGCCGGCGCCGTCACGAGGGACGTTCCGCCTGACCCACCAGGATCTTCGTGAGCAGCCGCTGCAGCGTCTCGCGCTCCTGCCGGGTCAGGGCCGACGTCAGCACGTCGTCCACGCGCGCGGCCGCCGGGACCAGCTCCGCGAGCACCGCGAGCCCCTCGTCGGTGAGGCGCACGACGTTGCGTCGTCGGTCCGCCTCGGCCCGCACGCGCGCGACCAGCTCACGGGCCTCCAGCCGCGCGACGAGCCCGGCGATCGTCGACCTGTCCAGGTCGAGGTCGTCGCAGAGGTCGCGCTGGCTCGCCTCCCCGCGCGTGCGCAGGACGTTGAGCACGCCGAACTGCACGTTCGTCAGCCGCGGCCCGACCTCCTGCGCCCAGGCGGCGAGGTGCGCCTGCTGCGTCCGGCGGACGAGGTAGCCCGTGTGGTGCGCGAGGTCGATCGGCAGCGGGTCGGTCACGACGCCATCGTGGCAGCCACCGAGGGCCGGGCGGGTCAGGACGGCGCCGGTTCCGAGACGTGAGACGCCGCCGCCGCGACACCGGGCTGAGATGGCCCTGGCCGTCCGATGAGCCGACCAGGGCCGGTCTCGCGGCCCGGGCGTCTCATGGACCGGGCACGCGGCGCATGCTCAGAGCCAGGTGGGTGGTGGGGGGACCGGGGAGCCGTCGGACGTCGTCAGGAGACGCTCGCCGCCGCGGCCTGTCGCCCACCGCGCGAGGTCGGCCGCGCGGCCGCGCACGCGCACCGACCCGTCGTCCCCACCGGGCCCCACGGTCCGGTCGGTCGGCTCCAGCACGGGCACCACGACCTCGCCGCCGCGTGAGCGCCACATGCGCGTCACGTCCGCGAGCAGCGCGTCGACGAGCTCGGGCGGGAACTGCCGGTACGACGCACCGTTGTCGAGGTCGACGGCGTGCACCCAGACCTCGCGCGTGCGCATCCACACCGTCTCGCTCGCCGGCACCGTGCGCCCGAGCGCGGTGCGGACCGGGGCGGCCCAGGCCTCGGGCGCCAGGTCGCGCCACTCGACGTCGAGGTGCACCGCAGCGTGCGCGGACAGGTTGCGCAGCGCCCGGGCCGGCTGCGTCGCGCCGTACTCGATCTCGGCGTCCCGCTCCTCGCGCGACGCGTACATCGGGGTCTCGACGCCCGTCGCGGCCCACTCCGTCAGGCGCGTCAGGGCCCGCGCGTTGAGCCCGACGTGCGCGACGACGTGCCGCCGCGTCCACCCCGGCACGAGGGACGGTGCGTCGAGCTCGTCGTTGCCCAGCTCGTTGAGCTTGCGGGAGAAGTACGCCTGCCCGCGCCGGGCCAGCAGCAGGGCCGCCCGGAGCTGCGGATCCGTGGTGCGGTCGGTCCGCGCCGCCACGTCAGGCCTCCGCGACGACGTCGTTGCGGAGCTCGCCGAGCCCGGTGACCGACGTGCTCAGCACCTGCCCCGGCCGCAGGTACCGCGCGGGCGTGCGGGCGTGCCCGACGCCGCCGGGCGTGCCCGTCGCGATGACGTCGCCCGGGTGCAGCGTGAGGATCTGCGAGACGTACGCCACGAGCGCGGCGGGCCCGAAGACCATGTCGTCGACCGGCGTGTGCTGCACCTGCTCGTCGTCGACGACGGTCCGCAGGTCACCCGTCAGCGGCCCGGCCCCGGCCACCGTGAGCCAGGGGCCGAACGGCGTCGTGGCCTCGAACGTCTTGCCCTGCAGCCACTGCGCGGTGCGGTACTGGTAGTCGCGCATGGTGACGTCGTTGAGGACCGCGTACCCGGCGATCGCGGCGGCCGCGGCGGCCTCGTCGAGCCGCCGGGCGGTCGCGCCGACGACGACGGCGACCTCGCCCTCCCAGTCGACCGCGTCGGCGGCGTGCGCGGGCAGCACGATCGGGTCGTACGGGCCGACGAGCGCCTCGGGGTACTTGGCGAACAGCGTCGGGTACGTCGGCAGGTCGCGGCCCATCTCGAGGATGTGGTTGCGGTAGTTCAGCCCGACGCACACGATCTTCGACGGCCGCAGCACGGGCGGCGCCCAGGCCCGGGGCTCGAGGTCCGCGAGCGCGTGCCGTCGTCCGTCCGCCGCCGCGGCCCGCTCCCGCCAGTCGGCACCCGCCAGCAGCGCGCCGACGTCGGCCACCCCGGGCAGCTCGACGGCCTCGCGCTCGTCGACGCGCACGGCGACGGTCGCCATCGGCGCCTCGCCGGGGGCGGCGAGGCGCAGCGTGCCCAGCCTCACGCGAGGTCCTCGTTGCGCTGCCCCGGGACGTAGGTGCGCGTGAACTGCAGCCGGTCGATGATCGGCCCGTCCGTGAACCGGAACAGGTCGAACTGGCTGTCGGCGTGCAGCGACCAGGGCACCCAGCTGGGGACGGCGAACAGGTCGCCGGTCTCGACGCGCTGCTCGACACCACCGAGGACGACCGTGCCCTCACCCTCGAACACCTGCCACACCGACGACCCCACCTCGTGACGCGCGGGCGTCTCGGCCCCCGCGCGCAGGCGGTGGAACTCGCAGCGGATGGTCGGCATGACGTCGCCGCCGGTCGTGGGGTTGGTGTAGCGGATCGCGGCGTGCCCCTGCTCGACGGTCGCCGGGTGGCCCTCGTCCTCCAGCTTGAGCTGCTCGGTCAGCGCGCGGTCGGTGTGCTCCCAGCGGTACGCGGACAGCGGTGAGCTCGTCTGGTCCTGCAGCCCGGACAGCGGCCGCAGGCCGGGGTGCGCCCACAGCCGCTCGGAGCGCGAGACGTCCGGTGACGCCTCGTCGGTGACGCGCTCGGAGCCGTACTCGAAGAAGCCGACGTCGGCGTAGTGCGAGAACGGGACGTCGAGACCGTCGATCCAGGCCATGGGCTGGTCGGTGTCGTTGTGGTGGCCGTGGAAGTTCCAGCCGGGCGTCAGCAGCAGGTCGCCGCGGCGCATGGCGACCGGGTCGCCGTTGACGACGGTCCACACGCCCTCGCCCTCGACGACGAACCGGAAAGCGTTCTGGCTGTGCCGGTGCTCGGGGGCCGTCTCGTGGCCGCCGAGGTACTGGATCGCGCACCACAGCGTCGGGGTCGCGTACGCCGTGCCGGGCAGACCGGGGTTCGCCAGGCCCATCGCGCGACGCTCACCGCCGCGGCCGACGGGGACCAGACGGCCCGAGCGCTCGGCGATGTCGTAGAGCGACTTCCACCGCCAGACGTACGGGACGGCCTTCGGGGCCGGCGACATGGGCATGAGGTCGTCGCGCTGCGTCCACAGGGGGGCCAGGCTCTCGGCCGCGAAGTCCGCGTAGAGCTGCTGGAGCTCTGGGGTATCGGCGGTGCCGTCCATCTGGTGCACGGTGGCCTCCTCGGTGGCGTCGTCGCCAGTCGTTGGTGTGCCAACGATAGGCGCCGGGTGCGTCCGGAGGAAGGGGTCACACGGCGTCGTGCCACGCCGCCCGGACGACGGCGAGCGCGTCGGCAGCGGTGACCGCGTCTGGTGGCCGAGGGCGCGACGCCAGCCCACCTCGTCGGTCGGGGCTTTGACCTACGGTGGGACAGATCGGGTGAGGCGCTGCACCAACGGCAGGTCTCATTGGACCTGGCCCGGGAGACCGCTGTGACCCACAGTGGGGACAGGCTCGTTGCTGGTGGCGAGAGCGCCGCGTCAGAGTGCGGTCTTGACGCTGCTGCGAGGGTCGTCCACCAGGTACCCCCGGTAGAAGCTGCCGTCGTGAGCACTGCCTCGCCAGGGGCGAGCCAGGTCCAAGGCGATGTGGAACTGCGGGTCGTCGCGGTTCAGGTCGGCGAGGACGATCGCCTCGTCGCCGGCAGCCGCAGTCAGGGACGTGCCGTCGGGCCCGAACACCTCCGCGGGGACGAGCCGGCGCCTCTGTGCGACGGAGGAGACGGCGACCCAGTAGGTGTTGATGGCGGCCATTGCCTGCGCCTTGGTCCGGAAGATCGCATCGATCGGGTAGGCGGGGAGGAGCAGGCAGTCCACCCCGAGCGCGGCGTACTCGGTGAACACGTTCAGGAAGTTGATCTCCACGCACATCGCGATGCCGAAGCGGTACCCGTCCACCTCGAACATCGTCGGATCGGTGCCGGGGGTGTAGTGATGCAAGGTTTCGCGGGCGGAGCAGAAGCGCTTGTCGTAGCGGTCGATCACCCGACCGGTGTCGGAGATGACGTACACGCTGTTGTGGGGTCGGTGCGGTGGCGTCAACGGGTGGCTCGAGCCGAGGACCACCCACAGGCCGAGCTCGCCGGCGAGCTCGGCCACGGCCTCTGTCTCCTCGTGAACCACCGACCAGTCCACGTCGGCGAGGTCGCTGACCTGCTCCTTGGCGTAGCCGGAGAGGTGTCCTTCGGGGAAGAGCACCAGGCGCGCTCCCTGGGCGGCCGCGGTGCGCATCAGCTGGCGGGTCACCGCGCCGTTGCGGCGCGGGTCGGGGCTGGCGGTCGGCTGGGTGACAGCGACGCGGAGAGCGCTCATGGCGGTCAGCCTGTCGCGCGGGTCCGACATCGCCGGGGGCGCGTGGTGGCGAGAGGTCGCGCGAGGTGGTCACGTCGCACCTGCTCCACGGGAAGGCACGCAGAAAGCGGTCACACACTGCGGCGCCCGGGTGGCATCCTGCCGCGATGAGCAGCGACGACGTCGACCGTGCGCCGCCCGGCCGGGGCAGCGCCCCGACCACCCCGCCCGGCGCGACCTCCGAGCCGTGGCTGCGCATCGGCACGCCCGACCTGCACGAGCTGCGGCAGGCTCACGGCCGGAAGATCCCGCTCGACGCGGTCTCCGTCCAGCTGTACGTCGAGGCGGACCTCGCCCTCGGTGACGGCGACCGGGTCGTGTACGAGGAGCCCTCATTCGGCATCGCCGAGCTCGCAGGCCCTGCAGCGCTGGCGCCGGGACGGAGCCCGGCGAGGACTTCGCGCTGGACTCGATGGACTGGGCGGAGCTCGGCGTGGTGAGTGCGACCCGCACCCCGGACGGCTGGGCGTGGGGGTCGTGCCTCGTGGCAGGCGCGACGACCCCCGTGCCGTGGACGACCGCGCGCCGGGTGGTCGACACCTTCGTCGCCGAGGCTCGGGCGGTGACCGTCCGGATGGTGGTCGACGCCGGGTGGACGCCCGAGGAGGCGCGTGCCGCGTCCGCGAGGGTGCTGGGTGCGATGGGGCCGTCGGACTGACGCCGGCGACCGCCATTCGCCGCGACCCATACTATCGCCCATGATAGTGTCATTGCAGATACTGTCGCATCTGAGGAGTCAGGATGGCCGGTTTCGTCGGACGACGCAGGGAGCTCGACGAACTGCGAGCGCAGCTCGACGTGGTCGAGCACGGGTCCCGCGACGCCCGCGGGGTCGCGGTCCTCCTGCGCGGACGCCGCCGCGTCGGCAAGAGTCGCCTCGCGGAGGAGCTCGTCGCACGGGCGGACGTTCCGCACGTCACCTTCCAGGCCGCCCGGGGGGCACCGGTCGAGCACGAGCTCGTCGGGATCGCGCAGGCCGTCGCCGCGTCGGACCTGCCGAATGCCGGGGTCGCCGCCGACACCAGGCCCACGACGCTGACCGCCGCGCTGACGCTCCTCGCCGCTGCCGTACCCGACGAGCGACCGTCCGTCGTCGTCATCGACGAGGTGCCGTGGCTCCTGGAAGGCGTGCCCGGGGGCGCCGGCGAGCTGCAGCGGGTCTGGGACCGCGCGCTGTCCCGCAAGCCGGTGCTCCTGCTGCTGCTCGGCTCCGACCTCGCGATGATGGAGCAGCTCACTCGAGCTGACCAGCCGTTCCACGGACGCGCGGTCGAGATGGTCCTGCACGCGCTGTCGCCGCGGGACGTCGCACGCATGACCGGGACGAGCGGTGCCGAGGCGTTCGACGCCCACCTCGTGACCGGCGGACAGCCGCTGATCGCCCAGGAGTGGCGCCGCGGCGAGCAGCTCACCGAGTTCCTCGCGCGCTCGTTCACGTCCCCGCTGTCCGCCCTCGTCGCGACGGGGACGCGGGTGCTCGACAGCGAGTTCCCCGAGGGCGAGCTCACCCGCCGCGTCCTGACCGCCATCGGCGCCGGCGAGCGGACCTTCTCGCGGATCCGCGACGCCGCCGGCGGCCTGCAGCCCACATCGCTCACACGCGTGCTCGGCACCCTGACGACCAAACGGGTCGTCGCCGTCGACACCCCGCTGTCGACAGCCCCCTCCCGGGAGAGCCGCTACCGCATCGCCGACCCGGCCCTGCGGTTCTGGCTGCCGTTCGTCGCACCGGCGCTGCACGAGGTCGACCGGGACCGACCCGATCTGGCCATGGCGCGGGTCGAGCGCTCGTTCACGAGCTGGCGCGGCCGCGCCGTCGAACCGCTCGTCCGCGACGCGGTGTCACGAACCCTCCTCGACAGCCAGTGGCCGCAGGTCACCGACGTCGGCGGCTGGTGGCCGCGGACGAACACCCCGGAGATCGACCTCGTCGGGACGGACGGCCGCCCGGCCAGACATGTCGCGTTCGTCGGCACGACGAAGTGGCGCACGACCCGGCCGGTGACCCGCGCCGAGGTCGTGCGCCTGGCCACCGACGCACAGGTCGTGCCCGGCGTCGATCCCGGTACTCCGCTCGTCGCGGTGTGCCCGGCCGGGGTCGAGAAGGACGCACCCGTCGCCGCCTCCTGGACGGCGGACGACCTGCTCGCGACCTGGCCGTGACGTCGGCCGACGGTCGGCGTCGAACAGGGTCACCGACCCGCGCGCACCGGTTCCGCGCCGCGCCGGTAGGGTGCGTCCATTCGACGCCCGGGAGGACACTTGTTGGCACTGCAGCCACCCCAAGTGGAACCGTTCTGCACGCTCGAGGTCGAGCTGGCGCCGATCATGGACCTCGGCCTCGGCCGGTTCGGTCAGCGGCGCATCATCCCGATCGTCGGCGGGCGGGTCACCGGCAAGGTCAGCGGGACGATCCTGCACCTCGGCGCCGACTGGCAGTCGGTCACGCACGACGACGTGGCCGAGCTGCACGCGCGCTACGCGTTCGAGACACCCGACGGCGCGATCGTCGAGATCATCAACCAGGGGTACCGGCACGGCCCGCCCGACGTGATGCGGCAGCTCGCGTCCGGCGCACCGACACCGCCGGAGTCGTACTACATGCGCTCGACGGCACGGCTCGAGAGCGGGCACCCGGACTACCGGTGGCTCAACCGGATGGTGTTCGTCGGCACGGGCGCGCGCGACGCGAGCAGCGTGCAGATCGACCTCTACAGCGTGGGATGAGGACCTGGGACATGACGGAACCACGGGTGCTCGTCGCCGGTGGCGGGATCGGCGGGCTCGCCGTCGCGCTGACGCTCCACCAGATCGGCGTGCCGTTCACGGTGCTCGAGGGCGCGCGCGAGCTCGCGCCGCTCGGCGTGGGGATCAACCTGCAGCCCAACGCCGTGCGCGAGCTCGGCGACCTGGGCATCGGCCCCGACGTGCTCGACACGATCGGCGTGGCCGCGCGCGAGTGGGCGCTGGTCGGGCGCAACGGCAACGACATCTACAGCGAGCCGCGCGGGCTCGACGCCGGGTACCGCTGGCCGCAGTACGCGCTGCACCGCGGCCGGCTGCAGCTGCTGCTCGCGCAGACGCTCCAGGACCGCGCCGGCGCGGACGCGATCCGGCTCGGCCACCGCGTGACGGGCTACGAGACGCACGCCGACGGCACCGTCACGGCGACCGGGCAGCACCCCGACGGGACGCCCTGGCGCGAGGACGGCACCCTGCTGATCGGCGCCGACGGCATCCACTCGGCCGTCCGGGCGCAGATGCACCCCGACCAGCCGCCGATCCACTGGGGCGGCACCATGATGTGGCGCGGCACGACGCAGGCCGTGCCGGTCCGCACCGGCTCGTCGTTCGTCGGGCTCGGCTCCGCGCGGCACCGCGTCGTCGTCTACCCCATCTCCCCCGCCGACCCCGTCACCGGCCTGGCGACCGTCAACTGGATCGCCGAGCTCACGGTCGACGACACCGCCTGGCAGCGCAGCGGCTGGTTCCGGCAGGTCGGCGTCGAGGAGTTCGCGCACCACTTCGACGACTGGACGTACGACTGGCTGGACGTGCCGGACCTGCTGGCCCGCGCCGAGGTCGTCTACGAGAACCCGATGATCGACCGCGACCCGGTCCCCACCTGGCAGGACGGCCCGGTCCTGCTCGTCGGGGACGCGGCGCACGCGATGTACCCGACGGGCTCCAACGGCGCGAGTCAGGCGATCATGGACGCCCGCCACCTCGGTGCGGCGCTGCTGCGCCACGGCGTGAGCACCGACGCGCTCGCCGCGTTCGACGCGCAGCTCTGCGGGCCGATCTCGCAGCTGGTCCTGCGCAACCGGGGAGCCGGGCCGTTCGGTCTGCTCGACCTCGTCGACGAGCGGTGCGGCGGCGAGTTCGACGACATCGACGACGTCGTCCCGGAGCCCGAGCGGTCCGCGTTCATGGCCCGGTACAAGGCCGCCGCGGGCTTCGCGGTCGAGCAGCTGAACACCGCCGAGCCGACGATCCCCTCCGGAGCCCAGGTCCGCGCGCCCGTCACCGGCCGATGAGTCCGCGCCTCGGGCACGGTCCGTCTCGCCATGACGACGCCTGCCACGACACCCGCACCGACGCCCACCGAGCCCCCTGCCGAGCTGGATCCCCGGTACTCCTCCCCCGGCGCCGAGCCGCCTGCCTGGCCCACCGCGCGTGACCGGCTGCAGACGGCACCCACCCTGCTGCTGTGCACGGTGCGCCCGGACGGCCGGCCGCACGCGACGCCGCTGCTGAGCGTGTGGCTCGACGACGCGCTGTGGTTCTGCACCGGCCCGGACGAGCAGAAGGCCCGCAACCTCGCCCACGGCGCGGCCTGCCTGCTCACCGCGGCCGACTGCACGTCGGACCGGGCCCTCGACGTGGTCGTCGAGGGCGATGCCGAGCGTGTGCGGGACGACGCGCTGCTGCGCCGGGTCGCCGACGCGTACGTCGCGCGGCACGGCGAGGAGTGGCGCTTCGAGGTCCGCGACGGGGGTTTCCACCAGGGCGACCCCGACGCGACGCCGGCGCTCGTCTTCCGCGTCGCGCCCCGGACCGTCCGCGCCTTCGTGAAGGGCGAGCCCTACAGCCAGACGCGCTGGCGGTTCGCGGCGCCCGCGGCCGCGTCCGGCCAAGGCGGCTGAGACGTCGGCGCTGCAGGATGCCGGTCGTGGTCACGTCCGTGACCTCGACCGGCACCCTGCGGCCCTGCTACGCGACGGCTGTCGCCAGCCTCGTCGTGCGGCGGGCGGCCAGCGCGGTCGCGACGAGCGCGAACACGACCACGGCCCCACTGACGATGCCGTAGGACGGCAGGTCCACCACCGGGGGCCCGTCGAGCACACCGGCGCTGACGCCGATCACCGCCGGCACCACCGCCACGGTGCCGAGCACCCAGGCTGTGACCCCGGTGACCGCCGCCTCGACGGTGGTCATCCCCATGAGCTGACGGCGGGTGGTCCCGGTGCGGTGCAGCAGCGCGAGCTCGTCGCGACGCGCCACCGTGGTCATGGCCAGCGTGCTCGCCGCACCGACCGCCACGACGCCGAGCAGCAGCAGGAGCAGCGCGACCCCGATGTCGTTCTCGCCGCCGGCCGACTGCATGGCCGTGGCGATGTGGGTCTCGGGGTCGGCCGCGGTCGCACCCAGGGCGGTGAGGGCGGCGGTGGCACCCGCCGTGTCCGCGCCGTCGGCGAGGTCGACCAGCAGGGTGTCGGGCACCACGGGCAGGCCGTGGGCCTCGGCGGTCGCCGGGCCGGTGATGATCGCCCCGACGCCCATGCCCCGCGAGTACACCGCGACGACGGTCGCGTCGACGACGTCCTCGCCGAGGCGGAGCGTGAGCGTCTCGCCCACGCCGGCACCGGACGTGAACGCGGTGTCGCTGCTGACCGCCACGGTGTCCGGGGCGTCGATGCCGTCGAGCGAGCCCGTGACGACGTCGGGGTCGACCGCGGTGGTGCCGACGGGCAGGACGCGCAGCGCGGCCGCCTCCCAGGCCATGGCCCCGCCCTCGGCGTCGGTGCGGACCTCACCCGGGATGTACGCGAGCGGCACGGCCGACGCGACGCCGGGCACCGCGGCGACCTGCGCGGGCAGGTCCGGCGACGCACCCTCGGTGGGTGTCACGACGAGGTCCGCGTCGACCGCGGCGACGAACTCCTGCTGCGCGCCCTCCGAGATCGCCCGGTTGACGCTCGTCTGGACGGTCGCCGCGGCGACGACCAGGGCCAGCGGCACGACGACCGTGGTCAGCCGACGGGAGAAGCCGCGCACGTTGCGGACCGCGAGCATCGTGGCCGGACGGCCACCCGCCGGGTGCATCCGCGCCACCCGGTCGAAGATCCAGCCGACGAGCACGGGCCCGGCGAGCGCTGCCGCGCCCACCAGCATGAACGCCGACAGCGATGCCATCGCGGCCCCCATGGTGCCGGGGACGAACAGCGTCGAGAACGCCATGGCCAGACCACCGAGGGTCATCGCCAGGGCCGTCAGCCGGCGGCCGATCCCGACCTGCCGGGCCTCGACCGCGCTCTGCTGCAACGCCGCGGTGGGATCGGTGCGGGCGGCCTCCCGGGCCCCGAGCCGGCCCACGGGCACCGCGGTGACCACGATCAGCGCGACGGCGGCCAGGACCGGCAGCGGTGAGAGCGCCGACGTGAAGTCCGGTGCGACCATCCCGCTGCTCACGAGCACGGGGTCGAGCAGGCGGGCACCGAACAGGCCCGCGATCGCCCCGAGGGGAGCGGCGACGAGCGAGACCACGCCAACCTCGAGCGTGACGGTGCGCCGCACCTGCGACGGCGTCGCACCGACGGCGCGCAGCAGCGCGAACTCCCGCCGGCGGCTGCGCAGCGCGAGGCTCACGGTCGCCGCGACGACCATCACCACGACGACGATCAGCGTGCCGGCGTAGGAGGAGGCGAGGGAGACGAGCATGCTCCCGGAGGCCGGGTCACCGCCGGACTGCAGGCGCGTACCCGACTCGAAGAGGACACCGGTGATCGCGAGGACCGCCGCGGCGACGGCGAGGACGACGGCGGTGCCGGCGAAGTCACCGCGGTGGGCGCGGACGCCCGTGGACGCGAGCTGCCACATCGTGCTCACCGACCCTTCGTGAGGAGGCTGGCGGTGACCTGCTCGGCCGTGGGGCGCTCGAGCCGGTCGACGACCAGCCCGTCCGCGAGGACCACGACGCGCTCGGCGGCCGAGGCGACCTGCGCGTCGTGCGTCACGACGACGACCGTCTGCCGCAGCTCGCGGGCCGTGTCGCGCAGCACCTGGAGCACCGCGGCGCCGGTCTTGGAGTCCAGGGCGCCCGTCGGCTCGTCGGCGAAGACGACCGCGGGCCTCGTGATGAGGGCACGGGCGATCGCGACGCGCTGCGCCTGGCCGCCGGACAGCTCGCCCGGCAGCCGGTCCATGAGCTGCGGCACGCCGAGGAACTCCAGCAGCGCCGACTCCCACGCCGTGTCCACCTTCCGGCCCGCGAGCGCCAGCGGCAGCCGGACGTTCTCGCGCGCCGTCAGGTGCCCGATGAGGTTGTACGCCTGGAAGACGAAGCCCACGTGCTCGCGGCGGAACCGCGTGAGGTCGTCGGGCCGCAGCGTCGTGAGGTCGTGACCGCCGACGACGACCGAGCCACGGCTGGGCGTGTCGAGCCCCGCAGCGCAGTTCAGGAGCGTGGACTTGCCCGAGCCGGACTGACCGACGATCGCGGTCACGGACCCGGCGAGCAGGTCGAGGGACACCCCGCGCAGCGCGTGGACGGGCTCGCGTGCCGGGTAGGTCTTGTGGATGTCGACGAGGCGGACGGCTGTGCTCGTCGCCTCGGCCGTGGTCTGCGTGGTCATGATGTGCTCCGGAGGTCGAGTGGTCTTGTCGCTCTCGAACCTAGGAACCGGACGGGGTGCCCATCGAGCCTCCAAAGGACGGCCCGGCGGGGTTCCATCCTTCGATGGAGGGGTCGCCGGCGGCCGCACGGGCACGTCCCGAGGCCCCTCGTCCTGACCGCGTCGCGGACCTGGCCTATCGTCGACCAGTCCCGTGACACCGTCCGGTCCCCAACACGATCGGGGACGAATCGCCCCAAAGCGCTACAGTGACCGCCGCACCTCCGTGAACTGCGGGGTGTCACGCGCTCGCCGGCTCTGGCGGGCACCCAGGGGTGGGGGGGATCGCAGAGCGGCGCGGATCGCGCTACGGGGGTACAGGGGAGACACGCATGGCCGTTGACGAGAGCGTGCGCGCGGCGGTGTCGACGGCTGACGTCGAGGTGGTCCCCGGGCCGGGGGACAGCGGCAGTCCGCTGTCGTGGTTCCAGGAGCGCCTGTGGGTGCACCACCGGCGCAGCCCGCTCACCACCAGCTACAACCTGCCCCTGGTGCTGCTCGTGCGGGGCGACCTCGACGTGTCCGCGCTGGAGCGCAGCGTCGACGTCATCGTCGCGCGCCACGAGAGCCTGCGGACCACGTACGGCGAGACGGCCACGGGCGAGCCGCGGCAGCTGGTCACGCCGCCGGGACGCGTGCACCTGCCGGTCGTCGCCGTCGACCGCGCCGAGATGCTGAAGCACCTCGACGAGCTCCTCGAGCACCGCTTCGACCTCGAGCGCGGGCCGGTGCACATCGCGCGGCTGCTGCGGCTGGCGGACGACCGGCACCTGCTGCTGCTGAACGTGCATCACATCGCCGCGGACGCCTGGTCGCTCAAGGCGGTCCTGCTGGGTGAGCTCCAGAGCGCGTACGCGGCGTTCTGCCGCGGGCAGCAGCCGGACCTGCCGCCGCTGACGGTCCAGTACCAGGACTTCGCGCGTGAGCAGCGCACCGCCGACCTGACCGACGACGTCGAGTACTGGCGCGAGACGCTCGAGGGCTACGAGGACAGCCTGGAGCTGCCCACGGTGCACGCGCGGCAGCTGCGGTCCGGCACGACCAGCGGGACCTTCGTGCACCGCTACTCCCCGGAGCTGTCCCAGGCGCTCGAGCGCTTCTCGCGGACCCACGGCTGCACGATCTTCATGACCCTGCTCGCGGCGCTCGGCGTGACGCTCAGCCGCTACACGGACAAGGACGACCTGTGCGTCGGCACCACGACGTCCGACCGGCCGACCGTCGAGCTCGAGCCGCTGATCGGCTTCTTCGTCAACATCCTGCCGATGCGGCTGCGCATCGACGAGCAGAGCGCCGTCACCGCCCTGCTCGAGGCCGTACGGGCGCAGGTCCTGGGTGCGTTCGAGCACCCGGTGCCCTTCGAGCGGATCCTGCAGACGACCGACGTGGCGCGTCGCGGCAGCGAGAACCCGCTCGTCCCCATCGTCATGCGGCACCAGAACTTCCCCGAGACGTCGCTCGACACGCCCCTGCCCGGTGGCGTCACGTTCCGCCCGTTCCCCGAGCCGGACGAGACGGACGACGCCGTCCTGAGTCTGCTCGCGCAGGAGCACGTGCCCGCCCGCTGCGAGATCGAGCTGTCGTACACCGGCGGCGGGGACGGGCTCGCCGTCGAGGTGGTCTACGCCTCGGACCTCTACGACCGGGGTGCGGTCGAACGCCTCCTGGCCCACCACCAGTGCGTGCTGGAGGGCATGCTCGCCGACGCGGACCGCCGCGTCCTGGAGCTGCCGCTGCTGCGCGCCTCGGACGTGGCCGAGCTGCTGGCGCGCTCCGACCAGGCACCGGTGACCCCGGCGCCCGCCTGGACCTTCGTCGAGCGCTTCGACGCGCAGGCGGAGCGGACGCCGGACGCGGTGGCGTGCTGGGACGAGCACGGCGAGTGGAGCTACCGGGAGGTCGCCCGCCGCGCGGAGCGGGTGGCGCACGCGCTGGCCGCGCGCGGCACCGCGCCGGACGAGCTCGTGGCCGTGTGCCTGCCGCGCGGCGGCGACCTGGTCGGCACGCTGCTGGGCGTCTGGAAGGCGGGGGCGGCGTACGTGCCCCTGGACCCGGCGTACCCGGCGGCGTACCTGCAGCAGATCCTCGACGACGCGAGCCCGGGCGCCGTCGTGTGCGACACCGCACGCCAGGATCTGCTCGCGGTCGACGACGCCCGGTGCGTGCTGCTGGACCGGCTCGACGACGTCCCGCCGCACGTCCCGGGCACGTCGCCGGCCCGGCCCGTCCGGCCCGACGCGGTCGCCTACGTGATGTACACCTCGGGGTCCACCGGCACGCCCAAGGGCGTCCGCGTCCCGCACCGCCAGCTCGTCAACTGGCTGGGAGCGCTCGAGGCGAGCCTGCCGTTCGAGACCGGTGAGGTCGTGGGGCAGAAGACCACGTTCGCGTTCGCGGTCGGGGTCAAGGAGCTCTTCGCGGGCTTGCTCAACGGGTGCCCGCAGGTCGTGCTGCCCGACGCGACCGTCCGCGACACGGCCGCGTTCGTCGACGCGCTCGCGGAGCACCACGTCAGCCGCCTCAACATCGTCCCGTCGCACCTGGCGGCCGTGATCGAGCACCTGGTGTCCAGCGGCAAGCGGCTGCCGGCGCTCCGGGTCGTCGTCACCGCCGGTGAGCCGCTGCCCCGCGCGCAGGTGCTGGGCTTCCGTGAGGTCGTCCCCGGCGCGCGGCTGCTCAACAACTACGGGTGCACCGAGCTGAACGACGTGACGTACCACGACACGGCGGGCTTCGACGGGCAGTCCGAGTTCGTGCCCATCGGCACGCCGATCGCCAACACCAGGGTCTACGTGCTCGACCGGCACGGCCGCCTGGTGCCCGACGGCGTCCCCGGGGAGCTGCACGTCGCCACCGTCGGCCTGCCCGACGGCTACCACCGCCTCGACGCGCTGACCGCCGAGCGCTTCGTGCCGAACCCGTTCGGCACCGCGCCGAGCGACCGGCTCTACAACACCGGCGACGTCGTGCGGTACCTGCCCGACGGGACGCTGGACTTCATCGGCCGCTGGGACTTCCAGATCAAGGTCCGCGGCTCGCGCCTCGACGTCCGCCACGTCGAGGAGGTCATGAGCGGCTTCGACGGCATCCGGGCCCGTGCCGTGGTGGGCCGGGGCGACCGGCTGGTCGCGTTCTTCACGAGCCACCCGGGCCGTGCGGTGGACGTCGCGTCGCTGCGCGCGTACCTGCAGGACCGGCTCCCGGACTTCATGGTGCCCGACGCGTTCGTCCTGCTGGAGGCCATGCCGCAGCTGCCCAACGGCAAGCTGAACCGCCGCGCCCTGCGCGAGACGCAGGGCGAGCTGCAGCAGAGCGACGCGTACGAGGCCCCGGCCACGGCGACCGAGCGCACGCTGGCCGACATCTGGGGGCTCGTCGTCAACGTCCCGGCCGCACGCATCGGCCGGCGGACGCACTTCTTCGAGATCGGCGGGCACTCGCTCGCCGCGATGCGGGTCCTGGCCCGGACGAAGGACTCGTTCGGGGTCGCACTCGGGCTCTCCGAGCTCTTCGACGCGCCGCGCCTGGACTCCCTCGCGGCGGCGATCGACCGCGAGATCGCGCGCCTGCCCGCCGGTGAGCACGGGACGTCGTCCTCCCGCCGCGCCGCGCGCGCCCCGCAGCCCCGGGCGGAGGGGTCCGGCCTGCTCCACGACAAGGTGGTGCTGGTCACCGGCGGCAGCCGCGGCATCGGGCTCGCCACGGCCCTGCTGCTCGCCGAGCAGGGCGCGACCGTCGCCGTCAACTACCGGGACAGCGAGGCGCAGGCCCGGCACGTCAAGGACCTGATCGAGGCGGAGGGCGGCACGGCCGAGGTCTTCGGGGCGGACGTGACGCGCGCGGACGACGTCACCGAGATGGTCGCGGCCGTCCAGGAGCGCTTCGAGCGCATCGACGTCCTGGTGACGAACGCGCACATGCACTTCCGGCACGCGCCGTTCCTCGGGTACGACTGGGACGACCTCGAGCGGAAGGTCGGCGACGAGCTCAAGGCGGTGTTCCACCCGTGCCAGGCGGTGGCGCCCGAGATGATCCGGCGGGGCGAGGGCAGCATCATCGCCGTGTCCAGCACGCTGTCGAAGCGCAGCACCGAGGGGTTCCTCGCCCAGAGCACCGCCAAGGCCGCGGTCGACGCCTTCATCCGCTCGCTCGCCACCGAGCTCGGGCAGCACGGCGTCCGCGCGAACACGGTGGCGCCCGGGCTGACGCTGACGGACGCCGCCATGCCGATGGCACCGCACGTCAAGGAGTCGGTGGCCGCCCGGTCCCCGATGCGCCGCAACGGCCTGCCGGAGGACATGGCCGGTGCCGTCGTCTTCCTCGCGAGCGACCTGTCGCGCTTCATGACGGGCACGTACCTGCCCGTCGACGGCGGTTTCACCACCCTGTAGTGCCGAGGAGCGCGATCATGACTGCCGTGAGCGAACGCCCGCCGTCGACCCCGCTGCGGGGCGTGCGCACCGTGACGGACGTCCACCGCGAGCCGCTGCGGCTCGACGAGCCGTTCGAGGACGTCGTGCGGCGCTTCGCGCACCTGCCCGGCACCGTCGCGCTGCTCAGCGGCGGTGAGCAGGACAGCGCACGCCACCACGTCCTCGGCGTCGACCCGTGGCTGACGCTGCGCGGCCACCGCACCGGCACGACGATCACCGACGGTGACCGCGCCACCGAGCTGGCGGAGGACCCGTTCACCGCGCTGCAGCGCGTCCTCGAGCACGTGCGCGTCCCCGGCCACCCGGACCTGCCGCTGCCCGCCGGGCTGCTGGGGTACCTGGCCTACGACCTGAAGGACTGCCTCGAGGACCTGCCGCGGACCAGCGTCGACGACCTGGGGCTGCCGCTCCTGCACCTCGTCGCCCCGAGCGTCCTGGTCGTCCACGACCGCCATGCGGACGCCACGACGCTCCTCGTGACGGGCCTCGAGGGGGACGACGACGACGCGGTCGCACGCCGGGTCGCCCGGTTCACCGACACGCTGCGAGGCCCCGCCCGGCCGCCCGGCCCGGCCGGCACCAGCGGCCCGGCGACGTCCGGGCTGTCGCGCGCGGAGTACCTCGCCGCCGTCGAGGCGGTGCGGGCGTACATCGTCGAGGGCGACGTGTACCAGGTGAACATGTCGCAGCGCTTCGAGGCGCCGTTCACGGGCGACCCGTTCGAGACGTTCGCGACGATGTACCACGCCAACCCCGCGGCGTTCTTCGCCTACGTCGAGGCGGGCGACCACCAGGTGGTCTCGACGTCCCCCGAGCGCTTCCTGCGGCTGCGGGACGGGGTCGTGGAGACGCGGCCCATCAAGGGCACGCGACCGCGCGGCGCGACGCCCGCGCACGACGCCGACCTGCGCGCCGAGCTGCTGAGCAGCCCCAAGGAGGACGCCGAGCTGTCGATGATCGTCGACCTGCTCCGCAACGACATCAGCCGCGTGTGCCGCGCAGGGAGCGTGGACGTCACCGCGCACAAGCGGCTCGAGACGTACGCGAACGTCCACCACCTCGTGTCGAGGGTGCAGGGCGTGCTCGCCCCCGGCTGCGACGCGGTCGACCTGCTGCGGGCGACCTTCCCCGGCGGATCGGTCACCGGCTGCCCGAAGATCCGGGCGATGGGGGTCATCGACGAGCTCGAGCCGGTCCGCCGGCACGTGTACACGGGCAGCATCGGGTACCTCGGGTTCGACGGCTCGATGGACCTGTCGATCGCGATCCGGACCGCGACGTTCAGCGGCGGCCGGGCGGTGTTCTCGGTCGGCGGCGGCATCGTCATCGACTCCGACCCGGCGAGCGAGTTCGAGGAGACCCTGCACAAGGGCCTCACGCTCACGGCGGCGCTGCACACGTCCGACGCGCGGGCCGAGGTGCGCACGGTCTGGCAGGACGGCCGGTTCCTGCCCGCGACCGAGGCGTCCGTGCCGGTCGAGAGCGAGGGCCTGGGCTACGGGTACGGGTTCTTCGAGACGCTGCGCGTCGAGGCGGGACGACCGGTGCTGCTGCCGGCGCACGTCGCACGCTTCGAGCGGGCATGGCGCGAGCTGTTCGGCGGCACGCCCCCGGACGTGACGTGGGCGGACGTGATCGCCCGGCTCGTCGAGCGCAACGGGCTCACCGGCGTGACCGCCGTCGTCAAGATCGTCGCGGCCGCCCGCAACGCGCCCGGGACCCCGCTCGCCCCGACGCTGGTCGTCTCCGCGCGGCGGTACGTGCCGCGCACCGCGCTGAGCGCGCACGGCGGCCTGCGGCTGCGGACCTACCCGCACCCGCGGCACACGCCCCTCGCGGACCACAAGACGCTCAACCACCTCTACTACAAGCTCGCCGGTGACTGGGCGCGCCGGCAGGACGCCGACGAGGCGGTCGTCCTCAACACCGACGGCACGGTGTCGGAGACCAGCTCCGGGACGCTGTGCGTCGTCCGCGGCACGCGCGCGCTGTTCCCCACCTCGGACCACGCGCTGCCGGGCACGACCGCGGGCGCGGTGCGCCGGCTCCTGCTCGACCGCGGCCTGCGCGTCGAGGACCGCCGGACGACCGTCGACGACCTGCGCTCGGCGGACGAGGTGCTGGTGATGAACGCGCTGATGGGCGCCGTGCGGGCGGTCAGCCTCGACGGCGTGGCGCTCGGGGCGGACAGCGGACTGTCCGCCGCTCTCACCCGCGCGGTCCTCACCGGGTGAGACCCTGCGGCGGGCGTCAGCGCTCGCCGCGCCGCCACCAGCGCCGCGACGCCGGTCAGGCCTGCCTGTCCTTCGTGGCGGACCCTGTGCGAGGGGCGTACCACTGAGGTATGTCCGCTTTCCTTCGACGCCTGCTCGAGTACCCCGTCGTGCTCGCGACGCTCGGGGTGGCGACCGTGGGCGGCCTGCTCGAGGCGACCGGCAACGGCACGGCGGCCCGGTGGGTCGTCTCCCTGTACGCCGTCGGTGTCGCACTGCTCCAGGCCCGCGGCATGGTCGCGGACCTGCGGGCCGGGAACCACGGGATCGACCTGCTCGCGGTCACGGCGATCGCCTCGACCGTCGCGGTCGGCGAGTACTGGGCCGCGCTGGTCGTGTGCCTCATGCTGTCGGGCGGTGAGGCGCTGGAGGACTACGCGGCGGGCCGGGCCAAGCGCGAGCTGACCGGGCTGCTGCAGAACGCCCCTCGCACCGCGCACCGCCTGCGGCCGGACGGGCAGCCCGCCGACGTGCCGGTCGAGGACGTCGTGGTCGGGGACCGGGTGCTCGTGCGCCCGTTCGAGGTCGTCCCCGTCGACGGTGTGCTGGAGTCCACCGGCGCGACCCTCGACGAGTCGTCGCTGACCGGTGAGTCGCTGCCGGTCGAGCACGTGCGGGGCGACGGCCTGCTGTCCGGCGCGATCAACGGCGGCGACGTCATCGAGCTGCGGGCGACGGCCGCCGCGGCCGACTCGCAGTACCAGCGCATCATCGCGCTGGTGCGCGAGGCGCAGGACTCCAAGGCGCCCTTCGTTCGCCTGGCCGACCGGGTGGCGGTGCCCTTCACGCTCTTCGCGCTGGCGCTGGCCGTCACGGCCTGGCTCGTCTCCGGTGACCCGGTGCGCCTCGCCGAGGTGCTCGTCGTCGCCACGCCGTGCCCGCTGATCATCGCCGCCCCCGTGGCGTTCATGGCCGGCATGTCACGCTCCGCGCGCGCCGGGATCATCATCAAGGACAGCGGCACGCTCGAGCAGCTGGCCCGTGCCCGCACCGCCGCGTTCGACAAGACCGGCACGCTCACCTACGGGCAGCCGCAGGTCGCGCACGTCGAGGCCGAGGGCATGGCCCCCGAGGACCTGCTGCTGCTGGCCGCGGCTGTCGAGCAGTACTCGAGCCACCCGCTGGCCGCGGCCGTGGTCGCGCGCGCCCGCGACACCGGCCGGGCTCTGCCGCCCGCCGAGGACGTCGTCGAGACCCCCGCCCACGGGGTGCGCGGGACGGTCGACGGCCGGGTGGTCGTCGTCGGCAAGGCGGGCTACGTCGCGCAGGAGACGGGGGCCACGCCGGCGTCCACCGGTGACACCGGCATCCACGTCGCCGTCGACGGGCGGTTCGCCGGCAGCCTGACGCTCGCCGACGAGCTGCGCGCCGAGACGTCCGCGACCATGGCGGCGCTCCACCGTGCGGGGATCCGCACGACGATGATGCTCACGGGCGACGGCGAGCAGGTCGCCCGCCGGATCGCGACCGAGGCCGGGATCGACGACGTGCGCGCCGAGCTGCTGCCGCAGGACAAGGTCGACGCGGTCCGCTCCGCTCCCCAGCGCCCGGTGATGATGGTCGGCGACGGCGTGAACGACGCGCCCGTGCTGGCCGTGGCGGACGTCGGCATCGCGATGGGCGCCCGCGGCGCGAGCGCGGCCAGCGAGTCCGCGGACGTCGTCATCACGGTCGACGACCTGTCCCGCGCGGCGCGCGCCGTGCAGATCGGCCGGCGCACCGTGCGGGTCGCGTGGCAGTCGATCGGCATGGGAGTCGGCCTGTCCGTCGCGCTCATGCTCGTCGCCGCCACCGGCAGCCTGCCGGCGCTCGCCGGCGCATGGCTGCAGGAGGCGGTCGACCTCACCACGATCCTGTGGGCGCTGCTCGCGGTGCGCGCGAGCCGGGCCGAGCAGGCCGAGACGGCACGGATGACGGCCGACGTGGCGCGCTCGCGCGCCGACCTGGAGCGCGCGTCCTCGCACACGGGGCTGCCCGCCCCGGCCCCGCGGGGCGCCTGACCTCCGAGGGACGAGCCCCGGCGGGCGCCGGCGTGATGCACTCCCCCTCGCCGAGCGCCCGAGGCCCACGGGTCCACGAGGGTCTGGCACCCACGCCGAGGCGGTCCCTACAGTGGGCCGGGCGCCGGTTCGTCCCGATCGTCACGGTGCACCCAGGGGTGTCGGCGGGGGCCCGCGCCCGCTGGGACGGACGCCCCCGCCGAAGGGGTACACCCATGCGCCCAGTCCTCACCACCACACTTGCCACCGTCGTGGCCCTGACGCTCGTCACCGCCGGTCCGGCCGCCGCGCACGACGCACCGGCGCACGAGCGGCACCGTCCCGACCGGCCGACGACGTACCTGCTCGACCCCGTCGGCCCCGCCGCCGACGACATCTACCCCGAGGGCATCGCCACCCGGGGCGACGAGTTCTACGTCAGCAGCACGACCGACGGGACGATCTACCGCGGCGACCTCGACGAGCCGACCGCCACGCCGTTCCTGCCGGGCGGGCAGGACGGCCGCGTGGTGGCGGCCGGGCTGAAGGTCGACGGCCGGACGCTGTTCGTCGCGGGCGGCCCCACGGGGCTCGTCTGGGCGTACGACCTGCGGACGCGCGAGCTGACCGGGTCGTGGCAGGTCGTGCAGGACGGCACTCCGACGTTCGTCAACGACCTCGCCGTCAGCCCGCGCGGTGACGTGTACGTCACCGACTCCATGCGCCCGGTGCTCTACCGGATCGCCGCCCGCGAGCGCACGACGACGGGCACGGAGCTGCTGGAGCCGGTCGTGTCGTTCGAGGGCACCGACTTCACGTACGACCAGGACGTCAACGCCAACGGCCTCGTGGTCTCGCGCGACGGGCGGACCGCGGTCGTCGCGAAGACCCGCACCGGGCAGCTCTTCCGCGTCGGGCTGACCGACGGGAGCGTCGAGCTGATCGACCTGCGCGGCGGGTCCGTCGCCGGTGACGGGCTGCTGCTCGACGGCAACCGGCTGCTCGCGTCCGAGTGGACGGCCGACCCGCAGTCGGTCGTGACCGTGCGCCTCGACCGGGACCTGCGGTCCGGGACCGTCGTGTCGCGCACGACCGACCCGTCGTTCGACGACCCGACGACCATCGCCCGCGCCGGGCGCGACCTGCTCGTGGTGAACAGCCAGTTCGAGACGCGGTCGGCCGGCGGGACGCCGGAGCCGTTCACGGTGTCCCGCATCCCCGTCCCCTGAGCCGCGGGGCGGGCGGCCCGGGGCCGCCCGCCCGAGGGACGCTCAGCGCAGCCAGCGGCGCAGCCGCTTGCGGCTGGCCGCGGCCCAGACGGACGGCAACCGGCCCTCCGCCTCCCGCGCCCGGACCTCTTCCAGGGCGTGCAGCCGACCGTAGGTGAACGCGGCGGCCGGGTCGGTCGTCGCCTCGGCCCGCTCCCGCAGGTGGGCTCGCAGCACGACCGTGTCCTGGTACTCCCCCAGCGCCTCCTGCATGCTCTCCATCGCCGCGGCGAAGGCGACGGCCTCGGCACCGAGGACGTCCCCGGCGAGCTCGGCCGCGTACCGCGTGCGCTTCGCGGCCTTGCGGGCGTCGTGGAGCAGACGAGTGCGCTCCTGCGGCTCTGCCGTCGCCCTCGCGCGCTTCATGAGCCGACGCACGTCGGCGTACTCGGACGCGATCCCGCGCCGCAGCGCCTTGCCCGCCGGCCGGTGACCCCGCTCCGTCGTGGGTGGAGCGGCCACGAGCGCCCCGAGGGTGTCGAGCACGCGGTCGTACCGGTCGCCCTCGAGTGCCCCCAGCATCGCCGTCCGGGCTGCGGCATGGGCGGACCGCGCATCCGTCTCGGCCGGACCGGGCCCGATCGCGGTGTCCGCCGACCCCGCCACGAGGGCCTCGCTCACCCGGTCGCTCACGACCTCGGCATCGCGGACCTCGCCCAGGACCCCCGCCAGCCACCGCAGCTCGTCCCGCAACGGCTCGACGACGTCCGGGTCGAACCCCGCGCGGAACGTGGCCAGGGCGCTGCGCGACCTCCGGGTCGCCACGCGCATCCGGTGGACGCTCCCGGGCGCACCCAGCCGGACCAGGAGGTCCTGGGACCGGATCTGCTCGAGCTGGCCCGCCAGGTAGGCCACGACCACGTTGCTCGTCGAGGGCTTCCTGGCCGGGCTGCGGCGCGGGGGACGTCCGTCCTGCTCCGCGGGTGTCCCGAGATCCAGGACGCGGGCGAGCTCGGAGGTGGTCGACTCCTCGGTCGGACCACCCTCGCCCAGCGCACCGACGACGGCGGCCAGTCGCTCGTCAGCCCCGTCCGGCGCCCTGACCGTGACCTCGCGCCACGTCACCTCGGCGCCGGCGGCCTCACCGGAGCCGTCGACCGGCAGGATCCGACGGGCGCTGACGCGGTCGTCCACCAGCTCGAGGACCTCCCGGTCCGTCGGGTCGAACACCCGGTGGACGGTGCGTCCGGTCGTGACCCTGGCGACCGCGGCGAGTGGCCGGCCCCCGGTGCGGGCCCGCACCAGCCGCTGCATCTGGTCGGGCACGGCGCTCCCGGCCCGCCCGGGCGGCAGACGGACCTCGCCGGGCCCCGGCGCACCACCCGGGACCTGCAGGTACCAGCCGCCACCCTCTCCCCCGACGCGTCGACGCAGGGTGATCCCGTGCCGGGCGAGGACCAGGTCCGCCGTGTCGACGTACGTGGTGCGCAGCACGTGCTGCTCCGGCTCGCCGCTGATCAGCGGGAGGGAGTCGTCCGCAGACGCGGCGAGCACGGCGAGGCTCGGCAGGTCGTGGCCGTCATCGACGGAGAGCTTCACCTCGGGCACGTCCCCGTCATACCGGAGAACCGCCGCGGCGGCTCGGCGAACGCGCGCTCGACGCGGCATCGCCGGCGTGGTCCGACCGGCCGCACGGGCTGGGCGTCCCGCCTGATCGGCCCCTCGCCGAGCGGTGGCACGCGAACGGACGCCGTCCCTACAGTGGGCTCGGCGCCGATTCGTCCTGATCGTCACGGTGCACCCAGGGGTGTCGGCGGGGGCCCGCGCCCGCTGGGACGGACGCCCCCGCCGAAGGGGTACACCCATGCGCCCAGTCCTCACCACCACACTTGCCACCGTCGTGGCCCTGACGCTCGTCACCGCCGGTCCGGCCGCCGCGCACGACGCACCGGCGCACGAGCGGCACCGTCCCGACCGGCCGACGACGTACCTGCTCGACCCCGTCGGCCCCGCCGCCGACGACATCTACCCCGAGGGCATCGCCACCCGGGGCGACGAGTTCTACGTCAGCAGCACGACCGACGGGACGATCTACCGCGGCGACCTCGACGAGCCGACCGCCACGCCGTTCCTGCCGGGCGGGCAGGACGGCCGCGTGGTGGCGGCCGGGCTGAAGGTCGACGGCCGGACGCTGTTCGTCGCGGGCGGCCCCACGGGGCTCGTCTGGGCGTACGACCTGCGGACGCGCGAGCTGACCGGGTCGTGGCAGGTCGTGCAGGACGGCACCCCGGCCTTCCTCAACGACATCGCCGTCGGGCCCCGCGGCGACGTCTACGTCACCGACTCGTCGCGCCCGGTCCTCTACCGGATCGACGGCCGCGACCGCAGGACGACGGGCACCGAGCTGCTGGAGCCGGTCGTGTCGTTCGAGGGCACCGACTTCACCTACGACCAGGACATCAACGCCAACGGGATCGTCATCTCCCGCGACGGACGGTACGCCGTGGTCTCGAAGCCCCGGACGGGCGAGCTCTTCCGCGTCGGGCTGAAGGACGGCAGCGTCGTGCGGATCGACCTCGGCGGCGCGTCGGTGGCCGGCGACGGCCTGCTGCTGGACGGCCGCACGCTGCTCGCGGCCGAGTGGACCGCCGGGCCGCCGCAGTCCGTCGTCAAGGTGAGGCTGGACCGGGACCTCGCCTCCGGGACCGTCGTCTCCCGCACGACGGACCCCACCTTCGACGACCCGACGACGATCGCCCGCGCCGGGCGCAGCCTGCTCGCGGTCAACAGCCAGTTCGAGATCCGGTTCGGCGGTGGGGGGACGCCGGGGCCGTTCACGGTGACGCGGATCCCGGTCCCCTGAGCCGTCGGGCGGGCGGCTCACGGGCCGCCCGCCCGACGACGCGGCCGGGTCAGCCCCCGACCGTGTCCACGATCCCGTTCTGGTACGCCCACACCACGGCCTGCAGGCGCGACTTCACGCCGAGCTTCGGCATCGCGCGGGCCAGGTGCGACTTCACGGTCGACACCTCGAGGAACAGCTCGCGCGCGATGTCCTCGTTGGACATGCCCTGCGCGAGCAGCAGCAGGATGTCGAGCTCGCGCGGCGAGAGCAGCTCGCTGGCGCGGGCCGCGGTCACGGGCTGCGTCCGGCGGCGCGTGACGACCTCCCGCAGGACGCGCCGCGTCAGCTCGTTGGCGAGCATGCCGTGCCCGGCGGCGACGGTCCGCACGGCCTCCACGAGCGTCGCGGGCTCGGCGTCCTTCAGCAGGAACCCCGACGCACCGGCCTCGAGCGCACCGAACAGGTACTCGTCGACGTCGAAGGTCGTCAGCACCAGCACGGGGATCGGGTCCTCGACGTCCGGACCGCACAGCAGGCGCGTCGCGGTGATGCCGTCGGTGCCGGGCATGCGGATGTCCATGCACACCACGTCGGGCCGCAGCTCGCGGGCGAGCTCGACGGCGGTCGCGCCGTCCGCGGCCTGGCCGACGACCTCGATCCCGGGCTCCGTCGCGAGCATCGTGGACAGCCCCATGCGGACCAGCACCTGGTCGTCCGCGACGACCACCCGCAGGCTGCCACCGGTGTCCTGGCTCATCGGCCCTCCTCCTCGCTCGTCGTCGGCTCGTCGGGGAGGGCCTCGGGCACGGCCGTGGGGACCGCCAGCGTGACCTGCCACCCGCCCTCCAGGGTGGCCCCGTAGCGCAGCGTGGCACCCGTGAGCTCGGCACGCTCCTGCATCCCGACCAGACCGTAGCCCGGGTCGTGGTGCGCGGGCACGTGCCCTGCAGCGGGCCGGCCGTTGCGGACCACGACCTCGACGCGGCCCTCGTCGCTCGCGTCGAGCCGCACCTCGCACCGCGCCCCGGGCGCGTGGCGGGCGACGTTGGCGAGCGCCTCCTGCACGACGCGGTACGCCGCGAGCTGGGCCAGGGGACCGACCGCACCGGACGCGGCGAGCTCGCTGACGGGCCCCGTCGTCGTGAGCGACACCGGCAGGCCGGCCGCCTGCGCACCGGCGACGAGGTCGTCGATCCCCGCCAGGGTCTCCATCCGCACCGGACCCCCCGGCTCCACGGGTGCGTCGACGTCGCGCAGCAGCACGACCAGGTTGCGCAGGTCCCGCAGCATCGCGGTGCTCTGCTCGCGCACCTGCGCCACCGCGACCTTGGCGCCCTCCGGGTCCACGTCGATCTGCCGGCCGATCGCGCCCGTCATCACGGCGATCCCCGAGAGGTGGTGCGCCGCGATGTCGTGCAGCTCGCGCGCCATCGCCGTCCGCTCGCGCTCGACCGCCACCTGCACCAGGGCGTCCCGCTCGCGGTCCTGCGCGTCGGCCGTGGCGGCCAGGGCCGTCAGCGCGTCGTGCCTGGCGGCGACGACGCTGCCCAGGACGAACGGCAGGCCGACCGCCGCCACGCCCTGCAGCAGACCGGCGACGACCACGATCCAGCCCTCTCCCCCGCTGCGGACGGTGGCGGCGGCCACGCCTGCGGCGACCAGCGCCGCGGCGCCCAGCAGGGTCGGGAGCAGGCGCCGCGCCGGCCGGGCGAGCACCGCCCGGTACGTCGCGACCATCACCGTCACCAGCCCGACACCGATCGCGTCGCCGCCCACGACGAACATCGCGGGCACGCCGGCCGCGACGGCGAGGAGCGCGGCACGCGGGTGCCGGCCCAACCCCGCCAGCGCGACCGCCTGGAGCGAGAGCACGGCGGCCGCCCACCACCACACGGCGTCGCCGAGGCCGGGGACACCACGGGAGGTCTGGGGGTCGGCCTGGATGATGACCACGGAGGCCGCGAGCAGCGCGAGGGACAGCACCCAGCACACCACCGGCACCACGTCCGCCGGCCGGCGGCGGTGCGCAGCGGGAGCCTCGGTCACCGACGTCACGATAGACGCGCAGGCTCGGGCAGGGGGCCGAGATCGTGGACGGGCTGCCGCCGCGAGGGTGCCGGTGCGGCGACGTCACTCATCGGGCTCCTCCCCGTCGGAGTCGTGCTGGCATGACCCCAACCTAGGAACCGGAGGGGTGCGGTCGCGCCCGGCGCAGGGACGAACCGTCCGCGTTGCATCGAAGGATGCAGGCGGCGGGTCTCTCCCTCGAGGTGCGACCCCCGCGGCGGGTGCCCACCATGGACGGGCGCCCGCGACCCGGTGCGCGGTGGGAACAGCCGCCGCACGGGGCTGGCACGGGCCCGCACACCAGGGAGCACCATGCGAGCAGTCGTCTACCGAGGCCCCCACCAGGTCGAGGTCACCGAGGTGCCGGACGCGAGGATCCAGGAGCCGACGGACGCCGTCGTCCGCATCACCACCACCAACATCTGCGGGTCCGACCTGCACATGTACGAGGGCCGCACGAGCGTCGAGGAGGGCAAGGTCCTCGGCCACGAGAACATGGGCGTCGTCGAGGAGGTCGGCCCGGCAGTCACCCGCATCAGGGTCGGGGACCGGGTCAGCGTCCCCTTCAACATCGCCTGCGGCACGTGCCGCAACTGCCTGCAGGGCTGGACGTCGTACTGCACCCGCACCAATCCGACCGAGGGGATGGACGGTGCGGCGTACGGGTACGCGAACATGGGCCCGTACGACGGCGGCCAGGCGGAGTACCTGCGCGTGCCCTTCGCCGACGTGAACCTGCTCGAGCTCCCCCCGGGGACCGAGCACGAGAAGGACTTCACGATGCTGAGCGACATCTTCCCGACCGGCTGGCACGGCACCGTGCTCGCGGGCCTGCAGCCCGGGGACGACGTCGCCGTGTACGGCGCGGGACCGGTCGGCCTCATGGCGGCGCACAGCGCGCTCATCCGCGGGGCGGCGCGCGTCTTCGTCGTCGACAAGGAGCCCGACCGGCTCGCGCTCGCCGGCAAGATCGGGGCCGTGGGCGTCGACCTGGCGGCGGGCGACCCCGTCGAGCAGGTCCTCGACGCGACGCAGGGCAGGGGCACCGACTGCGGCGTCGAGGCCGTCGGCTACCAGGCGCACGACCCGTCGGGCGAGGAGCACCCCGAGCTCGTGCTCGACAACCTCGTCAAGACGGTCCGCTCGACGGGCGGCATCGGCGTCGTCGGGGTCTACGTGCCCCAGGACCCGGGCGCGCAGGACGAGGGCGCCCGCGAGGGCCGCATCGGGTTCGACTACGGCACGTTCTTCACCAAGGGCCAGCACATGGGCACCGGCCAGGCGCCCGTGATGCGCTACAACCGCCAGCTGCGCGACCTGATCGTCGCCGGGCGCGCGACGCCGTCGTTCATCGTCTCGCACGAGCTCGGGCTCGACGAGGCCGTGCGCGGCTACGACCAGTTCGACAAGCGCGTCGACGGCTGGACCAAGGTGCTGCTGCACCCGGGGCAGCGGACGTGAGCGCGGCGGCGAGCCGGGGGTAGGCGGCCGACGAGCCGGCAGCACGCAGCAGACCGCCGGGCGACGTGGTCGCCCGGCGGTCTGCTGTGAGCACGATGCTCGATCACTCGTCAGGACAGCCGCGCCGCCTCGAGGGGCTGCGGGGCCTCGACGGTGCCGATGGTCGGCTCCGCGGCCGGCTCCGGCTGGTAGCCCAGCTTTCCCCGGGTGGCCACGATCGTGACGATCGTTCCCACGCCCGCCATCAGCAGCAGCGTGCGCTGGATCATGTCGAAGTTCTCGCCGATGGCCGGGAACATGTCGCCGATGAGGACGCTGGCGAAGGTGTTGATGCTGACGTGCAGGAGCATCGCCATCGGCAGGCTCTGCCCGGTGCGGTTGAACACCCAGGTCATGACGACGTTGAACAGGACGCAGAAGAGGATGAAGCCCAGGGCACGGGACACGTGGAAGCTGTCCGAGTGACCCCACCCGGTCGCGAAGAGCGGCAGGTGCCAGACGCCCCACAGGACACCGATGCCCACGGCCGCGGGCAGTGCTCCGAAGCGGCGCTGCGCCCGGGGGAGGGCGAAGTCGCGCCAGCCCGGCTCCTCGGCGAGCCCGGTCGTCAGGACCTGCATCACGAGGTAGGGCAGGTACGCGACGAGGGCCGCCATCGGCGGTGCCTGCACGTCACCACCCGTGATGACCAGCGCCGACAGCAGCACGGCTGCGGGGGTGCCGACGAGGATGCCGACGTACCAGCGCCAGTTGACCTTCCACTTGGTCAGCCGCTTGACCCAGGCGCGCACACCGGCACGGCCCTCGGTGACCGCGGTGACGAAGAACGCGGCGCCGATCGGTCCGAGGAACGCGCCGGGCAGCATGAGGAAGAGCTGGTAGCCGCCGGTGCCGCCGGGCACCTGGATGTCCCAGATCCCGAGGCCGTAGGGCGACAGGACCAGCGGGATCCAAGCCAGCCAGCTGGCGGCGAGCGCCAGCACGACGAACGCCAGGAGCGGACGGCGCCGGACGGCGTCCAGCAGCCCTCCGCGCTTGGCTGGTGAAGCTACGTGTTCCGTGACGGTGCTCATCGGAGTGTCCTCTCGTCGAAGCCGGTGTGGCATGACTCGACGTTAGGAATCGGACACCCCGTGCCGCGCCGGGCGGACGGTGCAACGCCTGCTGTTGCATCGAAGGATGCAACAGCAGCTCAGACGACGACGAGCTGCGTCCCGTCGGGCGAGCGGTCCGCCAGCGCGACGCTCTTGACGGCCGGGTCGTCGTAGGTGTTCCAGTAGTAGGTCGCGGTCCTGGAGGAGAAGAGCCCGGTGTAGATGGTCTGCTCGAACTCCCCCGAGCCCATGGCGGCGCACCCGTCCACCATCGCGACCTGCTGCAGCGTGTGGAACGCGCGGCTGACGTTCTCCTCCTCGCTCGTCTTGGTCGGGTAGTGCTCGTTGACGTAGGCCGCACGGACGAACCGGGACGGCGAGTAGTAGTCGCCGGGGATCCCGCGCATGTGCGAGCCGGACCCGAAGGGGGCCAGGCGCGCCCTGCCGAGCTCGTACACCTCGGGGAAGTCCGGCGACGTGTTGAGGTAGTTGCGCAGGTTCTCGTGGTGCCACATGAACCCCGGCTGGTTGGCGAGCACGTCGACGTCGTCGTCGAAGACGTGCATGCCGTCGGGCGTGTACTCCACGACGATGGCGCGCTGCGCGTCACCGATGATCCAGTGCAGCAGCGAGCTGGGGTACTTGTCGTTGATCGGCCGGTCGACGATCGCGACGTCCGCCAGCGCCGCCTCGACCTCGTCGACGCTCGAGAACTGCGAGGCCACCCACAGCGGGAACTCGAACGCGGCGACGTTGGTCTTGCCGTCCACGGGCCCCGCGGCGTACGACGCGTACCCGGGGAAGTTCAGCCCGGCGACGGCCAGCCCGGCGTCGTTGCCGGCGTCGAAGTACAGCGGCGTGTCCTCCTCGACGATGCCCATGCCGATGACGGCGTGCCGGATGCTCGGCACCGCCCCGAACGGCGACCGCGTGCTGTACCCCGTGGGAGTCACCACCACGCGTTCCCCGTACCCGCTGGTCCAGTCGAGGTTCCGTGCGAGGTAGAGGTTGCCGTTACCGTCCGTGAACCTGATGCCCGTGCACATGGTGCCCCCCTGTGGTCGGCCGGACGCCCGTCGTCCTGAGCGCCCGCTACAGAGCCATGCTGCATCCGACCGTGGCATCCGGCACGGCGAGGCCGTCTCAGTACGCGTAGCGGCCGACGTGCTCCGGGTGCAGGACGAGGCGGACCTGGTCCTCGGCCAGGATCCCGTCGAGGTCCCGTGCGCGGGCCGGGTCGGACAGGTCCCAGTAGCGGGCCGCGAGGCGCGCGGCGAGCTCATGGGCGCCGTCCTGCTCGACCGTCACCCGGCCCGACACCGACACCCAGTGCTCACGCTCCCCCACGGGCGCGGCCACGACGACCGACGCGCGCGGGTCGCGGCGCAGCCGGCGCACCTTCAGGGTGTCCGGACCGGTGAAGAGCTGGACGGTGCCGTCGCCCGCGAGCTCGAACCACACGGGACGCGGCTGCGGCGGCACGGGCCCCGACGCGACGGTGAGGAACCCGTGCAGCGGACGACGCAGGAGCTCGACGTCGGCGGGGGTCAGGAGCGTGCCGGGGCTCGGGGAGCGGGTCTCGTCGCGCATCGTCGGTCCTCCACGGTCGGTCGTGCGGGTCGGTCGTCCGGGGTCGGTCGTGCGGGTCGGTCGTGCGGGGCGCGCGGTCCGTCAGGCGCGCACCGCGAGCAGGAACTGCCCGCCGCCCGGCTCCACCTGCGTCGTCACGGCCAGGTCGGGGGCGAACCGCGACAGCCGGTCGACCAGCCACTCGGCGGCCTGGTCGGCGTCCGCACGGCTCGGGCAGCGCGCCACCACCTCGCGCCCGCCCTTGCGGCGCAGCCGCTCGACGGTCTCCGCGATGGGCGCGGGGTCGACGACGAACAGGTCCGGCGACCACGCGACGACCGGCTTGACCGCTCCCTTGCGGGTGTTGCAGGCGCGGTGGGCGAGCCGCTCGGTGCCCGCGGCCGCCTTCTTGGACTTCGCCACGGCGCCCGCGTCGACGCTCGGGCCGAGGTCGGAGTTCACCGACGCGTCGGGGTCCACGGGCTCGTCGCACAGCCAGCAGCGCCAGGAGTCCCGGTCACCGACGTCGCTCAAGTTGCTCATGCGCGCACGGTAGCCTCCCGGCCGCGTCCGGCGGGGGCGGGCACCCGGCCCACCCCCGCACGGTTCACGTCAGGACCGCGGCCGGTGCGGCACCCACAGGACGCCGCGCGGGTTCTGGACGTCCCCGGTCCCGCGTGTCAGCGGGCGCTGCCATGCTCGACGGGTGGAGCTGCGGTTCGGTGGTGAGGTGATCTGGTGGCGCGGCCCGGCGCCGTACCACTTCGTCGCGCTCCCCGACCCGGAGGCGGCACGCCTGCGCGTCGTCGCGTCACGCGTGACCTACGGGTGGGGCTGCGTGCCCGCGACGGTGACGCTGGGCGGGACCACGTTCACGACGTCGATCTTCCCCAGGGACGGCGGCTTCATGGTCCCGCTCAAGGTCGCGGCGCGACGCGCGGAGGGGGTCGAGCTCGGGGACGACGTCCGGCTCCTCGTCGTCGTGGGCGACCCGGACGACGTGCCGCAGGACGTCCCGGACGACCGGGCCGCGACGGCCCCACGGCCGCCCGGGACCGTGCGCCACGACCCCGCGGACGACGACGACTACTTCGACCCGGCGGCCGGGCGCTGACGCCCCGGCTCGCGCGAGCTCACGGCGCGGTCGGCGCCCCCGGTTGCAGCACCCACCGCAGCGCGTCGGGCAGCAGGACCCCGCCGTGGTTGACGCTGTGCCCGCCGTCCCCGACGACGAGGCGGACGTCGTACCCGGCCTCCGCGAGCGCGGCGGTGGTCCGCAGGTTCTCGGCGAACCAGTTGCGGGTCGGCGCGTCCCAGTTCAGGTCGCGGTGCGCGGCCTGCAGGAAGACCCGCAGCGGCTTCCTGGCGGCGCGCGGGATCAGGTCGGGGTACGGGTTGCCGCCGGGCATCTGCGCGAAGCTCGACAGGAAGCCCACGACCCGGCGGAACCGGTCCGGGCGCAGCCACGCCGCGGTGAAGGCGGCGTCGCCCCCGCTGCTGCCACCGCAGACGCCCCACAGCTCGGGGTCGTCCGTGACGGAGTACCGCGCGGTGACCAGCGGGACGATCTCGTCGAGCAGGAACGTGGCGTACCGGTCGTCGAACGCGTCGTACTCGACGTTGCGGTTCTTCGGCTGCGCGCCGCCCACGACGACGCCCGGGTCGACGAAGACGCCGATCGTGCACGGGATCTCACCGCGGTGGGTGAGGTTGTCGAGGACGACACCGCCGCGGACCTCGCCGTCCGGGTCGAGGTACCACCAGCCGTCGTTGAAGACCATGAGCGCCGCCGGGCGCGCGGCGTCGTAGCAGGCGGGGACGTGGATCCACACCTTGCGCGACGTCCCCGGGTAGCCGGTGCTGGACGACCAGTCCAGCTCCACCGTGGTGCCCGCCGGCACGTGGGGGTGCGGCTCGGAGTCCGGGCCGTGCGCGTAGCGCACGTCGGACAGGTCGACGGGCAGCGGGCGGTACGGCACCGGCGCGGGCACGGCCTCGGACGGCCTCACGCGTACGACGCCGTCACGGTCCGGGTGGCCCCGTCGAGCGTCATCCGGCCGCCGTACGGCACGATCCACTGCGGCCGGGTGTGGCCGAACGGCAGGCCGACGCACACGACGGCGTCCGGGTTGTACCGCGTGACCTCCGCCACGACGGCGTCGCGCTGCGCCACGCGTCGGGCCGCCCGCTGCTCGGCGTCGAGCCGCACCTCGAAGCCGGTCACCGGCGGGCGCGCGACGCACACGCCCGCGACCGCCGCGAGCAGGCCGCGCTCGCCGAGCGACCGCACCCAGCGCTGCACCGTCGCCGCCGGCGGCAGCTCCTCGCTGGTCTCGAGCAGCAGGATCGCGCCCTCCAGCGCGGGGGTCGGCGGGAACCGGTCGGCCAGCGCGAGCCAGTCGAGCACCTCGAGGCAGCCGCCCCACGTGCGTCCGGTCACGGACCGGGCCGGGCCTGCCCACGTCCACGGCTCGGTCGGCTCGCGCTCACCGTGCTCGGTCAGGGCACGCGGGTCGAGCCAGTCGTGGCCGAGGTCCTCCGACTCGCCCGGCTCCGTGATCGTGAGCGTCTCGCCCGTGAGCAGCGCCGCCCGCAGCGACGCGAGGTGGACGTCGTCGACCGCCGGCCCGGGGCCGAGGTGCACCTGGGTCGAGCCGCCGTAGAAGCCGGCGACGCCCTGCTGCCACAGCCAGCTCAGCAGGTTCGTGTTGTCGCTGTAGCCGAGGAACGGTTTGGGGTCCGCGCGCACGGCGTCGGCGTCGAGGTGGGGCACCACGAGGATCTGGTCGTCCCCGCCGATCGTGGCCAGCACGGCACGGACGCTCGGGTCCGCGAACGCGGCGTCGAGGTCCCGCGCCCGCGCCTCGGGTGAGGCGCCGAGCTGCCTGGTCGTCGGGTACTCGACGGGCACGAGGCCGGTCGCCTCGACCAGGCGTCGCATGGCCTGCTCGTGCACGGCCGGGGCGAACCCGGGCGCGGCGAACGAGGGCGAGACCACGGCGACACGGTCACCGGGGACGAGCTTGGGCGGCGCGACGAGGGACGGCACCGGCCCACCCAACCAGCCCCGGCCGCGCCGGGGCGAGGTGAATCGGTCGCGAGCGGGCCGCACCGTCGCAGGTGGACCAGGTGGCGGTGCTCGCACGACGTCCTGGTGAGTCAGCGCACCAGCCGCACCGACGCACGGAGAGAGTCAGTCGGTGGTGTCCGGGCCGGACGACGCGTCCCTGCCCGCGTTCAGCTCCTCGTCGGTATGAGGGCGAGGCTGGCCCGGCCGACGAACAGGCCCGGACGCTTCCCGACCCAGGCAAGCGCCTCCCGCTCGCTCAGCGCCGACGACAGCGGCCGGTAGGACTGCGGCCGCTCCGGCCACAGGGCACCGGCGTCAGCCCGCGTACACGCCGGGCACGCCCGCGGCGAGCTCCACTCGAACAGCGCGCGGTAGACCTCGTAGCGTGACGCGTCGATCCCGCACAGCGTCGTGCCGTCGGCCGCGGCGTGCTCGACCTCGGCACATCCTGCCCGTGCACACCTGGCGTGTCACCGCCGGGCCCGGCAGCATCAGCGCGATGGCGATCACCACCGCACCCGTCCTGCTCCCCGGCACCTTCGGACGCCTGCCGCAGCCCGTCCTGCAGGCGGGCGACCTCGTGATGCGCGCGTGGCGGCCCGACGACGTCGACGCCGTCGTCTCCGCCTACCGCGACCCCGCCATCCAGCACTGGCACGCCCGGACCATGTCCACCGCGGAGGCCACGGCCTGGGTGGCGCACTGGCAGGACCGGTGGGCGCACGACACCGGCGCGGGCTGGGCCGTCACGGCGGGCGGCGACGTGGTCGGGCAGGTGAGCATCCGGCAGGTGCACCTGCACGAGGCGGCCGTGGGGTTCTCCTACTGGGTGCTGCCCCACGCCCGGGGCCGCGGCGTGGCCGTCGACGCGCTGCGCGCCGTGACCGCGTGGGCCTTCGAGCTCGGCGTGCACCGCGCCGACCTGGACCACTCCACCCGCAACCCGGCGTCGTGCCGGGTCGCCACCAAGGCGGGCTTCGCGGCGGAGGGCACGATGGTCAGCCGGGGCCTGCACACGGACGGGTGGCACGACATGCACCTGCACTCGCGGATCGCCCTCTGAGGGCAAGCACGACGTGCGTGCACCGGGTCGAGCACCGCCCGGGACGCTCGTGCCATCCGCCCCGGGCACGGCGTCCGCCGGTCGTCAGCCCGCCGCGAGGACCTCCCGCAGCCGCGCCGCGAACGCCTCCGGCTGGCCCGGCATGCCGTACTCGTCGCCGAGGAACCCGCCGTGGTTGCTCGGGAACACCGCGACCTGGGTCCCCAGCAGATCGGCCAGCGCGTGGGTCGTGCGCCACGTGATGATGCCCTCGCTCTCGATCCCGGCGGCGGGGACGACGCGCGTCGAGGCCGCGCGCAGCGCCGCGACGTCGGGGGTGAACGCCGTGACAGGGGCGGAGGCGCCCGACAGCAGCGGGTCATCGCGCGAGCCGTCGTCCTCCGCCGGCAGACCGAACTGCGCCGGGTCGGGCAGCTCGGTGAGGAAGTCCGTGGGGAACGGCCCCTGCCACGACGTCAGCGCGATGAACGCGGCCATCCCGGCGCCCCACCCGTGCGCCTGGTAGGCGGCGTCGACGCGGGCGAACGCGGCACGCGCCTCCTCCGCGTCCGGCAGCACGGCGAGCATCGGCGGCTCGTGCGCGACGACGGTGCGGACGTCCTGCGGGAACGCGGTGACCCACGCGAGTGCCGTGACCGCACCGCCGCTGCTGCCGAACAGGTCGACCGGCCCGGCGCCGAGCGCGCCGACGAGCGCGTGCAGGTCCTCCGCCTGCACGCGCGGGTCGTGCACCGTCTGCCCGTCGTCGCGCGTGCTGCGGCCCAGCCCGCGCGGGTCGTACGTGACCACCGTGCGGTCACCGAAGTGCGACGCGAGGGTCCCGAAGCCCGTCGCGTCCATGGGCTGGCCGATGAGCACGAGCGGCGGCTGCCCGTCGGCGGTCGGCAGCGGCCCCCGCACGTCGTACGCGATGGTCGCGCCGGGCACGTCGAGCGTGCGGTGGGTCGTGGTGTCGGTCATCTGGTCCTCCCGGTCGTCCGGACGTCTGTGTGCGATCACCCGGTACGACCGGCCGTGTCGCCGGAACTCATCGGGGACGACGGCCCGGCACCCGAGGAGCGGTGGTCCGGGGTGACAGCGGCGTCGACCACGGCTGGGATGGGGTGGTGGACGACGTCGGGGCAGGGCCGGGCTGCGAGCGGTCCGCCGCGGGTCCGCTCGTCGAGCCGGTGTCCGCCGTCACGTCACTGGCGTTCGTGGTGGCCGCGGTGCTCGTCGTGGTGCTCCGGCGACGTGCCGGACTGCCCGTGCCCGTGGCGTACGTGGCGCTGGTGGCCGGTGTCGGCGTCGGGTCGGTCGTGCAGCACGGACCCGACCCGGCCTGGTCCGACCCCGCCCACGACCTGCCGCTCGTGGGGGTGCTGTGCTTCCTGGCGGCGGACGCCGTGGCGGCACGCCGCCGCACACCGCGTCGATGGTGGTGGTGGGCCCTGCCGACGGCCGTCCTCATGGTCGCCGTGATCGCGTGGCCGCGGGCCGGGGACCTCGCGCAGGTCGGTGTCGCAGTGGTCGCCGGGGTGCTGCTCGTGCTGCGGGCGTACCGCGAACCCGCCGTCCGGGCGCGGGTCGCCGTCGTGCTGGGGCTGCTGGGCGCCGGCGCGCTGGTCGGCTCGCTGTCCCGCACCGGCGGACCGCTGTGCGACCCGTCGTCGCTCCTGCAGGGGCACGCCGTGTGGCACCTGGCGGCGGCGTGCGCGCTGGCGGTGCTCGCGCCGCTCGTCACCCCGGCGGGCGGGCCACCGCCGACGCAGACCTCGCACCGTGGCCAGCGACCATGACCGTCCCGTGGCCGGCCGTCGTCACCCGATGAGTACCGTCCGTGCGGACGGTCGGTACGCGACGACGGCAACGGAGAGGCACCACATGACCGCGACCTATACCTTCGACGTCTTCGCCAGCCTCGACGGGTACGGCTCCTACGGACCGCCCGGCGACTGGGGCGGCTACTGGGGCAAGCAGGGACCCGAGCTGCTGCAGCGGCGGCACGAGCTGTACAGCGGTGACCAGCGCATGGTGTTCGGCGCCACGACCCTGCGGGAGTTCGTCGCGATGCGGGCCGGGAGCAGCGAGGACTCCGAGGTGCGTGACACGTGGGTCGAGGTGATGCGTCGGCTGCCGGCGACCGTCGTGTCGTCGACGCTCACCCACCCGATCGACTGGCCGGACGTGACGATCGCGCACGGCGACGCCGTCGACGTCGTCACCCGGCTGAAGGCGGAGTCCGACGTGCCGCTGCGCTCGCACGGCAGCCTGTCCCTCAACTGGGCGCTGCTGGCGGCGGGCCTGGTGGACCGCGTGCAGGTGACGATCTTCCCGGTGATCACCGGCCGCACGGGAACGACGCCGGTGTTCGGGGGTGCGGGCGACTTCGACCTGGAGCTGCTGGACAGCCGGGTGCTGGACGGCCGCACGCAGGAGCTCACCTACCGGCCCACCGTGCACTGACGGCGGTCCACCGCTGCGGTCAGCCGTCGCCTGCGGACCGCACCATCGCCGTCGCGGTCGCGCCCCGCAGCTCGATCGCCGCCGTCGCACGGAACCCGAACCGCTCGTAGAGGCGGCGGCTGCCGTCGGTGGTGGCCTCGAGGTACACGGGCGACCCGGTGCGGTCCACCGTCGCGAGCCGGTGCGCCAGCAGCGTCGACCCGACCCCCCTGCCACGCGCGGCGGGGTCGGTCGCGAGGTCGGCGAGGAACCAGTGCGGGTACCGCGGCCGGTGGGCGGCGAAGGCGCGCAGGCCGCGCACGGCGGCGGGGAGGTGCCTGACGCCGACGGCGCGGACGAGCGTCGGCAGCTCGCGGAGCTGCGCCCACGTGCCGAACGCGAAGCCGGGGCGCTCCCAGACGGCGACCCCGACGACGGGCCCGGCCGCGCCGTCCCGTGCGAGGTCCACGACACCGCCGCTGGCGAGCGTCAGGCGGACGACTGCCGCGTAGACGCTGGTCAGACGCGCCAGCCGGTCGCGCTCCTCCGGCAGCATCGCGCGGATCACGGCGTCGTCCCGCAGCGCGGCGGCGAGGACACGGCCCGCGCCCGCCGCGTCCGCCGGTCCTGCGACGTCCACGTGGACGTCCATGGCACCTCCCTGGTGAGTGGTCGTGGTCCCTCCATCTTGCGCCTCGCGTCGTCGTGGTCCGGGCCGCCCTCCTCCTCGTCGGTGGGCACGTGCCGCGCGCCGTCGGTGGGTGGCGGTACGTTGCCGCGATGGGGGACGACACCGGGGCCACCGTCTACGACAAGGCGAAGTGGCACTACGAGGGCGAGTTCCCGCGGTGGACACGTCGACGTCAGGCGTTCGTGCACACGGGGTTCTTCCTCGCCTGGGTCGTCCAGCGGGGCATGGCCGGCGAGATGCTGGTGCGCGAGAGCCCCGACGGCATCGCGGCGGTCCGCGAGCGCCGCGGGCGTCCCGACGACCTGTACGCCGCGTGGGACGGCGTCCTGACGTCCGAGATGCTGGACGACGAGGCGAACGCGTTCGCCCGCACGTACTACGAGGGGGACGTCTACGTGGCGGACTTCATCGCCGCCTTCCCGCACACCGGCGCGTACAAGGTCCGCAGCTCCTGGGAGAACTACGACCGCGTCGCCGCCGTGCTGGACGAGCGCCTCGCGGCGTGGCGTGCGCAGCGGGACGGGTGAGCGCGCAGCGCGTCGGCGCACCGGCCACGCCCCGGCCCGCTGACGTGACGGTGGTCGCACCCCCGCCGGTGGCGCGCGCGTCGCGCGTACCCTCTTCCCGGGGCGGCGACACCGTGCCGCCCTTCTCCCCATGCAGGACGGACGGCGCATGAGCGCGCACACGACCACCCCGGTACCCCCCACCGACCAGACCCCCGACGCCACGGCAGCCGAGCAGCCGGGCGTGTCGCCCGCCGACTTCGCGACGTTCCTGCGTGTCATGGACCAGGTCGCCGTCCTGCCGCAGGAGCACCCGCAGCACTCGGCCGCGCGCCGGGCGTCGTCCGCGCTGTTCAAGGCCGCGAAGAAGCACCGGCGGACCGAGAAGCGCCGCATGCTCGCGGACGCCGACGCGGCCGTCATCGCCGCCACCGCGACGGGCAGCCCCGGGCGGATCGACGACGAGACGCAGGGCATCGCGCTGACGTCGTCGGCCACGGGCGCGATCGCCGGGACCCTGCTGCGCGCGCGCCCCTGCTACGTCTGCAAGCAGGACTACACGGTCGTCGACGCCTTCTACCACCAGCTCTGCCCCCCGTGCGCGGCCCTGCACCACGCCAAGCGCGACGCGCGCACGGACCTCACCGGCCGCCGCGCGCTGCTCACGGGCGGCCGCGCCAAGATCGGCATGTACATCGCGCTGCGGCTGCTGCGCGACGGTGCCGACCTGACGATCACGACGCGGTTCCCGCGCGACGCCGTCCGGCGGTTCAGCGCGATGGAGGACTCCGCCGACTGGCTGGACCGCCTGCACGTCGTCGGGATCGACCTGCGCGACCCGGCCCAGGTGGTGTCGCTGGCCGACCACGTGGCCGCGGGGGGCCCGCTGGACGTGCTCATCAACAACGCCGCGCAGACGGTGCGCCGGTCCCCCGGCGCGTACTCCCGGATCGCCGACGCCGAGTCGGCGCCGCTGCCGGCCGAGGCCGCCCGGATGATCACCACGTTCGGGCACACCAGCGACGCGCACCCGCGCGCGCTGGCCGGGTCCGTCAGCGAGCTGACCAGCCCGGCGCTGGCCATCGAGCGCGCGGCGCGGGTCGCCGCCGAGGAGCTCGTCGCGCAGTCCCTGACGGCCGAGGCTGCGAGCCTGGAACGGCTCGTCGCGGGCACGTCGATCGACGCCGGCGGGCTGATCCCCGACGTCGCGGAGTCCAACAGCTGGGTCGCGACCGTCGAGCAGGTCGACCCCATGGAGCTGCTCGAGGTCCAGCTCTGCAACCAGACGGCGCCGTTCATCCTCATCAGCCGCCTGCGCCCCGCGCTGGCCGCGTCGCCGGCGCGGCGCACGTACATCGTCAACGTCTCGGCGATGGAGGGCGTGTTCTCCCGCGGCTACAAGGGCCCGGGCCACCCGCACACCAACATGAGCAAGGCCGCGCTGAACATGCTGACGCGCACCAGCGCCGCGGAGATGCTCGACGACGGCATCCTCATGACCGCCGTCGACACCGGCTGGATCACGGACGAGCGCCCCCACTTCACGAAGGTCCGGCTCGCGGAGGAGGGCTTCCACGCCCCCCTCGACCTGGTCGACGGGGCCGCGCGCGTGTACGACCCGATCGTGCGCGGCGAGGCGGGCGAGGACCTGTACGGCTGCTTCCTCAAGGACTACGCGCGCTCGCAGTGGTGAGCTGAGGGCGCCCCGGCTCAGCCGTCCGGCACCGTAGGAGCCCTGCCACGAGGGCCGACGGCGTCAGCCCGACATGGTCGCGGCGACGGTGGTGGCGCTGATCCCGGCCATCACGGCGGCCTGCGCGGCCGCCACCGCCTTGCGCGCGGCCTCGCCGCCGACGTCGCCCGCCGCCACCTGCTTCGCGCGCGCCTTGAGCTCGCGGTTCGGGACGCCGGTCCCGGGCAGGACCTTCGGGACCGCGTCGACCGCCGAGAGCAGCGCGACCAGCGACGCCTCGTGCGGGGTCGGCTCACGCCCGACGACCAGCACCTCGTGCAGCCCGCGGCGCACCTCGGACTCGTGCGCGGAGTCGACCGCGGGCCAGGCCGTCGTCGGGAAGATGCCCAGGACCCTGCCCTGCTCGTGACGCAGCACGCCCCGCTCGACGAGCCGCGCGTAGAGGCGCTCCCGCAGGCCCTTGCGGATGCGGTCGAGGACGGCCGTGGGCGACCCGCTGCCGGGTCCCGCGGCGCGGACGAGCGCCTCGTCGAGCACCTCGTCACCCAGCGGTGCCGGGTCGACGACCTGCAGCGTCGTCCGCGTGAGCACGCCCGTCGACACGGCGACCTCGAGCCGACCGGCGGTGGCGAGCTCGGCGACCACGCCGCCCGCGACGGCGATGTCGCGCATGCTCCCGTCCACCAGCGACCTGCCGGTGGTGTCGTCCGTCAGCAGCAGCAGCACGTCCTCGGCCAGGATCATGCGTCGACGCTACAGGGCCGCCGCTAGCGTGGGCCGATGCTCCACGACGACGAGGTGCCGCTGCCCCCGACGGCCGAACCGCCCGCGTTCGAGCGCGGCTCGCCGGTCGTCCTGCGCAGCGTGCGGGACTTCGGGCACCCGCACGGCGTCGCCGTGGGCTTCGCCGTGGCGGGGACGGTGGTGCTCGACAGCGACGGCATCGTGGTCGTCTCGACGCGTCCCGGCTCCGGCGTACGGACCCGCGCCGGCGAGGGCGGCGGGCCGAACAGCCGGACGGTCCTGCCCGCCGCGTGGGACGGCACGTACCTGGAGCGCACCTGGCAGGGGCACACCGTGGTGCGTGTGCACCGACGCGGCGACCGGTGGTCCGTGTGGCGGTGGCACGACGGCGAGCGGTGGACGGACGTCTGGTACGGCAACCTCGAGTCGCCGTGGCGCCGGTCGGCGATCGGCTTCGACTCGCAGGACTGGGCCCTCGACGTCGTCGGCGTCGGCGACCCGTCGGACGGCCCGTGGACCGTGGGGTTCAAGGACGAGGACGAGCTCGCGTGGATGGTGGACCGCGCCTACGTCAGCGAGAGGCACGCCGCCCACGTCCGGACGGTCGGCGAGCGGCTGCTGGAGCGTGCGCGGGACGCAGGTTGGCCCTTCGCCGCCGACTGGGACGCCTGGCTGCCGGACGCCCGCTGGGCCGCGGTCCCCCTGCCGGACGGCTGGGAGCGGATGCCCGTCGGACGCTGACCGCACCGGCCTCGCCACGGTCGAGCGCGATCCGGACGTCCGCCCGAGTTGCCGGTGTACGCCTGGTACGTCCGGGTTATCGTGGAGCACCGAGGACCCCTCGAGCGGCAGACGCGTCGCCGTCCGCGGAAGAACGTCATCCCGTGACGCGGCCGCCGGTGCGCCGGTCGGCCACGTCGCCGAGAGTGAGCGCCATGTCCCTCGACCTCGACACGGGCGACGCACGTGAGCCGCAGGCCGTGGGAGACACCACGGCCGTCCTCCTGGACCTGGTGCTGCGCGCCGACTCGGTCGAGGAGCAGCTGCAGCGCGTCGCGGACGCGGCCGCCGGGCTCAGCCCCGACGTGGCCGCGTGCGGCGTCACCGTGCAGCTGGGCCGCCGCCCGATCAGCGTCGCCGCGAGCGACCCCTTGTCCGCCGCCGTCGACGAGCTGCAGTACGAGGCGCAGGCCGGGCCGTGCCTGGACTCGCTCCACACGGGCGACGTCGTGGTCGTCGCCGACTACACGCAGGAGAGCCGCTGGGGTGAGTACCCCGGCCACGCCGTCACGCACGGTCTGCGGTCCAGCCTGTCGCTGCCGCTGTCCGCGGGCGGCACCGTCGTGGGCGCGCTCAACGTGTACGGGACCTCGCCGAACCTGTTCACGGGCGACCTGCGTGCGACGCTCGAGGAGTTCGCGTCACGGGCCGACGCGGTGGTGGCGCTCGCGCTGCGCCATGCCGAGCAGAACACCCTGATGGACCAGCTGCGCTCGGCGATGGAGTCACGCAGCGTCATCGACCAGGCGATCGGCGTGCTCATGGCGCAGCAGCGCTGCACGGCCGACGAGGCTTTCGCGCTGCTGCGCCGGGCGAGCCAGGGCCGCAACCGCAAGGTGGCGGACATCGCGACGGACATCATCACCTCGCTCACGGGCGCACCGCCGCGGGTGGGCAGGTTCCAGGGCTGACGTCAGGGCGGCCCGCGGCTGACCGGGCCTGCGACGGCGCGCGGGTCGTCCCCCGCCGCGCCGCCGCAGGGCCTCACGCTGCGCCGGTCGGTGCGCCGCTCACTCCGTGGGCGGCTCGTCCTTGCCCGACTCCTCGGCGGCGTCGGCCTCCTCCTTGGTGGCGTGGACGGCGCCGTCGGCGTGCTCCGGCGGGCCGTAGACCGTGTAGAGGATCAGCGGGTTCTCGCCCGTGTTGACGAAGTTGTGCGTCCGGCCCGCCGGGACGACGACGAGGTCACCCTGCGCGACCTTGCGCTCCTGGCCCGAGACGATCGCCTTGCCCGTGCCGGACACGAACGTGAGGATCTGGTCGATGTCCTCGTGAACCTCCTCGCCGATCTCCCCGCCCGGCGGGATCGTCATGATGACGAGCTGCGTGTGCTTGCCGGTCCACAGCACGCGCCGGAAGTCCGGGCTCTGCTCGGCGATGGTCGCGATCGTCCAGTGCTCCACGGGTACCTCACCTCAGTCAGGGGCGGTGTCGTGGTCGATCCTGCAGGTCGCGCGCGGATCCCGCCTGCGGAACGCGGCGGACGAGGAGCTCACGGCGCACCCGCCACGGCGGACGACTGCCGGCACGCGCCGCCGGCACGCTTCGTCCACCTGGTGGGAACGGCCGTCCGCGAGACCGGCCTGGGGTGGCTCATCCGTGCCCGCCCGACGACTCAGCCCGGTCTCGCGGAGTGCGCGTCTCACGGTTCGGATGAACCGGGTGGTCAACCCGCCGGGGAGGGGAGTCGTGCGACGATCCCCCGGTGATGACGCCGAGGGAGCGGAACGGTGAGCAGGAGGTGCTGCACGACGTCCTCGCCGGCGGGCGCCGGCACGATGCCGCGGGAGCTCTGAGGCACCCGTGAGCACCACGACCGACCCGGCCCTGCTGCTGCTCGAGCGGCTGCACGGGGCGGGCATGACCGACGTCGTCGAGGTCGCGCAGGCCTCCGGCGGGCAGGCCGCGGTCGCGGGCCTCGCGCGCCGGGCGGACGGGTCCTCGGTGTTCGTCAAGGGGTTCGTCGAGCCGCCGTCGGACGACGCGTTCGCCGCGGAGGCCGAGGGGCTGACGGCGCTGCGGACGCTCGGCGGGGCGACGACGCCCGACGTGCTGCTCGTCAGCGCGGACCTCCTCGTGCTCGAGACGCTGCAGCCGCGCCCGTCCGACGAGGCGTTCTGGGAGCGGCTCGCGCACGCGCTCGCGCGCCTGCACACCACGACGACCCACGACCGGTTCGGGTGGCACCGCGACAACTGGCTCGGGCGTCGCCGGCAGGTCAACACGTGGTGCGACGACGGCTTCGAGTTCTTCGCGCAGCACCGCCTGCTGCGGTGGCTGGACGAGCCGCGTGTGCACGCCACCCTCGACGCGGGCGACCGCACCGCCCTGGAACGGCTGTGCGCACGGCTCCCCGAGCTGCTGCCGACGCGACCGGCCTGCCTGGTGCACGGCGACCTGTGGGCGGGGAACGTCCTGGCGGCGGCCGACGGCGCGCCCGCACTCATCGACCCGGCCGTGTCGTACACGTGGGCCGACATCGACCTGGCCCACGTCTGGACGACCGCGCCGCCGCCCGAGGCCTCCCGGTTCTTCGACGTCTACGCCGAGCTCACCGGCCTCGACGACGGCTGGCGCGAGCGCATGCCGATCGTGCAGCTGCGCCAGCACCTGGCGGTGATCGCGCAGTTCGACGACCTCTGGGGTGCCGCCGACGACCTGCGCGCGACGCTCGCACCGTTCCGACCGCGGTCCTGACTCGAGGTCGGGCCGAATCCAGGTCGGGGAACTGCACGTCGGGGGACCGCACGCGCCCTCTCGGCCGGACCCGCGTCCGTCCACAGCCACGCCGCGCACGGCTGCCGGCTGACCTGCGACGGGGTACCCGGTGAGCGACGCTGAGGGTCGAGCCGTGCCCCGTCGGCACGTCCGTCCCACCCCGTCCGGAGCACCATGCCCGCGCCCTCCGCCGTCCCGCACGCGGCCCGCCGCGCGCGCGGCGCCGTGTCCGCGGTCTTCTTCGTCAACGCGGTGCTGTACGCCAACCTCGTGCCGCGCCTGCCGGAGGTGAAGGACCGCCTCGACCTGACCAACGCCGAGCTCGGCACGGCGATCGCCGCGATGCCGCTCGGTGCGCTCGCCGCCGGCCTGCTCGCCCCGGCGCTCATCCAGCGCCTCGGGTCGGGCCGCGTCGCCTCGTTCGGCCTCGTGCTGCTGGCCGCGACCGTGGCGTGCCTGCCGTTGGCCCCGGCCTGGGTGGTGCTCGCCGGGCTGATGCTGGTGGCCGGCGCGCTCGACTCCGTCATCGACGTCGCGCAGAACGCCCACGGGTTCCGCGTCCAGCGGTCGTACGGGCGCTCGATCGTCAACGCCTTCCACGGGCTGTGGAGCGTCGGTGCGGTCGTCGGCGGCCTGCTCGGCACCGCGGCCGCGGGCCTCGGCGTGCCGCTGCCACTGCACCTGGCCGTCTCGGGCAGCGTGTTCGCCGCCGTGGCCGTCGTCGCGTACCGGTTCATGCTGCCGGGCCCGGAGGACGCCGAGCGGGACGCACCGACCGAGCCGACCGCTGACGCGCCCACGACCCCCCGCCGCGCGTCGGGTCGCGCGCTCCTGCCGCTCGCCGCGCTCGGCGGCCTGGCGGCGTGCGGGGCCTTCGTCGAGGACGCCGGATCCTCGTGGGGTGCGCTCTTCCTGCGCGGCGAGGTCGGCACGGACGCCGCGACGGCGGGTCTCGCGTTCGTCGCGCTGTCCGTCGCGATGACCGTCGGCCGCCTCACGGGCGACCGCGCCGTCGACCGGTTCGGTCAGCGTGGCGTCGCGCTCGTCGGGGGCGCCGGCATCGCCGCGGGCATGGGCCTCGCGCTGGCGGTGCCCTCGGTCGCCACGACGCTCGTCGGGTTCGCGGCGGCCGGTCTCGGGGTCGCCACGCTCGTCCCGGCCGTCATGCACGCGGCCGACGAGCTGCCCGGCCTGCCGCACGGCGTGGGTCTCACGGTCGTCAGCTGGCTGCTGCGCGTCGGGTTCCTCGTGTCCCCGACCGTCGTGGGGCTCGTCGCGGACGCCACGAGCCTGCGCGTCGGGCTGCTGGGCGTGGTCCTCGCGGGCCTGACCGTGCTGGCGCTGGGCCGGTTCCTCGTCGACGTGCGCGGCACGGGCGACGCCCCGTCCGACCCGCACGCACCACCGACGACCGCCGGACCAGCCACGGCGCCGTTCTGACCCGATCGCTCGGGGTGACGGCCGCACGACGCGCGACGGTTCCGTCGTGGGCGCTGCCCATCCCTACCCTGGGCGCCATGCACACGGTGGAGCGCGGCGCCGGGACGCCGCTCGTCATGGTCCACGGCTTCGGCGTCGACCACCGGATCCTGCTGTCGCTCGACCCCGTGCTCGACGCGGTGGGCGGCTGGCGGCGGATCTACGTCGACCTGCCCGGCACGGCCGGGACGCCCGTCGGGGAGGTGGCGGGCACGCGCGACGTCGTCGACGCCGTGGAGCGGGAGATCGAGAGGCGGCTCGGTGACGAGCCGTTCGCGATCCTGGGCAACTCCTTCGGCGGGATGGTCGCACGGCAGGTCGCGCACGACGCGCGCGCGCGGGTGCTGGGTCTCGCGACCCTGGCCGGGGTGTTCGTCGCCGAGGACGAGCGCCGCACCCTGCCGCCGCGGACGGTGCTGCGGGAGGACCCGGAGGCGGTGCGGACGGCCGGGGACGCGGCCGACGACTACGTCGAGATGGCGGTCGAGCAGCACGTCGACGGCGTCCGGGCGTTCCTCGCGCACGTGCACCCGGGGCTGCGCTCGGTCGACCAGGCCGCGCTCGAGCGCATCGCGCAGCGCTACACCCTCGACGTCGAGCCGGAGGACGCCTCGCCCGAGCCGTTCACCGCCCCCGCGCTGTTCGTCACCGGCCGGCAGGACCACGTCGTCGGGTGGGAGGACGCGCTGCCGCGGCTCGCCCACTACCCGCGCGCGACGTTCGCGGTGCTCGACGCCGCGGGCCACAACGTGCACCTCGAGCGCCCCGCCCCGGCGGCCGCGCTCGTCGTCGACTGGCTGGAGCGCGTGCGAGCGGCGCGCGTCGGCTCCGGGCCCGCCTGACCTTCCCAGGAGCGGGAGCGCACGCAGACGCCCGTTTCAAGATGCTCAGCCTGCTGAGTGTTGCCACTCTGTACCCATGGAGACCATCACCAGCACGGCAGTCAGGGGCCGCGTGACGTCCCAGGACCGGGTCCGCCAGGTCACGGTGCTGATCGGCGCGGTCGTGGCCATCGTCGGCGCCACCGTCGGGTCCGGGGCCTTCGGTGGGCAGCCGATCGCCGAGGCCGCGGGCGGCGCGCTGTCCGCCACCGCCACGCCGATCGCGCCCGACAGCCCGGCGTTCACCATCTGGTCGGTGATCTACACCGGCCTGGCGGTGTTCGCGATCGTCCAGGCCCTGCCCCGCAACGGCGCCGACCCGCGACTGCGGGCGATCTCGTGGTGGGTGCTCGCCTCGATGCTGCTCAACGCCCTGTGGATCGGGGCCGTGCAGCTCGGGACCGTCCTGGGCAGCGTCGTCGTCATCGTCGTGCTGCTCGCCGTGCTGGCGACCATGTACGTCAAGCTCCTGCGGCTGCCGCACACGGGCACGGCGACGTCCGTCATCACCGACGTGACGGTCGGTCTGTACACCGGGTGGGTCAGCGTCGCGACCCTCGCGAACACCGCGGCGTTCCTCGCCGACGCCGAGGTCGGCGAGCTCGGCCTCGGCGCGACCGGGTGGTCCGTCGTCCTGGTCTCGGCTGCCGCCCTGCTGGCCGTCGCCTACGGCGCGTACGGTCGCCGTCGCCCGACCCTCGTGATCCCGATCGGGCTCGCGATGGGGTGGGGCCTGATGTGGATCGGGCTCGGCCGCACCAACGGGCCGCTGTTCGACGACACGGTGGCGACGGTCGCGTTCGTCGCGGCCGGCGTCGCGCTGCTCGCGCCGATCGTGGCGACCCTGGCGGCCCGCCGCCGCTGACACCCCCTGGTGTGCGACCTCCCGCCCCGGGGTGGTCGCCTCCTATCCTCGGGCCATGACGACCGGTGACGACATCCTGCCCGTCCGCACCGTCGGCGGGTTCGACCGCTCCGGCCGCCTGTGGGTGACAGGCATGTTCGCGGTCGGCGGCGCGGCCCTCGGGGCGCTCCTGCCGCTGCTCGCGCGGTGGGCGGCCGAGCTGCCCTGGGTGCCGTTCCAGGGCCCGCTCCGGCTGCTCGGGTCGTTCGACCAGACGTGGCTGACCTGGGGCCGGCCGGTGCTCGGGCTCGTCGCCGGCCTGGCCCTCGCCGCGTGGGTCGTCTTCGACTCCCCCGTCCTCGACGTCGGCCCGGACCGCGTCCAGGTCCGCCGACGCGGCGAGGTCGAGAGGGTCGTCGAGCGCGCCAAGGTCGCCGCGGTGCACCCGCGCGGCTCGAAGCTCCGGATCGAGACGGAGTCCGGGCGGACGCTGTTCGAGGGTGACGTCGAACGCGACAAGGCGCAGATCCGCCGGGCGTTCGTCGACCACGGCTACCCCTGGGAGGGGCCGGCCGACTGACGCGAGGCGGCCGCGTCAGCGGCGCCCGGGGAACCGGAACGGGATCGGGATGCCCCCGCAGCAGCAGACGCCGCTCACGTCCGTCTGCGCGAGCAGCAGCGCCGCCCGGTAGCACGCGACGAACCGCGCGACCGTCGGGACGACGGACCGCACCACCCCCCGCTGCCGGACGAGTCCGCGCACCGCGGCGGAGCACGACGCGTCGCCGTGCGCGACCCGGTGGGCGCAGCTCCAGCCCTTCCGGGGCGAGATGGTCCTCTGGTACGTGGCGATGAGGCGATCCACGACGGATGCGGCGCGAGTCATCGCCTCAAAGTAGGGGCGGTCGGCTCCTCCCGCACGGCGGACCGGCGCCGGCCGCGCAACGTCGCCGGCGCGTCGAGGTCTGCCTCTTCGGGCGACCCTCGCCCCGCGCCACCGGCGGCCCTACCGTGTGACGTACACGCACGAGGGAGCCCACCATGCTGCGAACCCGGTCCGTCCTGACGGTCGTCACGGCCCTGGCCGCCGTCCTGCTGCTGCCGGCGCCCGCCTGGGCGGGAGACGTGCAGCGCGAGGAATTCGACGACGCGGTGGTCGAGCCGTGGCAGGTGATCGGCTGGGGCGAGGGCGGCGCCGCGGTGACCGTGCGGCGCGGTGCGCTCACGATCGGCAAGGAGACGCTGGTGATGCTGCGGGAGGAGGCGACCCCGTCCGAGTGGACCGGGTCGGCCAACCGCCTGACGGGCTTCACCGTCGACTTCCGCATGCGCATCGGCGCCGACGCGACCGGCTCGTGCCTCGACCCGTCCGGGACCCCACCGACGCTGCTGTGGGTGGGCGACACGATGGACCTGCTGCAGATCGGGTTCTCCACCACGGAGGTCTGCCTGCTGTACCCGTACGGCGAGGGCGAGCCGGTGCCGCTCGACACGCAGCGCTGGCACACGTACCGCCTGGAGGTGGCCGGGCAGCACGTGCGGCTCCTCGTCGACGGCCGCGCCGTCGTCGACCGGACGCTGACGCAGGTCGGCGGCGGGACGCTCGGCCTCGGGCTCGAGACGTTCCGCGGGACCTCCACCTGGGACTACGTCCGCTACGACACCGCGCCGGGGCACCGGTGCACGATCCGCGGGACCGACGGCCCGGACCGCCTGGTCGGCACACGGCGCGCGGACGTCATCTGCGCGGGTGCCGGGGACGACCACGTGTCGGGCCTCGCCGGCGACGACGTCCTCATCGGCGGCGACGGGGACGACACCCTGCTCGGCGGCGACGGGCACGACCTGCTGCAGGGCGGCTGGGGTGACGACACCCTGGACAACGGCGTCGGCAGCGGCCGCGCGGAGGGCGGCCAGGGGGCCGACGTCCTCGTGACCGGTGCGGAGCCCGACGGCGCCCACCAGCTCGTCGGCGGGCCGGGGCACGACGTCGCCGACTACGGCGTGCGGCGCGGCCCGGTCACGGTCTCGCTCGACGGCGTCGGCGGTGACGGCGCGGTCGGCGAGGGCGACGCGGTGGGCATCCCCGCGCCGTGGGCGGCGTGGTCGAACGACGTCGAGGAGGTCCGCGGCGGGCTCGGCGACGACGTCCTGACGGGCAGCCGGTGGCCGGACGTCCTCACGGGCGGGCCGGGAGCCGACCGGCTGAGCGGCGGCGACTCGCCGGACACGCTCGACGGCGTCGACGGGGTCGAGGGCAACGACGCCCTGGACGGCGGCGAGGCGCAGGACGACTGCCGGGCGGACCCGCTCGACACGATGACCTCGTGCAACGACCCGGACCCGTGGCCGTCGCCGCTGCCGCCGGCACCGACGACCACGCCGGTGCCCGTCGCGCCGTCAGGGCTGCAACCGACGGTGGCCGCCCGGGCCCCAGGATCCCGGTAGCCGGCCGCTCACGGCCCGACGACCACACGTCCCGAGAGGTGGGACGCGCCGGCGGCGAGACCGGCCTGAGTCCTCGCATCACCGCCCGGACGACGACTCAGCCCGGTCTCGAGCGACGTCGGTCTCAGGATGCGGTCAGACCCGCGAACCAGTGCCGCAGCAGCGCCGCCACGACGTCCGGGTGCTCGTGCAGCAGAGCGTGCCCGGCGCCCTCGAGCACCGTGAGCGTCGCGTGCGGGTACACCGCGAGCAGCGCGGCCGCGTCCGACCAGCCGACCGACGCGTCCTGACGACCGGCCACGACGAGCGCGGGGTACGGATGCGGATCGTCGGGGCCGGGTGCGTCGCGCAGCTCCCACCCCGCCAGGATGCGCCGGAGGGCAGGCTCGTCCGCCAGCCGCGTCCCGGGCAGCACGCGGTCCCGGTAGCGGCGGGCCGTCTGCGACGTGCGGACGACGAGGTACTCCTCAAACCCGGCCACGTCGGCGGGATCCAGGACATCCGCGACGCCCGGGGCCGTGCGCACGGCCGCGTGCGGCGGGACGTCACCGGCCGACGGGGCCGCCGGGCAGACCAGCACCAGCCCCGCGACCTGCTCGCGCCGCCGGGCGGCGACGGCCCGGGCCAGGTACCCGCCGAGCGAGTGCCCGCCGACGACGAACGGCCCACCCCCGACGACCTGGTCGACGAACCCCAGCAGCACGTCGACGACGTCGTCGTTGCTCCGCAGCCGTGGCGGCGCGCCGGTGCGGCCCATGCCCGGCAGGTCCGGGTACACCCGCCGCACCCCGCTGATCCCGGGCCCGTCGGTGAACGCCGGCTCGAGCGCGCCCGCGACCTCGCGGTGGTCCACGCCGACACCGTGCAGCACGACGAACGGCAGCCCGTCACCGTGCTCGACGTGGTGGACGCGCACGTCCCCGACCTGCTGGTGCACGCCCTCGACGGTAGGCGCACCGCCCGTGGACCGGAAGGCCGTGCCGGCGCCGCTGCACGCGGACGTCGCCGGTCCCGGGCGCTGCCGCGCCCCGCGGACGGCGACGCCGGAGCCCCGCTAGCCTGCCGCGGGTGAGAGCGCTGACCTGGGACGGGTACCGCAACGTGCGCGACCTCGGTGGGCTGCCGACCCCGCTGTCGCCGACCGGGGTGACGGTGCCCGGCCGCGTCGCCCGCGGCCCCCGACGCGAGTGGCTGACCGCGACGGGTCGCGCCGACGCGCGCGCGTGGGGTGTGCGGACGGTCGTCGACCTGCGCAACGCGGACGAGCACGCCCCGTGGCCGGGCGACCCGGAGGTCGCCGGCACCGCCTGGGTCGGGGTGACGATCGTGCACGCCCCCACGGAGGACCCGGACCACGCCGAGTTCCGGGAGGTCTGCGGACCGATCCTCGACTCCCCGCTGTACTGGCGGCACAACGCCCGCCTGCTGCCCGCGCTGCTGCGGCGCACGCTGGACGGGATCGGCCGCGCCGAGCCGGGCGTGCTGGTGCACTGCAGCGCCGGCCGCGACCGCACGGGCCTGGTCGTCGCGCTGCTGCTCGCCCACGCGGGGGTCGCTCCCGAGCACGTCGCGGCGGACTGGGCCGAGTCCGTGCGGGCGATGGCCGGCGGGCACCACCGCCCGGAGGACCGTCAGTCGGCGTGGGGCGACGCGGAGGTCGAGCAGTTCCTCGCGGAGTCCGTCCCCGTCGTCGAGGACGTCGCGGGCGACGTCCAGCGGGTCCTGGACGTCATCGGGCTGGACGCCGACGCACGGGCTCGCCTCCGCGACCTGCTGACCAGGTCCGCAGGGTGGGACGCGGCTCCCGCGAGACCAGCCTGAGGCAGCTCACCGAGGGCGGTGCGCCACCTCAGGCCGGTCTCGTGAGCACGACGTCTCAGGGTCTGGTCACGGCCCTGGCTGGAGGCGCCGGTGCGCGGCCCAGCGTCGGGTCATGGACGGCGAACGGCCGTGCAGCCGGGTCGTGGCCGCCAGCGCACCGAGGTCGACGAGCGGCCGTGGCGAACCTGGCACGCTGAGGCCCGTGGACCCTGCGACGCACCTCGGCACGTCCCCCGTGGCCCGCGCCTACGGCGCCTTCGCGGAGCGGGAGGCACGCGGGACCTCACCCACGTACGAGGAGTGGGCCGCCGGCGTCAGCGCGGACCGGCAGGTCACGGCCCTGCTGGACACGTTGCCGCCCGGCAAGCGGCAGCCGAACCTCGTGTTCGCCGCGGCGCGGTGGCACGGGGCGTCGGGCGGCTACGACGACCTGCGCCGCACGCTGCTCACGCGGTGGAACGAGGTCGCGGCCACCATTCGCGCCCGCGCGACGCAGACCAACGAGGCGGGCCGCTGCGCGACGCTCCTGCCGTTCCTCGCGGAGCTCCCCCAGCCGCTGGCGCTGCTCGAGGTCGGGGCCTCCGCGGGCCTGTGCCTGCTGCCCGACCGGTACTCGTACCGCTACGACGACGCCGACGGCGGCTCGCGCGCGCTCGACCCCGCGGACGGACCGTCGCCCGTCGTGCTGCCCTGCACCCTCGGTCCGGGGATCGCGGCACCGGAGCGGCTGCCGGAGGTCGTGTGGCGCGCGGGCGTCGACCTGTCCCCCGTCGACGTCACCGACGACGACGCGTGCGCGTGGCTGGAGACGCTGGTCTGGCCCGAGCACGACGACCGCCGCGCCCGGCTGCGCGCCGCCCTCGCGGTCGCGCGCCTCGACCCGCCGCGCGTCGTCGCCGGTGACCTGCTCGACGTGCTGCCGGCACTCGCGTCGCAGGCGCCGCGCGACGCGACGCTCGTCGTGCTGCACAGCGCGGTCCTCGCGTACCTGACCCCGCAGGCCCGTGAGTCCTTCGTGGAACTGGTCGGGACGTTGCCCGGGCACTGGCTCGGCAACGAGGGCGCCCGGGTCCTGCCGACCACGGCCGACCTCGTCTCGGACCGCGTCGACCGCGGCTTCGTCGTCAGCCTGGACGGCACGCCGCGCGCGTACGCCGACCCGCACGGCAGGAGCCTGTCGCCGTTGCCCTGAACCGTCGCGCGGAGCCTGCGGGTTACGCTCGCGACGTGAGCACCGAGACCCCGGAACCGGATGAGGCCGAGCAGTTCCTGCGGGACTTCCTGCGCGCGGCGACCCCGCAGCAGCGGCACACCTTCGTCCGGCGGACGAACTACGACGGCGGCGACGCGACGATCCGGTTCGTGCTCGACGACCCGACGACGGACCGCGCCACGGCCCTGGCTGCCTACTGGATCCTCGGCGCCTGCTACTACTCGCGCTACGCGACGGCCGAGGAGACCGCCGACTACGAGCGCCCCACGTGGGAGCTGCTGCGGAGCATCGAGGAGCGGTACGCCGCCGGCTTCTGGGCCGACCACGGCATCGCGTTCGACCCGACCGACGACGACGAGATCGACTGGACCGACGACTACGGCGCGCCCGTGGCCCGGCCCGTGCCCGAGGTGATGCGCCGGGCCGTGCCCGGTGAGCTCGTCGACGACGCCGGCACCGAGGACGGGCTGCCGCTGGACGTGCACCTGCGGTGGACGGCGCTGGCGGGCTGACGCGGGTGCCCACGCGCGGGCGCCTGCACCACCTCGAGCTCTGGGTGCCGGACCTCGACCGTGCCGCCGCGACGCTCGGCTGGCTCCTCGAGCAGCTCGGGCACACGCGGACCGACGCGTGGGCCACGGGAGCGAGCTGGCGCCTCGGCGACACCTACGTGGTCCTCGAGTCGGGCCCGGACGTCGTCGCCGCACCCCACGAGCGTCGCCGGCCCGGGCTCAACCACGTCGCGTTCCACGCCGGGACCCGGCAGGACGTCGACGCGCTGACCGCCGCCGCGCAGCAGCAGGGCTGGACCCTGCTGTTCCCCGACCGGCACCCGCACGCGGGCGGGCCCGACCACTACGCGGCCTACCTCGAGGACGGCGACGGTTTCGAGGTCGAGCTGGTGGCATCCGGCTGACGAGCGGGCGCCGGACCCGCACGCCCCCTAGGGTCGGCGGATGATCGTCGAGTCCAGCGTCGACGTCCCGGTCGCCCCGGACGTCGCCTTCGCGGTGTCGCAGACCACCGGCGCGGTCCGCCTGCGCTGGGACCCCTTCATCCGTCGCCAGGCGTTCCTCGACGGCGCGACCGCGCCCGCCAAGGGCGTCCGGACGCTGACGCGCCACCGCTCCGGGCTGCGGATGGTCAGCGAGTACGTCTCGTACAAGCCCCCGACGAACGTCGGGATGAAGATGGTCACCGGGCCGTGGTTCTTCGCGGTCATGGCCGGGGGCTGGCGGTTCACGGCGCTGCCGGACGGCGGCACGCGCGCGGTCTGGCGGTACAGCTTCACGTGCCGGCCGGCGTGGCTGGCACCGGTCGCCGAGCGCATCGGACGCGTCGTGCTGCAGCGGGACGTCGACCGGCGGATCGCAGGGTTCGCGCGCGGGTGCGCCGACCCGCAGGTGGTGGCCGCGGTCGGCTGAGACGTCCCCGCCCGTGGACTGCGGCCGTGCCGGGCCCGACACGGCTCTGGGCCGGCTGCACGGCGCGGCCCCTGCGCCGGGGCCCGCCGCGCGTCAGCGCCCCGGGGCCGCCAACCGGTCGAGCCACTCGGCGAGGAGCCCGCGCTCGGCCCGGGTGAGCGCGTCGGCCTCGGGCAGCGCGGCGCGGATGGTGCGTGCCGCGACGCCGAGGGGGTCCTGTGCACCCGTGGCCGGGGCGTCGGTGGTGAGCGCGGCGATCATCGCCTCCCGCGCGAGCAGCGGCACCTGCGGGTCGCGCTCGGCCTCGGGGGTGGCGATGAGCAGCAGCGTCGTGCCGCGACCCGCCGCGTGGAACACCTGGGCGGCGGTGCTCTCGTCGACGCGCAGGCGTCCGGCGGCGGCGACCCGGCGCATCATCGCCACGAGGATCTCCTCGGAACGCCGCACGGCGGCCGCGGGGCCGCCCGGGCGGGGGGCGCCGTAGAGCGCGACGTACACCGCGGGGTTCGCGAGCCCGAACCCGATGTGCAGGTCCCAGCCGCGGCGCAGGTCCTGCACGGGGTCCTCGTCGTGGTCGCGCTGCGTCTTCGCGGCGAGGTACTCCTCGAACCGGCGTTCCGTGACCGCGTCGAGCAGGCCGTCCTTGTCGCGGAACAGCCGGTAGATCGTCGGGGCCTGGACGCCGGCCGCCGCACCCACCGCACGTGTCGACATCGCCTCCGGCCCGCCCGCGTCCAGCAGGTGCAGAGCCGCGTCGATGATCCGGTCCCGGGCGGTGTCGCTCACGTAGCGACGCTAACAGCCCACACCCGCTCTCGGTAATACCGGTGCTAACAATTGCGGCGTATCGGTGATACGTTAGCGGTGCTCATCACAGTGATCCGCACGCGACGAAGGAGCGACGATGCCCACCTCCCGACGCACGAGACACCGCACCCGCCCGCACCGCTCGGCCGCAGCCGCAGGCGCCCTCGCCCTCCTGCTCGCCGCGTGCACGCCTGGCGCCGAGACGCCCGCCGCCACCACGGTGGCTCCCTCCGCACCCGGCACGCCCGCATCGTCGGACGGCCCCCGACTCGTCCCGGGCGACGTCACCGAGGTCGCCACCGACCTCGTCATGCCGTGGGGCCTGACGTTCCTCCCGGACGGCGCCGCCCTGGTCTCCAGCCGCTCGACGGGCCAGATCGTGCGCCTGCCGCCCGGCGGCGGGTCCCCCGACGTGGTGGGGGTCGTCCCCGACGTCGAGGTCGGGTCGGAGGGCGGGCTGCTGGGCATCGCCGCCTCACCGTCCTTCGCGGACGACCGGACCGTCTACGCGTACGTGTCGTCCTCACCCACCAACCGGGTCGTCGCGCTCACCCTCGCTGACGACCTGCGCTCCCTGCGCGTCGACCGCGTCCTGCTGGACGGGATCGAGACCGCCGACCGGCACCACGGCGGGCGCATCGTGGTCGGGCCCGACGGGCACCTCTGGATCGGCACCGGCGACGCCTTCGACCCCGAGAACGCCGCCGACGCGGACTCGCTGAACGGCAAGGTCCTGCGCATCGCGACGGACGGCACGGTGCCCGACGGCAACCCGTCCGGCTCGCCCGTGTACTCCAGCGGCCACCGCAACGTCCAGGGCATCGCCTTCGGCCCGGACGGCACCGCGTACGCCTCGGAGCTCGGGCACCGCACCTGGGACGAGCTCAACGTCCTGCAGCCCGGTCTGGACTACGGCTGGCCGGCGTCCGAGGGCACCACCGGGGACCACGGCGAACCGCCGGTCTTCACCCTCCACCCCGACGACGCGTCACCGTCGGGCATCGCCTACGCGGGCGGCTCGATCTGGATGGGCGCGCTCGGCGGGCAGCGCCTGTGGCAGCTCCCGGTCGACGGCCCGCGACCCGCGGGCGACCCGGTCGAGTGGTTCACGGGCGAGCACGGCCGCATCCGCACCGTCGAGGTCGCACCGGACGGCGCCCTGTGGATCGTCACCTCCAACACCGACCGCGCGACCTGGGGCGGCACCGACCCGCGGCCCGGGGACGACCGCGTCCTGCGGGTCGAGCTGGTCGCCGGGTAGCGCCGACCCCGGCGCGTGTGGACGGCGGACGAACGCGGACTCCTGCCACCTCTCAGCGATGGGTGCGGCAGGAGCCCGCGTTCGCCACAGTCTGTCCTAACCCCCGCAGCCGACGCGCTCGGAATCGAGGGTGATGTCGTCGACCCAGAGGTCGAAGTGGTCGGGCGTCGCGCCGCCCTGGTACAGCTGCCAGCCGATCTTCACGGTGTCGGCCGTCGGCAGGACGAACGGCACGTCCGCGCCGCCGTGCTCGTCCCCGGTCACCGTGAGGTCCGGCTGCGGGACACCGTCGAACCACACCGAGACCCGGTTCTCCGGGGCGAACCACTCGAACTCGACGCACTGCCACCGGTCCTCGACGGTGGGCGCCGACTCGCGCCAGTTGGTCCAGTCCCCCGTCGGGCCGCCGTCGGCGCCGACGCCCCAGAACGTCGCGTCGGGGCCGACCGTCGGGGCGAACTGACCACCGAGCGGGCGCACGACCTCGTCGCTGCCGGACCCCGTGACCTCGACGAGCGTGAAGTGCGCCCAGTCCGGAGCCGTCGGGAAGTCGTCGACCTTGATGCGCAGCCGCCCGTAGAACGTGTTCTCCGGCGCCGCGAAGTCGACCACCTTGAGGAACGCGTACCCGTTGTCCTCCGTGTGCACGCGCAGCACCTTGCCCGCGCGCCCGGCCCGCTCGACCTTGAGCGTCCCGTGCCGGGTGTCGACGCCCCAGTCGAGGCTGGCGGCACCGCCCGTGGGCTCGGACTCGAAGTCCTCGCAGAACAGCGCCTCGACGCGCTCGCAGCCGCCGCGCGGTCCGTGACCGGGCCCGGGCCCCTTGCCCGGGCCGGGTCCGTGACCGCCCCCGGCGGCCGCGACGGGAGCGAGGGCGAGCGTGGCCGCGGCGAGCGCCGCGACGGTGACCAGGGTGGGGATCGTCCTCATGCGCGCACCAACCATTCGTTCGGGTGACGGAACCCCTCGGATGCTAGGCAGGGCGCGGGCCCCAGGTCCCGACCCGAAACGATTGATCGACGAGACCGCTCCACCTCCCCCACCCCACACCCACCCACTCCACCCACCCCACCCCCACCCCACACCCACCCCCCACCCGCCGAACTCGTCCTTCGGCGGCTTCCGACGGCTCGGTGGCCGCCGAAGGTCGAGATCGTCGGGCGATCGTCTCGTCAGGTGAGCCGGGGCCTCGAGGTTCAGTGCGGGGGCGTCGTCGAGGGTTCCAGTGGCGACCGACGCAGTGCTGGCCCCGACTGGCGGCCGTCCGGGTGTGCGACGACGATCGAGGTCCGTCGTCGGACCGGAGGACTCATGGGGACCTGGGGACCTGAGGCGCTCGCCCGCATCGGCGGCGCGGACGAGCTGGAGCTCGCGTCGTACCGACCGGACGGCACGCTGCGGCCGTACGTGACGATCTGGGGCGTGCGGGTCGGCGACGACCTCTACGTCCGGTCGGCGCACGGGCCGGAGAACGGCTGGTTCCGCCGTGCGCGGGCCTCCGGCAGGGCTCGGGTGCGCGCGGGTGGCGTCGAGGAGGACGTCGTCCTCGAGGCGCCACCGCCGGACGTGCACGCCGACGTGGACGCCGCGTACCACGCCAAGTACGACCGCTACGGGCCGACGTACGTCGGCGCGGTGGTCGGGCCGCAGGTCGTCGACGTGACCCTGCGGCTCGTCCCGCGCGACTGACGCCCGCTCAGGCCTGCGGCGCCTGGCCGAGGTGCGCCCCCAGGTGCCCGACGAGCTGCTCGACGGCGCCGGGGACCAGCGCGTAGTAGGCCCACACGCCACGCTTCTCGCGGGTGACCAGGCCGGCGTCGGCCAGGACCTTGAGGTGGTGGGAGACGGTGGGCTGCGAGAGGCCGACCGGCTCGGTCAGGTCGCACACGCACGCCTCGGCCCCGTCGTGCGAGGCGATGATCGACAGCAGGCGCAGCCGCGTCGGGTCGGCGAGCGCCTTGAGCGGACGCGCCAGGTCCTCGGCGGCCTCGGCGTCCAGCGGGTCGCAGGTGACCGGCGCGCAGCAGGCCCGTCCGGTGGTCGCGGTGAGCCCCAGGTCGACGGTCATGCGACCAGTGTCACCCAGACATCGGCGCCTGTCGATATTGACAGTCATCGATGGCTAGGTCCATGGTTCAGGCATCGACATACTTCGATGCACGGAGGCAGAGATGACCGACATCCGGGACCAGGTCCGCGAGCGCTACGCCCTCGCCGCGACGCAGGCGAGCACGGCAGGCTGCTGCGGCAGCGACACCGCCGCGAGCTGCGGCGGGCCGAACGCCCCCGACATCGACGAGCGGTTCGGGGCCGGCCTCTACGCCGCCGCGGACACCGACACCCTCCCGGTCGAGGCCGTGGCCGCCTCCCTCGGCTGCGGCAACCCCCTGATGGTCGCCGAGCTGCGCGAGGGCGAGCGCGTGCTCGACCTCGGCTCCGGCGGCGGCATCGACGTCCTGCTGTCCGCCCGCCGCGTCGGTCCCACGGGCTTCGCGCACGGCGTCGACATGACCGACGAGATGCTCGACCTGGCACGCGCCAACGCCGAGAAGGCGGGCGCGACGAACGTCGCGTTCCACCGGGGCACGATCGAGGACCTCCCGCTGCCCGACGCCAGCGTCGACGTGGTCATCTCGAACTGCGTCGTCAACCTCTCCCCCGACAAGCCTGCCGTGCTCGCCGAGGCCTTCCGCGTGCTCGCCCCCGGCGGCCGGTTCGGCATCTCCGACGTCGTCGCCGAGGACCACCTCACCCCCGACCAGCGCGCCGAGCGCGGCTCCTACGTCGGGTGCATCGCCGGCGCGCTGTCGCGCAGCGAGTACCTCGACGGCCTGGCCGCGGCCGGCTTCGTCGACGCGACCGTGACGTTCACGCACCAGGTGGCCGACGGCATGCACGGTGCGATCGTGCAGGCCCGCCGGCCGGCCTGACCGTCCGCGGGAGGCCCGCCGCGCTCGCGCCCGTGCCGTGCCGGAGGTCAGGACACGACGTGCAGCTCCGGTGACGAGCCCTTGTCGTCCAGGATGGCGGCGTCGATCATCTCCTGGGCACGCTCGCGCTCGACCCCCAGGGCGAGCGCCATCTCCGTGAGCAGCGGCTGCGTCGCCGACCAGAGCTGGTCCTTCTCCCCCGTCGACAGGCCCCGCTCCACGCTGCGACGCGTGAGGTCGCGCACGACCTCCGCCTGCACGAGGTGGTCCTGGCTGCGCATCCGCTCCTGGTTCTCCTTGAACCGGCGGGTCCACGCCTCGTGGACGTGCGCGGTCGGGGCCGCGAGGACGGCGAGGAGCGCCGCGATGCCGTCGGCGTCGTAGAGCGGCCGCAGGCCGATCTCGTCGGCCTTGTCCAGCGGGACGGACACGACCATCCCGCTCCCGACGACCTCGAGCTGCAGGTACTGGTGCGTCTCGCCGCGGAACGTCCGCTCGAGCGTGTCGACGACGCGGGTGGGGCCGTGGTGGGGGTGGACGACGATCTCACCGATGGCGGGCTGCATGGGTCACACCTCTTGCTTGGCGCGGCACCGCGCTCGGCCCCGTACGCGACGAGGACCGCCTCCCTACGACGGCGTGCCGTCGTGGGGAACGCGCGGACCGGTCCACCACCCGGGATGGGGACGGGGAGCCGCGCGAGCCGGTAAGACCATTGTCCCACGCGACGCCAAGCACAGGACAGAGCGGTCACGCAGCGCCCTGGCGACGACCTGTCAGGCGGTCCCGGGAGCTCGGTGCCAGGGGTTGCGCGCGTCGGTCGGCGCCGGGCGTGCGGCGACCGCCACCGCGTACGTGGGGCGGGCGGTCCCGCCGACGGCACCCAGGTAGTCGTGCCCGGTCATGTGGCACCACACCGGCAGGTCGATGGGGGCGACGGGGTCGGCCGTCACGAGGTGGACGACGGTACCCGGTGCCATCGTCGCGACCCGGTCGCGCAGCAGGACGAGCAGGCGGGCGCATCCCAGGTCCCCACCGTCGATCGTCACGACGTCCCCCGTACCGGCCACGGCGTGAGGGTAGCCCGGGGGTGCTGTGGCACGTCGTCGTCGACGGCGCGCGGGACCGTCGAAACCTTGCGATCGAGGCAGATAAACGCGCAGACGACCACGATGCGGAAGTTAAAGGATTAGATCCACAAACTGCCGGGGAGCGGCCACGCTCCCACGCTGCACACTGCTGCCGTCACGGCGCAGGAGAACGATCACAGCCGATCACGCTCCCGTCGCGACATCCGCCGGCACGCAGGTGGGAGCGCGGGTCGGCCGAACCGTCACGTCCCCCGCTCGACTGCCCTAGGGAGTGCCATCAGATGACCGACACTTTCGCGCGACGCCCCCGCCGTCGCCACTCGCTGCGCGCCACGGTGGGCGCGCTCGCCACCGGCGCGCTCGTCGCCGGCACCGTCGCCCTGGCCGGACCGGCCTCGGCGCAGAACGTCAACAGCAACCAGACCGGCACCCACAGCGGCTACTGGTTCTCCTTCTGGACCGACAGCCCCGGCACCGTCTCCGCGGTCCTCGGCAACGGCGGCAACTACTCGACGTCGTGGCGCAACACCGGCAACTTCGTCATCGGCAAGGGCTGGTCCACGGGCAGCGACCGCGCGGTCAGCTACTCCGGCCAGTTCAACCCGTCGGGCAACGCCTACCTGACGCTGTACGGGTGGACCAACGGCCCGCTCGTCGAGTACTACATCGTCGACAACTGGGGCACCTACCGTCCGACCGGCACGTTCAAGGGCACGGTCACCTCGGACGGCGGCACGTACGACATCTACGAGACGACGCGCTACAACGCCCCGTCGATCGAGGGGAACTCCTCGACGTTCAAGCAGTTCTGGTCGGTCCGCCAGCAGAAGCGCACCGGCGGCACCATCACCGCCGGCAACCACTTCTCCGCCTGGTCGCGTGCGGGCATGCAGATGGGCCGCCACAACTACATGATCATGGCCACCGAGGGCTACCAGTCCTCCGGCTCGTCGAACATCACGGTCGGCACGGGCAGCGCCGACAACGGTGGCGGCGGCAACAACGGCGGCGGTGGGAACACCGGCGGCGGCGGCAGCACCGGCGGCAACGACAGCGGCAGCAACACCACCAACGGCTGCACCGTCAGCTGGACGCGGGGCGAGGAGTGGGGCGACCGCTTCAACGTCAACTACACCGTGTCCGGCCGGTCGAGCTGGTCCGTGACCGTCTACCCGAACAGCGGCCAGTCGGTCCAGAACTCGTGGGGCGCCACCCGCAGCGGCAACACGTTCCGCTCCAGCGGTTCGAACAGCTTCGGCGTGACGTACTACAAGGGGTCGCAGAACATCAACTACATCCCCTGGGGCATCTGCTCCTGACAGCACGATGACGGGGTGCCGGGGTCGTCCTCGGCACCCCGTCGCACGTCCGCCACCGCCCGCCCTCGGCGCCGATCACTTTCGGTGCCGACGGCGGGCGGTGTCGGTCCTGGGGCGCACGAGCGCTCGCAGAGCCACCCCGGGGTGGTCGTGACGCCCTTAAACGGTTTGGGCAGCCTGTGGCCTGTTCACCTGCGGATTCGCCTCGGCCACACTGACGAAGTCCGGTGTCCGAGGTGCCACCCGCGCCTGGCTCACCCCACGTACGAGCCGGTGAGCGCCACCTGACCCGCCGGCTCGGACTCCTGTCCCACCGATGTGCTCGCACAGAGGAGCCTTTGATGCTCGATACTTTCGACACGGCCCGACCGGCCCGGAGAGGGCAGCGCACCCTGCGCGCCCTCCTGGGCACGGTCGCCGCCGCGACGCTGGCCGCCGGCGGCGTCGCCGTGGCCGCGCCCGCGACCGCGGCCACCATCACGACCAACCAGACCGGCACGGACGGCCTGTGGTACTCGTTCTGGACCGACAGCCAGGGCACCGTCTCCTCCGAGATGAACGGGGGCGGCAAGTACACGACGCGGTGGCAGAACACCGGCAACTTCGTCATCGGCAAGGGCTGGTCCAAGGGCGACAGCTCCAAGGTCGTGAGCTACTCCGGTCAGTTCAATCCCTCGGGCAACGCCTACCTGACGCTGTACGGGTGGACCAACGGCCCGCTGATCGAGTACTACATCGTCGACTCGTGGGGCACCTACCGCCCGACCGGCACCCACAAGGGCACCGTCACCACCGACGGCGGCACGTACGACATCTACGAGACGACCCGCGTCAACGCCCCGTCGATCGAGGGCGACTCCTCGACGTTCAAGCAGTTCTGGTCGGTGCGGCAGTCCAAGCGCGTGGGCGGCACCATCACCGCCGGCAACCACTTCTCCGCGTGGGCGTCAAAGGGCATGCAGCTGGGCAACCACAACTACATGATCATGGCGACCGAGGGCTACCAGTCCTCCGGCTCGTCGGACATCACGGTCACCGAGGGCTCCGGCGGGGGCGGCAACACGGGCGGCGGCAACACCGGTGGCGGCAACACCGGTGGCGGCAACACCGGTGGTGGCACGTCGAACGGCTGCACCGTCACGGCCTCGGCCGTCGCGGGCGAGTCGTGGGGCGACCGCTTCAACGTGAACTACACCGTCTCCGGCGCGACCAGCTGGAGCGTCACGGTCAACCCCGGCTCGGGCCAGTCGATCCAGAACTCCTGGAACGCCACCCGCTCGGGCAACACCTTCACGTCGGCCGGCAACCAGACCTTCGGCGTGACGTACTACTCCGGCGGCAACAACACCGTCCCGTCCGCGAGCTGCACGGCGGCCGGTGGGAGCACGGGCGGCAACACCGGCGGCAACACGGGTGGGAACACCGGCGGCAACACCGGCGGGAACACGGGTGGGAACACCGGCGGCAACACCGGTGGTGGCACCACGCAGAACTGCTCGGCCGGCTACGTCGGCCTGACGTTCGACGACGGCCCGAACTCCGGGACGACGAACCAGATCATCAGCGCGCTCAAGGCCGCGAACGCCACGGCCACGGTCTTCCCGACCGGCCAGAACGCGCAGAACAACGCCTCGCTCATGCAGGCCTACAAGAACGCCGGCCTGCAGATCGGCAACCACAGCTGGGACCACCCGCACCTGGTGAACATGAGCCAGAGCGACGTCCAGTCGCAGCTCTCGCGCACGCAGCAGGCGATCCAGAGCACCGCGGGCGTCACGCCCACGGTCTTCCGCCCGCCGTACGGTGAGGTCAACGGCACGGTCAACAACGTCGCCGCCGGTCTCGGCCTGCGCGTCGTCACGTGGGACGTCGACTCGAACGACTGGAACAACGCGTCGTCGTCGAGCATCCGCTCGGCCGCGCAGCGACTGACCAACGGCCAGACGATCCTCATGCACGACTGGCCCGCGGCCACCGTGCAGGCGCTGCCCGGCATCCTGCAGGACCTGCAGTCGCGCAACCTGTGCACCGGCCACATCTCGGCCTCCACCGGTCGCGCGGTCGCGCCGGCCGGCGGGAGCACGGGTGGGAACACCGGCGGGAACACCGGTGGGAACACCGGTGGGAACACGGGCGGCAGCACCGGCTCCTGCACCGTCACGGGAACGGCCGTCGCGGGCGAGTCGTGGGGCGACCGCTTCAACGTCACCTACACCGTCTCCGGCGCCTCGAACTGGTCGGTCACGGTCAGCCCCGGCTCGGGCCAGTCGGTCCAGAACTCCTGGAACGCGACGCGCTCGGGCAACACCTTCACGTCGGCGGGCAACAACAGCTTCGGCGTGACGTTCTACTCGGGCGGGAACAACACGGTCCCGTCCGCCACCTGCACCGCACGCTGACGCAGGTCAGCACAGCACGACCAGCACGACCCGCGGGGCCGTCCGCCGGAGCACCCCTCCGGTGGGCGGCCCCGAGCCGTCCCGTCGCACGGTCGGGCCGACGCACCCGCCGCTACGCTCGCCGGGTGTACGTGCCCGTCTTCAACGCCCTCGACGACGCCGACGAGATCCGCGCGCTCGTCGCGGCCGCCGGCTCGGCCGAGCTCGTGACGGTCGGTACCGACGGCTACCCGGTCTCGACGCTGCTGCCCGTCGTGTGGGACGGGGACCGGCTCGTGCTGCACATGGCCCGCGCCAACCCGCAGTGGCGGACCATCGGCGACGACGCCCCCGCACTGGCCGTCGTCACGGGCCCGCAGGCGTACGTCTCCCCCACCTGGTACCCGAGCAAGGCGGAGCACGGGCGCATGGTGCCGACGTGGAACTACTCGGCCGTGCACCTCACCGGCCGGGCCCGTGTGCACACGGATCCGGCGTGGCTGCGCGACGCGGTCACGGCGCTCACGGACCGCCACGAGGCCGGCCGGCCGGACCGCTGGCAGGTCACGGACGCCCCCGAGGTCTTCGTCGAGAAGCAGCTGCGGGCGATCGTCGGCATCGAGCTGCTGGTCGAGCGCGTCGAGGCCAAGGCGAAGCTGAGCCAGAACCGCTCGGCCGCGGACCACGCGGGCGTCGTCACCGGCCTGGACGCGCAGGACGACACCCAGTCGTCCGCCGTCGCGCACGCCATGCGCACCCACACCCCCCACACCCCCCGCCCCTGACCCCGCACTCCCCCCCACCCCCCCCAGACCGTGAGAGGTCGATCCAGTCACGCCGCAGTTCGTGCACCCGCTGCTGGCAGCGGCCGGAAGGCCGGACGTCGACCGTCCCCTCTCGGTAGGTTCCCGGCATGAACGCACCCTCGGAGCGGTGGAACCACAACCTCCACTACCACCCGCTCGTCCTCGACGCGGTGCCGGCGCACGCGCGCACGGCGCTCGACGTGGGCACGGGTGACGGGCTGCTCGCCGCCGACCTGCGCCGACGCGTGCCGCACGTGGTCGGCATCGACCTGGACGCGGACGTGCTGACCCGCGCGCGGGCGGCGGGGGACGACATCGCGTGGATGCACGGCGACGCCCTGGAATCGCCGTTCCCGGCCGGCGCGTTCGACGTCGTCGCGTCCGTCGCGGTCCTGCACCACCTGCCCGACCTGGCCGACGGCCTGCGACGCCTGTCGACGCTGGTCGCACCCGGCGGCGTGCTCGTCGACGTCGGGATGGCCCGGTCGGTCGGCTGGCGGGACGCCCCCTGGGAGCTCGCCGGGGTCGCACAGCACCAGGTGCTCGGCCGCACCCGCACCTACTGGGAGCACACGGCACCGACGCTCTGGCCGCCCCCGCACACCTATGCGGAGGTCCGGGACATCATGCGGGAGGTGCTGCCCGGCGCGCGCTGGCGGCGGCTGCCGCTGTGGCGGTACGCGCTGGTGTGGCAGCGCCCCTGAGCCTGCGACGCGGCGTGGCGCCGTCGGTCCCGCGCGGACCGCCGGATCCGTTGGCGTACGAACCGTTTCGGCCCCTACGCCGGGCGGGTGGTGTATCGCTACATTCGCCGGACCGTGAACGTTCGCCACCCCACGGTCGACCTGCGTCCGGCATCGCGGCCGACGCACCGCCAGGGAGGAACCCCACCGTGCGACCCAGAAACGCCCCTACCCGCCTGCGGGCGGTGATCGCGGCATCCGCCGCGGCCCTCGTCCTCGGAGCCCTCGTCACGCCCGCCTCCGCCTCGCCCGTCGCGGCGCTGGCGGGCGGCGTCGCCCCCACCGCCGTCACCGCCGGCTGCGGCAGCGCGCCGCGCCTGGCGACCGGCAACCACACGATCACCAGCAGCGGCCAGCAGCGTCAGTTCCGGCTCGACGTGCCCGCCAACTACGACCCGAACAAGGCGTACCGCCTGGTGCTCGGGATCCACTGGTGGCACGGCACGTCCCAGGACGTCGTCAACGAGAACTTCTACGGCCTGAAGCCGCTGGCCAACAACAGCACGATCTTCATCGCGCCCCAGGGCATCGACAACGCGTGGCCCAACTCCGGCGGGCGTGACGTCACGTTCATCGACGACATCCTGCGGACCGTCGAGGCCGCGCTGTGCGTCGACACCTCGCAGCGGTTCTCCACCGGCTTCAGCTACGGCGGCGGCATGAGCAACGCGCTGGCCTGCGCCCGCGCGAACGTCTTCCGCGGCGTCGCGGTCCTCAACGGCGCGCAGCTGTCCGGCTGCGAGGGCGGCACGCAGCCCATCGCGTACCTCGGGTCGCACGGCGTCGTCGACAGCGTCCTCAACATCTCGCAGGGCCGGGCCCTGCGGGACCGCGCGCTGCGCAACAACGGCTGCCAGGCGCAGAACGCACCGGAGCCGGCAGGCAACAGCGGCCAGGCCCACACCAAGACGACCTACCAGTGCCGTGACGGCTTCCCGGTCGTCTGGATCGCCAACGACAGCGACCACCAGTGGGCCGCCGTCGACCGCGGCAAGCAGCAGTCGCACGTGCCCGGCGAGATCTGGCAGTTCTTCACGGCGCTGCGCTCGACGACGGACACGTCGACCCCCACCCCGACGCCCACGCCCACGGTGACGCCGACGCAGACCCCCACCCCGACGCCGTCCGTCACGCCGACGTCCACACCGACGCCGACGCCGACGACCACCACGCCGCCGCCCTCGGGTGGCTGCACCGCGACGTACACCACGACCAACTCCTGGCCCGGTGGGTTCCAGGGCGAGGTGACGGTGCGCGCCGGCGCGGCGATCTCCGGCTGGACGGTCAGCTGGAGCGGTTCCGGCAGCCAGATCCAGCAGCTCTGGAACGGCACGCTCGCGCCGCAGGGTGACCAGGTCGTCGTGAGCAACGTGTCGTGGAACGGCTCGATCCCGGCCAACGGGAGCGCGTCGTTCGGGTTCCTCGGCAGCGGTACGCCGTCGACCCCGACGCTGACCTGCAGCGCCCGCTGACGACACCCACCGGCTGACGGCACCGCCGTCCGCCGCACCGTCCGGCAGCCCCCGCTGCCGGACAGCACCACCGCCTCCCGACCCGGACAGGTCCGCGCCTTCCGGGACGGGTCCCTCCCCGGTGTCCGGGGGGTCGAGCGGGTCGCGCCGTCCTGGTGACACGGCGCGGCCCGCTCTCGGCCGTCGGCACCCGGGTGCGTCAGGGAGACGTGAGCCAGAGACCCGCGACCGCGGCCGCCACGCACGCGACCAGCATGCCGATCGCGTGCAGCACCCCGGCGGCGCCGCGACCCGCGAGCAGCAGACGCGCGGCCTCGACGCTCGCGGTGCTGAACGTCGAGTACCCGCCCAGGAACCCGACGCCGACCACCCCGCGCACGCCGTCGTGCCCCGGGTGCGCCAGCAGCCACCCGGTCAGCGCACCCAGCAGCAGGCACGCGGTCACGTTGACGACGAGCGTGCCCGCCGGGAACCGGGCGCGACCGCGCGACACCCCCGTGTCGACGACGAACCGCGCCGCCGCGCCCAGCCCGCCCGCGAGCGCGACCACGACGATCACGACGCGCCTGCCGCGGCGTCGTCGCCCGGCGAGCGACCGGCGAGGGCACGGCCCACGAGCAGGAGCCCGGCGCCCGCGGCCACGACGCCGAGCACGATGCTGCCCAGCGCGTACGCCACACCGGTCACGACGTGGCCGGTCGCCACCAGCTGCTCGACCTCGAGCGCGAACGTGCTGTACGTCGTGAAGCCCCCGAGGACCCCCGTGCCGACGCCGAGGCGCACCGCCCGCCGCCGGCCGACGTCCGGGCCGCGCTGCAGCACGGCCAGCAGCGCACCGAGCAGGAGCGATCCGACGACGTTGACCACGAAGGTGCGCCACGGCCAGGCGCCCGGGGCGACGGGCTGCGTCAGCAGCGCGCGGGCAAGCACGCCGACGGTGCCGCCTGCGGCGACGAGCAGCGCCGCGACGGGCAGGGGCAGCGGGTCGGGCGAGGTCACCGCTGCCACGGCGCCCGCGGGTCCTGCCAGTCGACGACGCTCAACGGCACGGTCAGCACGGGCCGGTGCTGGTGGTACCCGAGGTGCAGGGCGATCGAGCCCTCCAGCAGCTCCCGCAGCCGCCCGGACCGGCTGCCGACGACGATCGCGGACGCGTCGACGGCCCGCGCGAGGTGCGTGAGCGCCCGGTCCGGACGCCCCGCGAGGTAGTGCACGCGCCACACGACCTGCTGCCCGGCGAGGTGCTCGGCGGCCTGCGCGCGCAGCTCGTCCCGGACGCGCTGCCAGGTGTCGTCCAGGCCGTCGGGGTCCAGCGACATGTGGGCCACGGAGCCGTCGGCGCGCTCGTGCACCACGTAGCGCGACGGGTCGACGTAGGCGAGGTGCAGATGCGGGGCGCCGACCGCCCGCCCCCACGCCGCGGCGGTACGCACGACGAGCGGGTCCTGCCCGGGGACGACGCCCACGACCAGGGGGTGCCCGGCAGGGTCGACCATGCGGTCGAGCGCGGGCTGGGGGACCGGGCGGGCGTCCATGGCCATCCTTCCGCGGGGAGCAGGAGGGACCGTCGCAGGTCACGGGCGACACGGTTCGCCCCCCGACGTCCGTGCCGGTCCACACCCTACGGGGCAGGTGAGGGCCCGGGTGCCCGTTTCACGGCCTGCGCTCCCGCAGGGGCGCCGGCGCGAATCGGCGTGCGCCCGGGCGGACCGACCGTCTAGCGTCGCCGCTCATGAGCGAGGACGCGCGAGTGGGCGAGGACCGGCGAGTGCGCGAGGACCGGCGAGTGCGCGAGGACCTGCGAGGACGGACCGCCGTGGTGACCGGCGTGAGCCGACGGCGCGGCATCGGGTTCGCGGTCGCCTCCCGGCTGGCCCGTGCGGGGGCGAGCGTGTTCGTCCAGCACTGGGCCCCGCACGACGCGGAGCAGCCGTGGGGCGCCGACGACGTGCCGGCGGTGCTCGCGGCGCTCGAGGCCGAGCTCGTCCCGGGCGCGCACCTCGCCGCGACGAGCCTGGACCTCGCGGCGCCCACGGGCGGCGAGGAGCTCGTCGCACGCGCCGTCGACGCCCTCGGGCACCTCGACGTGCTCGTCGCCAACCACGCCCGCAGCGGCGGTGACGGCACGCTGGCCGAGCAGACCGCCGAGACCCTCGACGCCCACTGGGCGGTCAACACGCGCTCGACGCTCCTGGCGACCAAGGCGTTCGCGGCGCAGCACGACGGACGCCCCGGCGGACGCGTCGTGTGGATGACGTCGGGGCAGGTGCACGGCGCGATGCCCCACGAGATCGCGTACGCGGCGTCGAAGGCGGCGCTCGCGGGCGTCACCGCCTCGGTCGCGCACGACCTCGCCGACCGCGGCATCCTGCTCAACACCGTCAACCCCGGGCCCGTGAACACCGGCTACCTCGACGTCGACGCGGGGGCGCGCTCCCCCGAGGAGCTGGCCGCGATCGTCGCGCACTTCCCCGGCGGCCGGTTCGGCGAGCCCGACGACCCCGCGCGCCTCATCGAGTGGCTCGTCTCCGACGCCGGTCGCTGGGTCGTCGGCCAGGTCCTGTCCACCGAGGGCGGCTTCCGCCGCTGACCCGACGCTCGTCGCCCGGCAGGGTGACGAGCGGGTGATCCTCCCCCCGTCGGAGGCTGACGGAGCACCGCACACCTGGACGAACGGCGCGCCGCCCCCGAAGGTGGGCAAGGTGGCAACGTCGACGCGCACCGGCACGTCCGACGTCCTCGTGCGCACCACCGCTGTCCTGTTCACCGTCGGCGGGGTCGCCGCGACCCTGCTCTCGCTCGACGTCATACGCGTCATGGGCACCGACGGCGTCCCGTTCCTGGTGCTCGCGCTCGCCGCCGTGGCGACCGGTCCGGTGCTGCTCGCCGTCGCGCCACGGATCCCGCCGCGGGGCATCGCGGTCACCGTGCTCGTCGGTGCCGCCGTGCTGGGCGTCGGGACAGCGAGGTCCCCGACCCTCGCGCTCGCGATGGCGTCCGCGGCGATGGCCATGCTCGTCACCATCGAGTCCATGCTCTTCCTGCGGCGGGGTGACGCATGGGTGCTGGTCGCGGTCGCCGGTGCGTGCCAGGTCGTCCCGCTGCTGGCGGTGCACCGCGTGCCGGCTCTCGTCTGCGCGGCGCTGGTGGTGCTGTGGGTGGGGGTCGCCTGGGTGGTCGGCGTGCTCGCGCGCCACGCGTCGACGGCCGGCGTCGACGCCCTCACGGGCCTGGCCGACCGGCGGGCGTGGGACGCCGCGCTCGAGCACGCCGTCGAGCGTCGCGAGCGCCGCGCCCAGCCGCTGTCCCTCGCGCTCGTCGACATCGACCACTTCAAGCTCGTCAACGACGAGCGCGGGCACGCGGCGGGTGACGAGCTGCTGCGGGAGACCGCGGACGCGTGGCGTGCGCTCGACGTGCCCGGCATGGTGCTGGGACGGCGGGGCGGCGACGAGTTCGCGGTGCTGCTGCCGGGGGCGACCGGGCCGCAGGCGCTCGCCGTGGCGGACCAGCTGTGCGCGTCCGCGCCGGCGGCCGTCTCGTGCGGGGTCGCCGAGCACGTCGAGGGCGAGACGGTGGCCCAGGTGCTGCGCCGCACCGACGCCGCCCTGTACGCCGCCAAGGCGGCCGGGCGCGGTCGCACGGTGCTGGCCGAGCGGCGCCGCAGCCGGCTCGTCGACGACCTCGCGCGCGCCCTGGCGGCCGACGAGGTGCGCGTCGAGCTGCAGCCGATCGTGTCGCTCACGGAGCGCAGGGTGGTCGCCGTCGAGGCGCTGGCGCGCTGGGACCACCCGCGCCTCGGCCCCGTGGAGCCGCTGGAGTTCGTGGCCGCCGCGGAGGACGGCGGCGTGATCGACCTGCTCGGCGCCACGGTCCTGCGGCACGCGTGCGCGGACGCCCACGTGCTGCAGGAGGCGTGGGGGCGGCCGGTGACCCTGGGCGTCAACGTCTCGGGTCGCGAGCTGGTGGGGCAGCGCTACGCCGACCGCGTGCTGGCGGCACTGGATGCGGCCGGCTGGCCGCGGACGCAGTTCGTCCTGGAGGTCACCGAGAGCGTGGTCGAGGCGTCCGGGCCGGCGGCGCTACGCGCACTGGGCGCCCTGCGGGAGGACGGCGTGCGCGTCGCGATCGACGACTTCGGCACCGGGTTCTCGTCCCTCAGCCGTCTCGACGAGCTGCCGGCCGACTTCCTCAAGCTCGACCGGCAGTTCCTGACGTCGCTGACGACGTCGGCCCGGCGCACCGGGATGGTCCGTGCGCTGCTCGACCTGTGCGCGGAGCTCGACATGCTCGTGATCGCCGAGGGCGTCGAGACCGCCGAGCAGGCGCGGCTGCTCGCGGACCTCGGCTGCCCCGCGGCGCAGGGCTACCACTACGGCGGCCCGATGCCCGTGGCGCAGCTCGCGGCGACGTCGTGGCGGACGGACGACGCCGTCCCGCCGGTGGCGTCGGGCGGGTGACGTAGCGACGCCTCCGAGTCTGGGGGCGCCGCCTGCGGGACGCCCTGGCGAGCATCCCTCCGCTCGACGACGACCTCGAGGCCGACATCGCCGCGGCCACGACGCTGCTGACCGACGACGGAGGACCGTGGGACGGCGCCTGATCCTCGACACCGGCGCCCTGATCGCGTTCGAGCGCGGCACGCTCGACCGGGACGCGCTCGACGAGGACGACCTCGCGATCGCCGCCGTCACGGTCGCCGAGTTCCGCACGGGCATCGAGCTCGCCGACACCCCGGAGCTGGCGGCCGCCCGCGCGCGGACCCTCGCGGCGATCCTCGACGCGATCGTCGTCCTGGACTACACGGCGCGCACCGCGGCCGAGCACGCGCGGCTCCTGCCACACGTCCGCCGCACGGGCACCCCCCGCGCAGCGCACGACGTGATCATCGCGGCGCACGCCGCCGAGCACGGACGCGCCGTGGTCTCGCTCGACGCGCGAGCGAGGTTCGACGACCTGCCCGGCGTGCTCACCGCCACGCCGTGACGTCCACGGCTGCCGGCGCGCTCCCGCCACCCCTCGACCGGTGCCGGGGCCGACGGTAACCTCGCGCCCGTGACGGCGGACGAGACGGCGCGGGGCTCCACGCAGCCCCCCGGCCTGGACGTCGCCCGCTACCGGTTCACGGCCGATCGCGCCGACGTCGACCGGCCGACCGTGCACCGCTGGCTGTCCGAGCGCTCCTACTGGGCCCGCGGCCGCGCGGCCGACGTCCAGGACGCCGCGATCGACGCGTCCCTGTGCTTCGGCGTCCTCGAGCGCGCGTCCGGTCGGCAGGCGGCGTTCGCGCGCGTCGTCACCGACGGCGCGACGTTCGCGTGGCTGTGCGACGTGTTCGTCGACGAGACCGAGCGCGGCAACGGCGTCGGGACGGCACTCGTGGCGGGCGTCCTCGCGCACCTCGACGCGATGGGCCTGCCGCGCGTGGCGCTGGCCACGGCCGACGCGCACGGGCTGTACGAGCGGTTCGGGTTCTCGGCCACGACGCCCGGGATGTACATGGCGCGGCTGCGCGAGCCGCGCGGCGCGAGACCCGACGCCACCTGACGTCGCGCCGCGTCCCGCCACCTCACGTCACGCCCGCGGACCGCCTCACCCCTCCGCGGCGTACGCGCGCGACTGCATCGCCCACAGCTCCGCGTACCGGCCGCCCGCGGCGACGAGCTCGTCGTGGGTGCCCTGCTCCACGACGCGGCCCTGGTCGAGCACGACGATGCGGTCGGCGAGGCGCACGGTCGACATGCGGTGCGTGACGAACAGGGTGACGCCGCCGACCGTCGCGGCGACGTCCGCGGCGACCTCGCGGTACGCGTCGACGAGCCGCTGCTCGGCCATCGCGTCGAGTGCGGACGCGGGCTCGTCGAGCACGAGCAGCAGCGGGTCGGCGCGCATGAGGGTGCGCGCGAACCCGATGCCCTGCCACTGCCCGCCCGACAGGTCGCGCCCGTCGGCGTAGGCGGTGCCGAGCACGCCGTCGGGCCCGACCTCGGCCACGAGGGCACCGACGTCCGCGCGCGCGGCGGCGGCGGCCACGGCCTGCGGCGAGTCGACGTCCGCGAGGCGTCCGACGCCCACGCTGTGCTGCAGCGACAGCTCGACCCGCGCCAGGTCCTGGAACAGCGCGGCGGTGCGGGCACGCCACGCGGCGGGCTCGACGTCCGCGAGGTCCACGCCCTCGACGACCACGCGTCCCGCCGTCGGCCGGTACAGCCCCGTGAGGAGCTTGAGCAGCGTGCTCTTGCCGGCGCCGTTCTCCCCGACCAGCGCGACCGACGTGCCGGCGGGCAGGTGCAGGTCGACCTCGCTCAGGGCCGCGCGGTCCGTGTCGGGGTAGCGGAACGTCACGCCGTGCAGGTGGATGCCGTCGCCCGTGCGGGCCGGCACGGGCGCCCCGCCCGCGGGTGCGACGCCGGCGGCGACCTCGGCCTCGAACGCGAGGAACCGGCGCAGCCCGACCGCCGCGCGGTGGACCGAGCCGAGCAGCGCGATGCCGGTGGCCATCTGGACGCTGAGCTGCGTCGCGAGCGTGACGGTCAGGACGACGTCACCAGCGCTCGCCCGGCCCTGACCGGCCAGCACGAACACCCCGACGACCGCGGCGATGTACCCGAGCCCGAACACCAGCTGCCCGACGGTCCGCAGCAGCGCGTACCGCACGTCGGCCCGGGTCATGGCGTCGTCGTACCGCCCGAGCAGCGCGCGCTGGCGCGCGAGCAGGAAGTCGGCGCCGCCGCTGAGGCGGATCTCCTTCTGCGACGCCGGGCTCGTCGCGAGCCGGCGCAGGTGCCGGATGCCGCGCGTCGTCGGGGACTGCGCCTCGCGGACCTGCTCGAGGTGCGTCTCGGCGCGTCGGCCCAGCAGCACGGGGACCACCGCGACCCCGGCGAGCAGCAGCGGCCACGGCGAGACGGTGCTCAGGACCAGGGCCGTGAGCAGCACCTGCACCGCGGTCGCGCCCAGCTGCAGCCCCGACTGCACGGCCGTGCGGACCTGCATGACATCCTGGCGCAGCAGGTCGACGCGGTCGGCGAACGCGGGGTCGTCGGTGCGGTCCAGGTGGTCCGTGCCGTTCACCAGCCGCACGAGGTCGCGGTTGAAGCGCTCCTCGAGCAGCTCGGCGAGCGCGAAGTACGACAGGTGCGCGAAGTGCCCGAGCATGAGCTCACCGGTCAGCGCGAGGCCGGCGACCACGGCCCACACGACGGCCGTGGTGCCCGCGCCGTCGAGCACCGCGTCGACGAGGCGTCCCGCCGCCACCGCCATGAGCGGCGTCGCCACCGAGCCGGCGACGAGCAGCCCGCCGCCGACCAGCAGGCGGCGACGGTCGAGCCGCCACGCGATGGCCAGCAGCCGGCCCAGGGCGAACAGGACCTCGTTCACGGTGCCACCTCCACGACGTCGTCGGCGTGCCCGGCGGCCGGGCCCGCCGGTGGCGACCCGTCCGTGAACCGGCGCGCCTGCACCTCGAACATCCGCGCGTACTCGCCGCCCAGGGCGACGAGCTCGTCGTGCGTCCCGGCCTCGGTGACGCGCCCGCCGTCCAGCACGACGATCCGGTCGGCCCGCCGCACCGTGGAGAACCGGTGCGAGATCACCAGGCTGGTGACGCCGCGCGTGAGGTCGAGGAACGTGTCGTAGAACTCCGCCTCGCCGCGCGCGTCGAGCTGCGCCGTCGGCTCGTCGAGCACCAGGACACCCGCGCCGTGCCGGACCGCGAACAGCGAGCGCGCCAGGGCGACCCGCTGCCACTGCCCGCCCGAGAGGTCGCGCCCGCCGGGGACCGCGCGCGTCAGGGGCGTGTCCAGCCCCTGCGGCAGACCGTCGAGCCAGTCACCGAGGCCGACGCGCCGCAGCTCGGCCGCCACGCCCGCGTCGTCGTCGACGTGCGCGATCGCGCCCATCGCGACGTTCTCGCGCAGCGTCAGCTCGTACCGCAGGAAGTCCTGGAACGTGGCGGCGAAGGTGCGCTGCCACGCGTCGGGGTCGAGCCCGCGCAGGTCCGTGCCGTCGACGAGCACCGACCCCGCGCCGGGGGTGTACATGCCGGTGAGGACCTTGACGAGCGTCGTCTTGCCGGCGCCGTTGACGCCGACCAGTGCGGTCGACGTGCCGACGCGCAGCTCGAGGTCGAGCCCGTCGAGCACCGGCCGGTCGGGGGTGTAGCCGAACCGCACGTCCCGCAGCGCGATCTCGCGCGCCGGGCGCAGGACCGCACCCCCGGCCCCGGCGGTCGCCCCCGTGCGTCGGGCGGCGTCCTCGAGCTCGAGCATGGCCTCCCACGCGCCGCGTCCGTAGACGAGCTTGACGTCGGACTCCGGGAAGATCACGCCGAACCGCCCGCACAGCGCGACGGCCTGCACCGCGATGCTCACGGCCGCCACGTCGGCCCCGGACCGCGCCACCAGCAGCAGCGCGACCACCGACCCCACGGCCGCCACCAGCGCGTAGACGACGAACGGCGCCCCGTAGACCTCCCGACGCCACCGCCACGTCGGCTCCAGCACGGCACGGTTCTCCGCGACGTACCGGTCCTCCAGCCACCCGACGAGCCCCAGCGAGCGGATCTCCTTGGCCGCCCGCGTGCCCGTCGCCAGCTCGCGCACGTACGCCACGCGGCGGCGCAGCGGACCGAACGAGCGGATGAGCCGCCCCCAGCGGAAGAACCCCTCGGTCTGCCCCACGCGCGCCACGAGCGCCACCGCCAGCGCGGCGGCAGCCGCACCCGGCCCGACGACCACGGCGAGCAGCACGACCGCCCCGACGAGCTGCGTGTACCGGGCGGTCAGCGCGAGCGCCCCCTCCAGGGCGGCGCCCGGCGTGAGCGTCCACTGCTCGAACGCCTCCTCCGCCTGCGCGAGCCGGTCCGCGACGTCCGGGCGCTCGAGGCCCGCGAGGGTCGCGCCGTGGAACGCGAAGGACGTGAGGCGCTCGATGCAGGCGGCGTCGACGCGGCGCTGCACCTTGCGCGACAGCACGAGCTGCACCGGCGCCAGCAGCTGCTGCACGACGAACGCCACCAGCGCCACCGCGAGCCACCCCGTCGCCGGCTCACCGGTCACCACACGCTGCAGCGCGAAGCCGGTCCCGGCCATGAACGCGACCGGTGCCGCCCGCGACGACGTGCACCACCAGCGTGACCGCCACGAGCCCTGGCCGGGCGTACGGCAGCAGGCGGCGCAGGTGCGCGGCGGCCTCGCGACGTTGCCGCCACCGCCGCCCGAGCCCCCGCAGCGTGGGACGCACCGCGTCCGCGTCCGTGCCGGCACCAATGTCCGTCGTGCTCGTCACCGTGCTCGCCCCTGCCTGCCGCCCGACGTCCCCCGCCGCAGGCGCGAACCTAGGGCCGCCGGGGCGCGCGGGACAAGACCAATCGGCGCATCCCGGGCCTGCCCGGCCAGGTCCGGGCGCTCACCGCTCAGAACGCGTGGATCGGCTCGGCGCGCTCGCGTCGCGTCAGGGCGGCGACGACCCGCGACTGCCCGTGCCGGGCGACCGCGAGGCGCACGAGCAGGTCGCGCACGGGGTCGAAGACCTCGTCGGGGAACGTGGGGGTGTCGAGCCCGACGCTGGCCGCGAGGTCGTCGGCGTGCACGACGACCTCGACCATGCGCGTGAGCAGGAAGTCCTCGCGGCGCAGCGCCCAGCCCGCCCAGGACACGGGCACGACGTCCCGCGCGGTGCCGCCGGCCACGGCGTCCCGGAACGCGTCGCGGTGCGCGGTGATCCGCTCGTGCAGCGCCCCCGGGCCGTCGAGCGCGGCCGTCTCGTCGCCGCTGCGGTCGTTGACGGGATCCTCGGGCGCGGCCGTCGGCCACGCCGACCGGGCGTAGTGCTCGTCGGCGTCGGCCAGGACGGGCAGGTCCCCGGGGTCGCGGGTGACGGCCTGGGCGGCACGCAGCACCTGGTTGCCCAGGTGGACGGCCAGCCCGCCGACGCCCAGGCGGGGCAGCGCGCTCGGCCCGGACCACCGCGCGGCCACGTCGGGCTGCTCGACGAGGGCGAGGACCGCGTCGGCGGCCAGCAGGAAGGCGTCGTCACGGTTCATGCGGGGAGTCTGGCAGGGACGCCCGGGGGCCGGAAAGGCTGCTGGGCCGACGCACCGGGCGACCTACCCTGTCGGGGTGCCGGCACGTGTGCTCGAGACCCTCCTGCCCGAGCGCCTCGGACGTCCGTTCCGCTGGCTGCTCGCGTCGTCGTGGTCCTCGAACCTCGGCGACGGGATCGTGCTGGCCGCCGGTCCCCTGCTCGTCGCGTCGCGCACCGACGACGCGTTCGTCGTGGCGCTGGCCGCGCTGCTGGGGTGGCTGCCGCCGCTGCTGTTCGGCCTGTTCGCGGGGGTCGTCACGGACCGCGTCGACCGGCGACGGCTGGTCATGGCGATGGACGGTGCGCGCGTCGTGGTGCTCGCCGCGCTCGCGGCCTGCGTCACCGTCGAGGCGGCGCCGATCTGGCTGATCCTGGGGGCGCTCTTCCTGCTCGGGACCGCCGAGACGTTCGCGGACAACGTGAGCGGCACGCTCGTGCCCATGGTCGTGCGTCGTGACGACCTCACGGTGGCCAACGCGCGCACCCAGGCCGGGCTCATCGGACTCAACCAGCTGGCAGGCCCGCCGGTGGGAGCGGCGCTGTTCGTCGCGGGCCAGTGGTCGCCGTTCGCCGGCGCGGCAGTGCTCATGGCGGCGGGCGTCGTGCTCGTCTCGCGCGTCGTCCTGCCCGCCCACGGCCGCGCCACGCAGGAGCGGTCCACCGTCCGCGCCGACATCGCCGAGGGCCTGCGGTGGACGTGGCACCACCCGGCCGTGCGCACGCTCGTCCTGACGATCCTCATCTTCAACGTGACGTTCGGCGCCGCGTGGTCGGTGCTGGTGCTGTACGCGCAGCAGCGGATCGGGCTCGGCGACGTGGGGTTCGGCCTGGTCACGACGACGCAGGCGCTCGGCGGGCTCGTCGGTGTGGCCGCGTACGGGTGGCTGACGGTGCGCGTCAGCCTCACCGCGATCATGCGCGTGGGCCTGGTCGTGGAGACGCTCACGCACCTGGCGCTGGCCCTGACCACGAGCCCCTGGGTGGCCATGCCGGTGTTCTTCGTGTTCGGCGCCCACGCGTTCGTGTGGGGGACCACGTCGATCACCATCCGGCAGCGGGCCGTGCCGCACGCGCTGCAGGGACGCGTGAACAGCGTCAACCTCATCGGGACGTTCGGCGGCCTGGTGGTGGGCGCCGCGATCGGCGGGTGGCTCGCGCAGCAGTGGGGCGTGACGGCGCCGTTCTGGTTCGCGGGCGTCGGGTCCGCGGTGTTCGTCGTGCTGATCTGGCGGCAGCTGCGGCACGTCGCGCACACGGACGCGCAGCCGGCGCCCGGCGTGCCGTCGACGGACCCGCAGCACCCGGCGGGCGCCCCGCCGGCTCGGTGACAGGCCGACCTGCCTCTGCCATGCTCGCCGCATGGACGGCACCGGCACGACACCCGCCCCGGCCCTCGACCGCCTGACGCCCCAGCGCACCGAGCCCCCGCACCGCGCCGACGAGGCGGGCACGCTGCTCGGGTTCCTCGACTTCCACCGCCGCACGCTGCTGCTCAAGACCGACGGGCTCGACGCGGACGCCCTGCGCCACCGGCTGTCGCCGACGACCATGACGCTCGGAGGGCTGCTCAAGCACCTGGCGATGGTCGAGGACAACTGGTTCACCGAGGTGTGGCTCGACGAGCGCGTCGAGCCCTGGGCGTCGGCCGACTGGGCCGCGGACCGCGACTGGGAGTGGACGAGCGCTGCCGACGACACCCCCGACGAGCTCCGCGCCCTGTGGGACGCGTCGGTCGCGCGCTCGCAGCGCACGCTGGCGGAAGCGCTGGCCGCGGGCGGGCTCGACCAGGAGTCCCGTCGACGCCACCACGGGACGGGTGAGCCCGTGACGCTGCGCTGGATCCTCGTCCACATGATCGAGGAGTACGCGCGCCACAACGGCCACGCGGACCTGCTGCGGGAGGCGGTCGACGGCGCGACGGGCGAGTAGGGGCGCGTGTCGGTGGTGCGCGGCAGGATGGCGCCGTGGCCGACGACCTGCCCGAGCTGCTGCTCCCCGACGCGTCCGCGTGGCGCGCCTGGCTGACCGAGCACCACGCCCAGCCGACGGGCGTGTGGCTCGTCCTGCACAAGAAGGGCGGCGACGTCACGACGCTGACGTACGTCCAGGCGGTCGAGGAGGCCCTGTGCTTCGGGTGGATCGACGGCCAGGGCCGGCGGCGCGACGCGCACAGCAGCTACCAGCGGATGACGCCGCGACGTGCCCGCAGCGCGTGGTCGGCCGTCAACGTGGAGCGCGTGGAGCGCCTGGAGCGTGAGGGCCGCATGCAGGACGCGGGCCGCGCCCAGGTCACCGCGGCGCAGGCCGACGGCCGGTGGGAGGCCGCCTACCGTGGCCCGGCGACCATCGAGGTCCCCGACGACCTGACGGCGGCGCTCGACGCGGTGCCCGCGGCCCGTGCCTGGTTCGACGCGTTGACCTCCGGCAACCGCTTCGCGGTCATCCTCCGCATCGGGCAGGCCAAGCGCCCCGAGACGCGAGCGCGTCGCATCGCCGGCTTCGTCGCCGACCTCGCGGAGGGCCGCACGCCCTACCCGCAGAAGCGCCGGCCCGACGGTCTCTGACACACGTCCAGGAGAACGCTTGCCACGCCCGGTTCCTCCCGTATCCTCCGGGCCATGGCCGTCCTGCTGCACTACCGCGCGACACGTCCGCAGGCCCTGAGCCCCGACGAGGTGGCCACGGCCCGCGGTCTCGTCGCCGCGCACAACGCCACCTTCCCGTTCGAGGCCGAGCTGCTCACGCTCACCGACCCCGGGGACGCCGCGCTGCTCGGCACGACGACCCTGCCCGAGCAGGACCCGTTCGCCACGTTCCTCGGCCTGGCCCACTGGTGCCGCGCCCTCACCGACCTGCGGCGCGCCCTGCCGGGCAGCACGTGGCAGGTCAGCGTCGACGACGAGCCCGTGCCGTGGGACGACGAGGCCGGCTTCGGCTGGCCCGAGCAGCGCGACCCCGCGACGCTGCAGCTGATGGAGCAGCTGCGCGGGAGCTGAGGGAACAGGTGCGCACCCCGTGGTACTGGACGCGCGCTCCTAGAAGTGTCGAACCGGGTTGGCGGTTCCCGGCCTGGCCCGGGCCACGGCTGTCAGACGCGATCTGTCGTCGACCCAGATCGCGACCGGGCGGCTCACGAACCCGATGAAGCGAGCGATCTCAGCCAGGTCCGCGACCGGGTCTCGCGAGTGGATCGGCTCATGGTGGGTGATCCGGTTGCGCAGCCGTCGCAGCGCATCCAGATCAGTCTTCAGCTGATGCCGAGGCCGCCGATTGTTCCTGAACGCATGTCGCAGGACCGGCTGCCAGAGCATTCGCTCGTACCGACTGTGAAGGAGCGCGGTCCAGAAGCCGAAGTCGAGCGCTGCCACGACGTCGTCGGGGCACGCGGGCCGACCTGCCGGCCCGCGGGACTCCGTCACCTTCCCGCGCGCTTCGGCCACCTTGCGCGTCCCCCACGAGTCGAGGGTGATCTGTGGGGCCTCCCACCAGTCCCGCCGAGCAGCGTGTGTCACCAATGCCTCGTGCATCGCGTTGCGCGTGGTGATCTCGAGGATGTGGAGAGGCCCCAGCATGGCGCCCGCGAGCGCCATGTTGAAGACGTAGACGTCAAGGGCGTCGTAGCCGGTGTCGTGCGCGAGATCCACAGCAGCCTGGTAGCTGTTCATTCGCCCTCCGCTGAGCAGGCGGTCGAGCTCGCGGCGCTGCTCCTCCGAGGTCGTCAGGTCCTCTGGTCGTCTCACTGCACCTCGCCAAGTCTGTGGATGGATCGCGCGCCGGCGCAACGCTATAGTGATCGGGTTCGTCGCGAGTTGTTCACCCAGCCATCCGGGTCCAGCTCGCCTAATGCGGATGGCCATGCGAGGAGTCCAACACTGTTGGGCTCCTTTCGTGCATCCGGTGCCGATGCCGGCTATCCGCTCAGGTCGTGGCGGCGACCAGCGCGTCGAGCACCGGCTGCTGCCCGACGACCAGGAGCGGACGCGCCTGCTCGAGGGGGAACCACGCGGCGCGGTCGACCTCGGGGACGGCGACGCGTCGGCCGGAGCGCGGCGGCCACTCGACCTGCGCTGTGCTGATCCCCGGACGCGTCGTCAGGTCGGGGCACGCGGGGTCGTCAGGGGACCCGACGAGCGTGGCCGGGACCTCGACGGCCAGGACGTGCACGACCTTGCCGGAGGTGTACCGGAACGTGCCGAGGTCCACCGCCGGACCGTCCGGCGGCGGCACGCCGAGCTCCTCGGCGAACTCGCGCCGGGCCGCCGTCCCGACGTCCTCGCCCGGTTCGACCAGCCCCTTGGGCAGCGACCACGCACGCTCGTCCTTGCGCGCCCAGAACGGACCGCCCATGTGCGCGACGAGCACGTGGGCGTCGGTGCCGCGACCGTGGTGCAGGAGCAGGGCGGCGCTCACCAGGGGCATGACGCCATCCTGCGGCCGGCGAGCGCGCTGCGGAAGTCGTCCGCCTCCTCGCCGCCCCACACCGTCGACCAGCGGGGCCGGGCCACCCGCCGGAACGCGACCCTGGCGCGCTGGCGGCCGGGGTCACGTCGGCGGGTGGCCGACCCTCAGACGGTGACGGAGAGCGCCGCGTCGATCTCGCGCAGGAACGCGTCCAGGTCGTCCGGGGTGCGCGACGTGACGAGCCGGAACCCGCCCTCGTCGTCCACGACGACCTCCTCGTCGACCCACGTGCCGCCCGCGTTGCGGACGTCCGTGGTCAGCGACGGGTACGACGTCAGGCGCTTGCCCTGCACCAGGCCCGCCTCGACCAGCAGCCACGGGCCGTGGCAGATCGCGGCGACCGGGCGTCCCGACGACGCGAACGCCTTGACCAGGGACAGTGCCTCGTCCTGCAGGCGCAGGCTGTCGGCGTTGAGGGTGCCGCCGGGGACCAGCAGCAGGTCGTACGCGCCGGGGTCGACGGCGCCGAGCGTCGTCGTGGGCTGCACGGTACGGCCGGGGTCCTTGTCGCCGACGAGCGTCTCGATCGGGGCGTCGTCGACCGCCGCGACGTCGACGGTCGCACCGTCGGCGCGCAGCCGCTCCACCGGGACGACGAGCTCGTCCTGCTCGACGCCGTAGTTGGTGACGACGGCCAGCACGCGGCGGCCGTCGAGGTCCGTGTCGGACATGTGTGCCTCCTCGTTCGTTGGGGGAACCCGGGGTGGCCGGGCGTCCGCCACCGTAGGCACGGGGTGCCGCGACCCGCACCCGGAACCCCGCGCCCGGTTTGTTGCGGGACCCCGGGGCCGGGCGGACACTCGACAGGAGGCGAGCCCCGGGGGGAGTGCTCGGCCCTGCGCCTCGCGTGCTGGGCTCGCGAGAGGACCCGTCGATGAGCAGCACCACGCGATCCACGGCAGCGGCGGGCGAGCCGGAGCTCGTCCTGTCACCCCGCACGGTCTACGTGATCTTCAGCGCGCTCCTGGCGGCGATGTTCCTGTCGGCCCTCGACCAGTCGGTCGTGAGCACCGCGCTGCCCACCATCGTCGGGGACCTGCGGGCGGCCCAGCACGAGGGCTGGATCATCACCGCGTACCTGCTCGCGATCGCGATCGTCATGCCGATCTACGGCAAGGTCGGTGACCTGCGCGGGCGGCGGCAGCCGTTCCTCCTCGCCGTGACGATCTTCGTCATCGGGTCGACCGGCTCGGCGCTGTCGCAGAGCTTCGTCGACCTCGTCGTGTGGCGGTCCGTCCAGGGCCTCGGGGCCGGCGGGCTGGTGATCCTCAGCCAGGCGATCATCGCGGACATCGTCTCGGCGCGGGACCGCGGCAAGTACATGGGGCCGATGGGCGCGGTCTTCGGCGTCGCGACGGTCGCCGGCCCGCTGCTCGGCGGCTGGTTCACCGACGGCCCCGGGTGGCGGTGGTGCTTCTGGCTGAACGTGCCGATCGGGCTCGTGGCCCTCACGGTCGCGTGGTTCCGGCTGCGGCTGCCCTCGCGCACGCCCAGCGCACGCTTCGACCTCGGTGGGGCCGTCCTCATGGCGGCCACGACCGCCGGCATCGTCCTGCTCACCAGCTGGAGCTCCATCACGCCGGAAGGCCGGTACGACTGGGGCGACCCGCTGCTCCCTGGCCTGGTGGTGCTGACCGTCGTGGCCCTGGCCGCGTTCCTCGTCGTCGAGACGAAGGTGGCGGACCCGCTGATCCCGCTGCGGCTGTTCCGCAGCCGCACGTTCTCCGTGTCCGTCACGATCGCCCTGCTCTTCGGCATGACGATGTTCGCGGCCCTGTCGTTCCTGCCGACGTTCCTGCAGATGGCGCGCGGGTACGACGCCACCGATGCGGGGCTGCTGATGCTGCCGATGACGGTCGGCCTGATGATCACCTCGCTCGGGTCCGGCGTGCTCATCTCCGCACGCGGGCGCTACAAGATCTACCCGATCGTCGGCATGGGCATCGCGACCGTCGGGCTCGCGCTGCTGACCCGGCTGACGCCCGACATCTCGATGGTGACGTTCGGCGCCATGATCTTCGTCCTCGGCCTCGGCCTGGGCTTCGTGATGCAGACCATCGTCATCGCCGTGCAGAACGCCGTGGCCCCGGACCTGGTCGGAGTCGCGACGTCCACCAACAACTTCCTGCGCGAGATCGGCGCGGCGGTCGGCACGAGCGTGTTCTCCACCGTCTTCACCACGAACCTCACGACCCGGCTGGCCGACGCCGTGAAGGACGCGCCCCCGGGTGACGTCCCGCAGGGCTTCGGCGCCGAGTCCCTGACGCCCGAGCTCGTCCAGCGGCTGCCGGAGTCGCTGCGCGAGATCGTCGTCGACGCGTACACCGACGCGCTCGCGCCCGCGTTCTGGTACCTGGTGCCGCTGGGCGTCATCGGCTTCGCGATCGCCTTCCTCATGAAGGAGGTCGCCCTGTCCGACAAGGCCGGGCTGGTCGCGCGGGGTGCCGCCGTCACGCGCTGAGGCCGTCACCCGCTGAGGCCGCCACGCCGTCGAAATCACGGGTCGTCGCGCGTCATGGGGGTGGACGGGCACAGTGGGTGCCCCGGGACGCGCTGGAGGCGAGATGACGACGACCACCTACCTGCTGCTGCTGTGGGGCGACCCCGACGCCGACTTCGACGTGGACGCCGCGTACGCCGCGCACGGGCGGTTCGCGGACGGCTGCGCCGAGCACGGGCACGAGCTCCTCGGGGGCGAGGAGCTCGCGAGCCCGTCGACGGCGCGCCTGCTGCGCGTCGGCGACGGCGGGACGGCGGCCACCGAGGGCCCCTACGCGGAGACGACCGAGCACCTCGGCGGGTTCTACCGGGTCCGCACGTCCGACCCCGACGGCCTGCTGCGCCTGGCGGCGCCGCTGGTCGCGGACGACGGCGGGACGCTCGAGCTGCGACCCGAGGTGCTGCACGACGACGGCAGCGCCGAGGACCTGGTCGAGCCGGGTGCCGGCGCGAGCGGCACGGCCACGTACCTCCTGCTGCTGCGTGGCGACCTGGACGCCACGCTCGACCTCGACGCGGTGTTCGCCGACCACGACCGGTTCGCCGAGCAGTGCCCGGCGCAGGGGCACGCGATCGTCGGCGGCGAGGAGCTGGGGTCGCCCAGGGCGTCCCGGCTGCTGCGGGCGACGCCGACCGGGGACGTGACGCTCAGCGACGGCCCGTACGCCGAGACCACCGAGCAGCTCGGCGGGTACTACCTGGTCCGCACCGCGGACCCCGACGCGCTGCTGCACCTCGCGGCGGGCCTGCTGGAGCACGACCCCGGGACCATCGAGCTGCGGCGCGTGCAGGACCAGCACGTGCAGCACGACGTGGCCGGGACGACTGCCGCCGAGGCGTCGTGAGGCTCGTCGTCCTCGCCCACGAGGACGAGGAGACGTACCGCAGCGCGGACGCCGCGGGCCGCGCGCGGTACGTCCGCGGCCACGAGGAGTTCGCGCGCCGGGCACCGGCCGCCGGCGTGACGATCCTGGCGTGCGAGGCCCTCGCCGGGGCGGCGTCGGCCCGCACCCTCCGACGCACCGCGGACACCACGGAGGTCACTGACGGGCCGTGCACGCGGACCACCGAGCAGCTCGGCGGCTTCTACCTCGTCGAGGCCGCGGACGTGCAGACGGTGGTCGACCTCGCGCGGCTGCTGCCCGAGACGACCCACGAGGTCCGCGAGTGCGTCGAGCCGTGACCGCCGTGCCGCCCGAGGACGTCGCCGCCGCGCTCGGGGACGCGTGGCGTGCGCACTGGTCCCACGTCGTCGCGCTGCTCGTCGCGCAGTTCGCCAGCCCGGACCTCGCCGAGGACGCGGCGGGCGACGCGTTCGAGGCCGCCGCGCGCACGTGGCCGCGCGACGGCGTGCCCGCCAACCCCGGGGCGTGGCTGCTGACGGCCGCGCGCCGCCGGGTGCTGGACCGGCTGCGCTCGCAGGCGGTCCACCGGCGCAAGGAGCCGCTCATGGTCGTCGACGACGAGATGCGCGCGCTGGCCGCCGCGGCGCAGGACCCCGGCGCGCACGTCGCCGACGAGCAGCTGCGCCTCGTCCTGACGTGCTGCCACCCGGCGCTCGCCCCGGCGGACCGGGTCGCGATGACGCTGCGGTTCGTCGTCGGGCTGGGGACCGCGGACATCGCGCGCCTGCAGCTGGTCCAGCACACCGCGATGTCGGCGCGGCTCACGCGGGCCAAGAAGCGGCTGGCGGCCACGGGCGTGCCGTTCGTCGTGCCGCCGCCCGGGCAGCTCGCCGAGCGGCTCGACGCCGTGACGACCGTGCTGTACCTGCTGTTCACGGCCGGGTACCAGCCCGCCGACGTCCCGGGCGGCCTGCGCGTGGACCTGGGCGACGAGGCCGTGCGCCTCACGCGCGAGCTCGACGTCCTGCTGGGCGGGTCGCCGCGCGTGCGGGCGTTGCTCGCGCTGATGCTGCTGCAGCACTCGCGGCGGGACGCGCGCCTGGACGACGACGGCCGCCTGGTGCTGCTGCCCGACCAGGACCGCGCGCGCTGGCACAGCGACGACATCCGGGAGGGCGTCGCGCTGCTGGCCGCCGTCCCACCGCTCGACGGGCTCGCGGAGGAGCACCGGCTGCAGGCTCTCGCGGCGGCCGAGCACGCGACGGCCCCGACCGCGGCCGACACCCGGTGGGACGTCGTCGCGCGGCTCTACGCGCAGCTGGAGACCCGCACGGGCTCGCCGGTGGTGCGGCTCGCCCGGGCCGTCGCGGTCGCGGAGGCCGACGGGCCGGACGCGGGCCTGGCGGTCCTCGACGGCCTCGACGACGCCCTCGCCCACCACCACCGGCTCCCGGCCGTCCGCGGGGAGCTGCTGCTGCGCGCGGGCCGCGCGGCCGAGGCCGTCGCCGAGCTCGAGCGGGCTCTCGGGCTGGTCCCCGACACCGCCGAGCGGCACCACCTGGAGGGTCGGCTGGCGCACGCACGGTCGCTGACGCCCTGACGGCCGGGCCGTCGCGGGACGTCAGCGCACGCGCGGGAGCCCGCGAGCGCGCCGCTGCACGGCCAGACGGGTGCGCGCCGCCATGCCGGGCAGCTCCGCGACGTCCCGTGCGCGGGCCACCAGCGTGGCCACCTCGTCGGACAGGACCGGCAGGTTCGCCTCGGGGTCGACCTGCAGCGTGGAGACGAGCACGTGGCGCCCACCCTCGCGGTCGATCACGCTGCGTGCCCCCACGACGCCGGGCAGCCGGCGGGCCTGCTCCGCGACGTGCCCCGCGAGCGCGGACCCGTCGAGCGTGAGCCGCCCGTCCGCACCCGACCCGGGCAGCCGCAGGGTGCCGACGCGCGGCGACGCGAGGTGCGCCGCCAGCCACCACAGCGCGAGGAGCGCGAGCACGACGCCGCCGGCCGTGGCGACCCCACCGAACCACCCCGTGTCGACGACCTCCTGGACGCGCCGCGGGTCGAGCGCACCGGACGTCTGCGGCCACGCGTCGCTCAGGGTCCCGGTCCACCACAGCACGGCGGCGACGCCGGCGACCACCAGCGGGAGCCCGACGACGAACGCGACGATGCGGTTCACCGCCCGCAGGCCGCGGTTCACCGCGCACCTCCGTCGGCCGCGTCGCCGCGCGCGCGGCGACTGCGCACGACGACGCGCGGGGCGTCGGCGAGCGCGGCGAGCCGCTCGGTGACGACGGTGCGGATGCGCTCGTCGGTCCCGGGGTCGCCGTCGGTGGTCGCGTCGACCCGCACGGTGCCCCGTTCCCAGGTGCTGCGCGCGTCGAGCACGCCGTCGACCTGCGAGGCCGCACCGGACGCGAGCCGCGCGGCGTCGACCCCGAGCAGGTACTCGCCCCCGCCGGCGGCCAACGGGATCGCCGGACGCCGCCGGCGCGCCAGCGCGATGACGAGGAGCCGCAGCCCGACGAGCGCGAGGACCGCCCCGATGAGCGCCAGCTGCCACGTGGGGGTGATCAGGCCGACCGCGTCGGCGGCGGCCACGACCCACGGCTCACCGTCGAGCACCCCGAGGGTGACGAGCCCGTCGTGCACCAGCACGACGGCGACGGCCAGCACGATCACGGCCAGGACGATGCCGACCCACCCGACGGGCCCGGCCGGCCGCGGCTGCGCGAAGGGCACGGGCTCGTGCGCAGCGGCAGGGGCCTCGACGGGTGGGTCGCCGACGGACGCGTCGGCGTGCCGTGCCCGGGTGCGGCGCGACTCGGTGGCCGCGCTCACCGCACACGCTCCGCGAGCAGCGGCGCGGGGTCCGTGACCGCGACGACGCGCACGTCGACCCTGTCGGCCTGGACCCCGGCGAACCGCTCGACGGCGTCCTCGACCGCGTCCCGCACGCGCCGTGCGGTGCCCGCCGCGGGCGCGGGCCACGCGAGCGCGACGTCCACCTCGACGTGCGCCCGCGTGCCGTGGGTGCGCGCCGACGCGTGCGGCAGGTCGCGCCCCAGCAGGCCGGCGGGCGCCTCGACGACGCCGGGGACCAGGGAGGCGGCGGCACGGGCGACCTTCTGCACGACCCGGTCGCTGACCGTCAGGGTGCCACGCGCCCCGGGTGCCGTCGCGGGTGCGACGTCAGCCACGGCGACCACCGCCCGTGAGGGCGGGCAGGTCGACCCTGCCCTCCACGACGGCGCCCACGACCCACCCGACCGCGCCCAGCACGAGAGCCAGCAGGAAGCCGTTGAAGCCACCGACGATCGCCGCGAGGGCGAGCAGCAGCCCGGTCAGCAGACCGGCAAGGGACAGGGACATGGGGTGCTCCTCGGTTCGGGACGTACGCGGTACGTGGTGCGTGGTGCGTGGTGCGTGCGGACGCTCGTCCGCGATGCGGTGGTGCGGCTAGGGCAGGAGGTCGTCGACGTAGACGTGGACGTCCCCGCCCACGGCGGCGCGCACGGCGCGGTGCACGGCGGCGGCGAGCTCGCGCAGGTCGCCGCCCAGCAGGGCCACGACGTGCACGTCGATCGACGTGCCGTCCCCGGTGCTGCGTCTGCGCACCCCCGCCACACGCCGCCCGGGCAGGTGCGTGGCGATCTCACCGAAGGCGCCCGGGTACAGGCCCGCGACTCCGGGGACCGCCAGCGCCGCGGCGGCCGCGAGCTCGGCGAGGTCCGGCACGTCGAGGTCCGGCACGCCGGGGTCCGCCTCGAGGACCTGCGTCTCGAGGACCTGCGGCCCCGGGTCCGGGACGCCGACGGCCGGCGGCACCGGGTCCGTCGTCATGCGACGCGCGGCTGCGGCGCGGGCTCGGGCTGCGGGTCGTCCTGCGGCAGGTGCACGTCGTTGACGGCGATGTTCACCTCGATGACGCGCAGCCCGGTCATGCGCTCGACGGACGTGATGATGTTGCGTCGCACGCCCTCGGCCAGGTCGACGACGGACACGCCGTACTCGGCGACGAGGTCCACGTCGACGGCGGCCTCCTGCTCGCCCACCTCGACGCTGATGCCCTGCGCGTGGTTGGTCGTGCCGCCCGGGATGCGCTCGCGGATCGCGCTGAACGCGCGTGCGGCGCCGCCACCGAGCGAGTGGACGCCCGCGACGTCGGAGGCGGCGATGCCGGCGATCTTGGCGACGACGCCGTCGGCGATGGTCGTCGTGCCGAACTTGGTCTGCAGGGGTGTCGCGCCGGACTGGGGCGCGCCGGCGGTGCCGCTGTTGCCCACGCGCGGTGCGCGGTTCTCGGTGACGGTGGCCGGGGTGGTCGTCTGCTCGCTCATCGGTGCTCCTGGTGCGGTGGTCCGGGGTGGTGCGGAGGTGGTCGGCGTCCCGGGTGCCGTCCGGCCGGGGGACGCCGACACTGGGTGAGTGCCCTCCCGCGCGGCAACGTCACGGCAGACGCTGTGTGATCTAGGTCACACTGCGCCGCCGGGTGCGCCGCACCGACCCGGCCCGTCCGTGCCGCCGGCGCCCGGCACGGCCCCGGACGACCGCCCCGACCACACGCTCGTCGAGCGCGCCGGGCTGGGCGACCACGCGGCGTTCGCCACGCTCGTCGCACGCCACGGCGCCGCGCTGTACCGCTACGCCCGGCGCCTGGCGCCGTCCCCGCAGGACGCGGAGGACGCGGTCCAGGACGCGCTGACGGCCGCGTGGCTCGGCGCCGAGCGCTACCGCGGTGACTCCAGCGTGCGCACCTGGCTGTTCGGCATCCAGACCAACTGCGTGCGCCGCGCGGCACGCCGCCGCGCGCACACCGCCGTCCCCGTCGCGGACGACGTCCGTCCCCCGCCAAAGGCACCCACCGGTGACGAGCCCGTGGAGCACCTGCTCGCGACCGACCTGCGGGCGGCGCTGGACCGTGCGCTCGCGGAGCTGCCCGGACCGCAGCGCGCGGTGTGGCTGCTCGTGGAGGTCGAGGGCATGTCCTACGGCGACGCGGCCCACGTGCTGCAGACCACCCACGCGGCGGTACGCGGCTCGCTGGAGCGCGCCCGCCACACGCTGAGCAGGAGGTTCGCCGCATGGCGCTGACCGAGCGACCCGGAGCGGACGACCTGCTCGACCTCGCGACCGCGCGCCTGCGTCAGCACACCGACGAGGGCTGGGTGGCCGTCGGCCCGCGCGTGCTGGCCGCCGCGCTCGGGGCGCTGCGCCCGTCGCAGCCCGTGCGGGGCCGGCACGCCGAGGGTGCGTTCACCGTCACGGCCGACGTGCTGCGGACGTCGCTGCGCACGGTGCTGGACCCCGACCCGCGCGTGCGCGTGCGTCGCCTGGCGTTCCGCACCGGCGCCGACGACGCGCTCGACGAGGCGGTCGTCGAGCTGTCGGTCGGCTACCTGCAGCCGATCGCGCCGCTCGCCGCGGACGTGCGCCGCACGGTCGCGGACCACCTGCGCGCCGTGCTGGGCGATCCGGACCTGCCGGAGGCGGCCGTCACCGTGGACCTCCTGGTCACGGACGTGCACCGCACGTGAGGTTCACACGAGCAGGAGCACCAGCAGCGCCACGTTGAGCACGACCACCAGGCCGACGACGACGCACAGCACGGCGTGCAGCCACGGCCCGTTGCGGTCGGCACCCATGAGCCCGCGGTCGCGGCCGTACCGCACGAGCGGGACCAGGGCGAACGGGATGCCGAAGCTGAGGACGACCTGGCTGAGCACCAGCGTCCACGTGGGGTCCGCGCCGACGGCGAGCAGCACGATCGCGGGCACCAGCGTGACGACCCGGCGCAGCAGCAGCGGGAACTGCCGGTGCAGCAGGCCCGCCATGATGGTCGCGCCCGCGTAGGCGCCGACCGACGTCGACGCGAGCCCCGACGCGAGCAGGCCGACCGCGAACGCCAGCCCGACGGCCGGGCCGAGGGCGTCGACGATCGCGGCGTGCGCGCCCTCGATCGTGTCGGTGCCCTCGGCGCCCTGCAGCCCGGACGCGGCGAGCAGCAGCAGGCCGATGTTGACGGCGCCGGCCACGACGAGCGCGACGGCGACGTCCCAGCGCGTGGCGCGCAGCAGGCGACGGCGCGCCGACCCCTCGGGCGCGTGCCCGTGCCGGTCCCGTGCGAGCGCCGAGTGCACGTAGATGGCGTGCGGCATGACGGTCGCCCCGAGCATGCTCGCCGCGAGCAGCACCGAGTCGGTACCGGCGAACCGCGGGACCAGCCCGCCGAGCACGCCGCCCGCGTCGGGCGGGGAGGCGAGCAGCCCGGCCAGGAACCCCACCGTGATGACGGCGAGCAGCGCCACGACCACGGCCTCGAACCGCCGCTGGCCGTACCGGTCCTGCGTCGCGAGGAGCACGATCGACGCGGCACCGACGATCAGCCCGCCGAGCGGCAGCGGGACGCCGAACAGCAGGTGCAGCGCGATCGCCCCGCCCACCACCTCGGCGACGTCGGTGGCCGCGGCGACGACCTCCGCCTGCACCCAGAACGCGAGCCGCGGCCCGCGGCGCAGCCGGCCACCCAGCACGCCGGGCAGCGTCCGGCCCGTGACCAGGCCGAGCTTCGCGGACTGGTACTGGACCAGGACGGCCATCGCGTTGGCCGCGACGAGCACCCACAGCAGCAGGTAGCCGTAGCGGGCGCCGGCGGTGAGGTTCGCGGCGACGTTGCCGGGGTCGACGTAGGCGACGGCCGCGACGAACGCGGGGCCGAGCAGCGCGGCACCGCGTGCCCGCACCGGCGCCGGAGTTCGCATGGCCGAACGTTAGGCATCAGGGCGCCGCAACGCCACGCGGGCGCCGGTCAGGCGACGGCGCGCTCCCACGCGTCGTCCTCGGCCCGCCGGAAGCCGACGCGCTCCAGGTACGGCACCGCTCCGGGCGGCGCGGTCGGCACGACGAGCCGGTGCAGGCCGTGCGCGGCGAACACGTCGGAGTCCCGGTAGACGAACTCCCCCGGCGTGAAGTCGCGGAACCGCGGGGTCACCCAGTCCAGGACGACGACCCCCGAGCCGTCGCCGCGGTCGCGCACCAGCACCACGCCGACGGTCTCGTCCCCGCGCACCACGAGGAACGCGAGCTCCGCGCCCGTCGCGTCCCGGCCGGCGACGTCGTCCCCGGGCACCGTCCGGTGCCGTGCGACGTCGTCGGCGTGCACCGCCAGGACGTGCCGCAGGTAGGCGTCGTCGGGGGCGACCTCGACCACCGCGTAGACGTTCGCGTCGGACCGCTCGCGTCGCAGCCGCCAGAGCCAGTAGAGGTCGATGACGGCGATGGCGCCGTTCATCGCGGCGAACGCCCAGATGCCGAACACCGCGTTGTACGCCGTCGCCAGCACGGCACCGACGAGGTTCATGACCCGGAACCGCCACACGCGTGCCTGCATCAGCGACACGACGACCAGCACGGACCCGGTCCACCCGATGACTTCCCACCACGGCATGCCCGCAGGCTAGGCCCTGGCCGGCGGACGTCCGTAAAGACGTCGACGCGCCGGCGCGGGGCGTGGATCGTAGGAGTCATGACGACGTGGTCGATCCGTGAGCTCCCCGTGCCGACGTCCCTCGACTCCCCCGGCGCGTGGCTGCTGCACGGCATGGTGGACGCCCAGAACGAGGCGATCCGCGAGGCGTGGGGCAGCGACGACTTCGCGACCACGGCGCGCCGCGCGCTGTCGCAGCTGGAGCACCAGGTCGACACCCGGCGCGTGCGGCTCGTCGCCGTCGACGAGGCCACGGACGGCGCCGACCCCGGCCGCGTCCTGGGCTTCGCGCGGCTGGACCTGCCGCTCGCGGACAACACCCACACGGGCTGGCTGGACCTGGGCGTGCGGCCCGGGCACCGAGGGCGTGGCATCGGCGACGCGCTGCACACCGCGGCGTGCGACGCGGCCCGCGCCGAGGGGCGCACGCGCCTGATGACGGAGACCGAGCAGGCCGTCGAGCCGCCCCCGGGGCCCCAGACGCTGGCCGCGCCCACCGGCGAGGGGCTCGTGTCCGGCACCGACGTTCCGGTGCGGTTCGCGCTCGCGCGCGGGTGGACCCTCGAGCAGGTCGCGCGCCACTCGCGCCTCACGCTGCCGCTCGACCTCGCCGACCTCGAGGAGCACCGCGCCCGCGCCGCCGCGGCCGCGGGCCCCGACTACCGCCCGGTGACGTGGGTCGACGCGACGCCCGAGCACTGGGCCGAGCAGATGGCCCTGCTGCACGTCAGCATGAGCACCGACGAGCCGTCCGGGGCGCTCGACGTCGAGCAGGAGGTGTGGGACGCGGCCCGCGTGCTGCGGGACGATGCGCAGACGCTCAGCCGCGACGAGCACCTGCTGACCACGGCGGTCGAGCACGTGTCGTCGGGCCGGCTCGTCGCGTACTCGCAGCTGATGATCCCGCCGCACACCGACGAGTTCGTCTGGCAGGAGGACACGCTGGTCGCCCGTGAGCACCGCGGCCACCGGCTCGGCATGCTCGTCAAGGCGGTCCAGCTGCAGCGGCTCGTGGACGAGCGGCCGTCGGTGCGCCGCATCAGCACGTGGAACGCCGAGGAGAACCGCTGGATGCTCGCCATCAACATCGCCCTGGGCTTCCGGCCCGCGGGCGGCAGCGGGGTGTGGCAGCGCAGCCTGTGAGCCGGGGGGTCAGTGCGTGGACGCCGTCGGGTGCCCCAGCGCCCACCAGCCCGACCAGCGCCGCCGCGCCTCGCTGAGCACCTCGTCGTCCAGGCCGTACGTGGACAGCGTCGCGTCGACGGTGCCGTGCGGCGGCCGCTCGACCGCGGGGCGGATCACGAGGACGAGCAGCGACTGCGCGATGCCGTGCAGGTGGATCCCCACCTGGTGATCGCCCTTGTAGAACACCGTGCCGCCGACGCGGGACCCGTCGGGGCGCGTCGCCTCGACGTGACCGCGGACCGGCAGGCCCCGCACGCCGTGCAGGCCCGCGCGGAACAGCAGCGGGTCGCTGCGCGTGCCGGCGTCCATGCCGTGCGACACGAGCGTCACGCGGTCCTGGCCCGGGTGGACGCCGAGCGCGAACGCGAGCTGGTGGACGAACTGGATCCAGCCCTCGTCCATCTCGTCGAAGACCCCGTCGAACGTCGACAGCCCGTCGTGGCTGGGCCGCGTCACCACGACGTGCGTGCGGGCGGGCTCGTCGTCGCGGGCCGTGACGGTCAGCCGGTCGTGGTTGCGCCACACCAGCGAGCGCGTCGTGCGGCCGTCGGTGTGGTCGTGCACCTCGCGCACGTCGTCGACGAAGATCTCGCGGATCTCCGCGTCCAGCCCGTCGTAGTCCCAGCCGAACCACCTGCGGACGAGGCGCGGGTCACGCAGGTGCTCCCACACGGTGGCGACGGGGGACTTGATGTCGACGGAGACGACCTCACGACGCTCGAGGGTCATGCCGTTCACCTCGCTGCTCTCGGTGGGCGGGACTGCCCTGTCCCGTGCCACGACGTTAGCCGGGCAGCCCCGCGACCGCAGCGGGATCGACGCGCAGCGCCACGCGCGCACCGGGCGCGCACGTCCACCCGGCGGGCGCGAGGGCGCTCACGCGTCCGACCCCGTCGACGTCGACGACGACCTCGGTGCGCCCGCGCCGCGAGCGCTGCACCTCGACGACCCCTGTGACGCCCCCGCCGACGCCCCCGGGCAGGGCGTCCGGGGGCAGGCCCGGCGTGACGACGAACGCGCCCGCCGCGAGCGCGAGCACCCCGCCGGCCGGCAGCAGCGCGACGCCGGCGTCACGCGCCGCGTCGACCAGAGCGCGCACGGCCGTCGGCACGTCCGCGCCGGCCGCCGGCACGTCGACGAACGCCTCGTACCCGAGGAACTCCGCGACGCGCCGGGACGCCGGCCGCGCCCACAGCGCACCGGGCGCGGCGACCTGCAGCAGCCGGCCCGCGTCCATCACGGCGACGCGGTCGGCGACGGCGAACGCCTCGTCCTGGTCGTGCGTGACGAACAGCGCGGTCGTGCCCGTGGCCACCAGGACGTCCCGCAGGTCGAGCGCGAGCCGCTCGCGCAGGGCGCGGTCGAGCGCGGACAGCGGCTCGTCGAGCAGCAGCAGGCGGGGCCGGGGTGCCAGCGCGCGCGCCAGGGCGACGCGCTGCCGCTCGCCGCCGGACAGCGTCGCGACGTCCCGGCGCTGGGTGCCGGGCAGCCCGACGAGGTCGAGCAGCTCGGCGACGCGGGCCTCGCGCGCCGCGCGGTCACGCCGCTCGGGCAGGCCGTACGCGACGTTGCCGGCGACGTCCCGGTGCGCGAAGAGCTGCCCGTCCTGGAACAGCAGGCCGAACCCGCGGCGGTGCACGGGCACGTCGACGACCGACACGCCGTCCCACGCGACGTCGCCGCCGCCCAGCGGCTCGAGCCCCGCGACGGCACGCAGCAGCGAGGACTTGCCGCACCCCGACGGCCCGAGCAGGGCCACGACCTCCCCGGTCGGCACGGTGAGGTCCACGCCGTCGACGGCCGCCCCCGCCGCACCCGCGTACCGCACGACGACGTCGGCGACCTGCAAACCGTCGCTCACCACGCACCTCCGATCCCCGGGCGGCGCAGCCGCTCGCACACGGCCACGACACCCGCGGTCAGGGCGGCCAGCAGCACGGACGCCGCGAGCGCGGCCCCGTAGTTCTCGGCGCCGGGGCGGCCCAGCAGCCGGAAGATGACGACCGGCAGCGTCGGCTCCTGCGGGCGCGCGAGGAACGACGTGGCACCGAACTCCCCCAGCGACACCGCGAAGGCGAACCCGAGCGCGAGGCCCACGGCCCGCACGGCGACCGCGAGGTCCACGGTGCGCAGCACCCGGCCGGGCGCGGCGCCGAGCGTCGCGGCGACCTCCCGCTGGCGCGGGTCGATGGCGCGCAGCACGGGCAGCACGGTGCGCACGACGAGCGGCACGGCGACGACCGCCTGCGCGACCGCGACCAGCACGGGTGAGGCGCGCAGGTCCACCGGCAGGCCCAGCGGCGCGTCCATGGACACGAGGAACCCGAACCCGACGGTCACGGCCGACACCCCGAGCGGCAGCATGAACAGCGCGTCGAGCCCGGCGACGGCGCGGCGGGCCGACGCGCGGCGGGGGCGCCGCGACACGACGAGCGCGACGAGCCCGCCGACGACCAGGGCGATGAGCGTCGCGTCGACGGCGGTGCGCACCGACGTGCCGGCGGCCTGCCACGCGGACACCGCCAGCGTGTCCTGCGGCACGCCCAGCGCGGCGTAGTTGTCGAGCCCCCAGCCGCGCGGCGTGCGCAGGGAGCGGACCACGAGGTTGAGCAGCGGCAGCGCGAGCAGGCCGCCCACGGTCACGACGGTCACGACGACGGCCACGACGTCGAGCGGCTCGCGCAGGTGGACCGGGCGGGTGGTCACGGTCGGCGCGCCGAGCGTCAGCGCGCGCTCCGTGCGGGCACGCGCACGGCCGGCGAGCGCGAGGGCACCGACCACGACGACGACCTGCACGACCGACAGCACGGCCGCGGCCCGCAGGTCGAGGAACTGGGTGGTCTGGATCCAGATCTCCGTCTCGACCGTGCCGTACCGGCGCCCGCCGAGCACCAGGACGGTCCCGAACGCCGTCGCGCAGAACAGGAAGACGAGCGACGCGGCCGACGCGATCGCGGGGCCCAGCGCGGGCAGGGTGACGGTCCGCAGCACGCGCCACGGGGACGCCCCGAGCGCCCGGGCCGCCTGCTCGGCGCGGGGGTCGAGGCGCTCCCACATGCCGCCGACCGTGCGCACCACGACCGCGTAGTTGAAGAACACGAGCGCCAGGACGATCGCGGCGAACGTGCCGTCCAGGCCCAGCCCGCCGAGCAGCCCGCCGTCGACCAGCAGCGAGCGGAACGCGACACCGACCACGACCGTGGGCAGCACGAACGGCACGGTGACGAACGCGCGCAGCGCGCCGCGCCCGCGGAACCGGCAGCGGTACAGCAGGTACGCGCCCGGGACACCGAGCAGCACGGCACCGGCCGTGCCGAGCGCGGCCTGCGCGAGCGTCTGGCCGACGACGCGCCACGTGCGCGGGCGCGCGAACACGTCGCCGAACCCGCCCAGGTCGAGGCGGCCGTCGGTGAGGAACCCCCGCCCGACGATCTCCAGGACGGGCCAGACGAAGAACGCCGTGAGGAACAGCAGCGGCACCCCGGCCGCGAGCGCCCACCCCGTCCGGCCCGGCCAGCGCCGCGGCCGGCGCGCCGACGGCCCCACCGCGGGCTGAGCGGCAGGGTGCGCGGCGGGCCGGTCGGCGAGCGCGGTCGGCACGGTCAGCCGATCACCGTGTCGGACCACTGCGTGAGCCAGCGCTCCCGGTGGGTGGCGACGTCCGCGGGTGCGACGTCGAACGGCGCGTCCGCGAGCGGCGCCCAGCGCGTCCACTCGTCGGGCAGCTCGACGGCCGAGCTCACGGGGTACATGTACATCGACACCGGGATGTCGGCCTGGACCTCGTCGGACAGCAGGAAGTCGAGGAGCTGCGCGGCGCCGTCGGGGTTGGCCGCCCCGGACAGCACCCCGGCGTACTCGACCTGCCGGAAGCACGTGTCGAGCAGCGCGCGCGTCGTGGGCTCGTCGCCGCCCTCGGGGACCGTGAACGGCGGGGACGACGCGTACGACACGACCACGGGACGCGGCCCGTCGCCGCCGCCGGCGGTGAAGTCCGTGTAGTACGCCTCGGTCCAGCCGTCGGCGACCTGCACGCCGTTGTCGCGCAGGCCGGCCCAGTAGTCGACCCAGCCCTCCTCCCCGAACGCGCCGACGGTCGCGAGCAGGAAGCCCAGGCCCGGGGAGGACGTCACGGGGTCCGGCACGACCACGAGGTCGCGGTACGCCGGGTCGAGCAGCGAGTCCAGGGTCGTCGGCTCGGGCACGCCGCGCTCCGCGAACCACGCGGTGTCGACGTTGAGGCACACGTCGCCCAGGTCGATCGCGGTCAGCGCGCCGGCGTCGTCGCCCGGCACGGCGTGCGCGGCCGCGTCGGACGCCGCGGGCGCGGTGAGGTCGGACGCGACCACGACGCCCTCGTCGAGCGCGCGCGACGCGAACGCGTTGTCGATGCCGTAGACGAGGTCGCCCAGCGGCGCGTCCTTGGTGAGGACGAGCTGGTTGACCAGCGCGCCGGAGTCGGCCTGCTGCACGACCTGCACGTCCAGCCCGCTCTCCTCCTCGAACTGCTCGAGCAGGCCCTCGGAGAGGGCGAACGACTCGTGGGTCACGAGCGTCACGGTCCCGGCGCCGCCGCCGGTCGCCTCGGGCGTCCCACCGCCGGTGGCGGAGCACGCGGTCAGCGTCACGAGCGCCGCGCACGTCGCCGCACCGAGCGCGGTGCGGCGGGCGTGCGGGGACCTACGGGGGCTCTGGGTGGCCATGTGGTCGTCGTCCTCCGTCGTCATCGGAGGGGTCCCGTGCTCCTCGCCCCGTGGCGCAGCCACGGGGCGAGGAGCACGGGAGGAGAGAAAGCCCGACTCCCTACGCCGGTATCACCCGGATCAGGTTCGAGGGTCTGCGGTGGTCCGCACTCTCAGCGTCCGTCCCACCGTCACCGGCGGGACGACGCTCCCCTGTCGTTCGCGACGATCCTAGCCTCCGCTCCGCCCTCAGACGCTGTGCCGTCCGCGGCCACGCCGCGCCGTGAGCACGGCACCCGCACCGCCGGCCAGCAGGAACGCCGCGAGCAGCGCGAGCGCGGCGGACTCCGCACCCGTGACCGCCAGCGGCACCGCCCGCACGTCGGCGCGCGCCGACGCCGTGCCGGCGCCGTCGGGTGCCACGTCCTCGGCCGCACTGGCGACGGTCGCCGTGTTCGTCACCTGGGCGGGAGCGTCCCGATCGACGAGGACGTGCACGCGCACGGTCGCCTGCTCACCGACGTCGAGCCCGTCGACGGTGCACGTGACGGTCCGCCCGTCGGCGGTGCACGGGGCACCGTCGGTGGACGCCAGGCGCAGCCCGGCGGGCAGCACGTCGGTGATCGTGACCGGCCCGGGGTCGGCCGTGGGGCCCTCGTTGCTGACCGTCAGCAGGTACGTCGCCGCGGCGCCGGCCTGCAGGTGCGTCCCGTCGAGCGCCTTGCTCAGGTGCAGCGCGACCTGCGCCGGGACGTCGAGCGTGTCGTCGTCCGTGGCGCGGGCGCCCGTCGGGTCGTCGACGGACGGCGTCGCCGAGACGACCGTCGCGGTGTTGGTGACGCCCGGGTAGGCGGCGGCGGTGACGACGACGTCGACGTGCACCGGCGGGGCGGTCGTGCGCGCGTCGAGCTCGGCACGCACGCACAGCACGGGGGTGCCGCTCGCGCCGGGCGTTCCGGTCGAGCAGACCCACGCCGGGTCGGCCGACCGCACGCCCGTCACGTCGAGCGCCGCGGGGACCAGGTCCTCGAGCGTGACGCCGCGCGCCTGCGACGGGCCGCGGTTGCCGACGACCAGGTCGAACGTGAGCGGGTCGCCGACGCGGACCGTTCCGGTGTGCGACTTGTCCAGCGTGAGGGCCGCGAGGGTCCCCGTGCCGGTCACCACGGACGACCCGTCGTTGGTCGGGTCGGGGTCGGGCGTGCCCGACGTGACGTGCGCGGTGTTGGTGACGTCACCGGTGAGCGCCTGGTCGGCGGCCACCTCGAGGTCGAGCCACACCGACGTCGCGGCCGGGAGCGTCCCGTCGAGCGCGCACTCGACGACGACCGTGCCGGTGCACGTCCACGTCGTCCCGCCGGACGACGTGACGACACCGGTCGCGGTCAGTCCCGCGGGCAGCGTGTCGTGGAGCACCACGTCGACGGCGTCCGACGGCCCGAGGTTGGTCACGCGCAGCCGGAACGTGCCCGTCGCACCCGCGACCGGCTCGGCCGTCACGGACTTGTCGAGCCGCAGGTCCGCCCGCGTCGTCGGCGTCACGGTGACGTCGTCGGTGTCGGGCTCCCCCGGGCCGATCGGGGCGGGGTCCTGCTGCGGGGTGCTGCCGGGCGTCACCGTGGCGGTGTTGGGCAGCGCGGCGGTGGTGCCCGACGCGACCACGGCGTCGACCGTGATCGCGGGCGCCGCCCCGACCGGCAGGTCGGTCGTCCGCTCGCACGTGACCTCGGCCGCGTCGACCGTGCAGGCCCAGCCCGCACCGCTCGCCGTCACGTCCCGCACACCGGCGGGCAGCGTGTCGACGACCACCAGCGGGGTCGTCGCGTCCGCGCGGCTCGTCGACGGGCCGTGGTTGGTGACGTCGAGCCGCCACTGCACGGGCAGCCCCGCGACCACGTCGACGGTCGGCGTCACCAGGGACTTCACGAGCCCCAGGTCCGCGATGCCGGTGACGTCGATCGTGTCGGTCGCCGTGTCCGGCAGCACGGCGTCCGCGGGCTGCGGCGTCAGGCCGGGCGTGACGGTGACCGTGTTGGTCACGTCGCCGAGCAGGTGGGGGTCGAGCAGCACGGGCACCTGGAACGTCGCCTCGGCGCCGGCGGGCAGCGTGGTGGGCCGCTCGCAGCGCACGGTGGCGTGCAGGGTGCCGCCGACGTCGACCGGTGCTCCGGCGGCGCACGTGAACCCGTCGTGGGTCAGACCGGTGGCCGCGAAGGTCACGCCGAACGGCAGGCGGTCGACGACGACGATCGGGTCGTCGGCGTCCGCGCGCGAGTCGGACGGGCCGCCGTTGCGGACCGTGACGGCCCACTGGAAGGACCGCCCCGCGACCGGGGTGGCGACGTGCGACTTGGTGACGCCGAGGTCGGCGAATGTCGTGACCACGACGTCCGCGGTCGCCGGGTCGGAGTCACCGCTGAGCGGCGACGACGCGACGGCCGAGTTGGTGAGCGTCACCGGGTCGAGGTCGGGCGCGACGCGCGTGACCAGGACCAGGCCCGGTGCGGACGCACCGGCCGTGAGCCCTGCCGTGCCGTCGCCCAGGGTGCAGGTGACGACCTGCCCCACGGGCGCGGCGCACTCCCAGGCCGGCGCGCCGGTCGGCGTCGTGGTCGCGACCAGGCTCGTGCCGGCGGGCAGGGTGTCCGTGATCGTCACGGGCCCGGCCACGTCCGACGGCCCGTCGTTGGTGGCGACGAGCGTGAACGTCGCGTCCGCGCCGGCCCGCAGCTGCTGGCTCGCGGGCGACTTGGTGAGCGAGAGCTCGGCCGCCGTGGTCGTCGCGATGCTCGCGTCGTCCTCGTCGCTGCTCGGCCCGGTGCCGTCGACGTCGGTCGTGGTGGACGCGACGGTCGCGGTGTTGACGACCGTCGAGCCGTCCGCGACGCCCGAGCGCACGGTGGCGACCACGGTGACGGTCGGGGTCGCGCCCGGCGCGACGTCACCGAGCTCGCACCGCACCGTCTGACCCGTCACGGTGCACGCGTCCGGGTCACCCGGCACCGCCGCGCTCACCGGGGCCAGCGTGGCGGGCAGGACGTCGCGCACCACGGTCGCGGCGGCGACGGACGGACCGGCGTTGCCCACGGCGAGCGTGTACGTGACGTCGGTGCCCGCGACGACGCTGGTGGCGCCCGCGGTCTTGACGACCGCGACGTCCGCGCGGCGCACGACGTCGAGCGTGTCGGTGGCCGTGTTCGGCTGCACGTCGTCGCCCTCGTCGAGGTCCGTCGGGCCGCTCACGACCGCGGTGTTGGTGTGCGTCGCCTCCGGCGCGTCGGCGGGGACCGCGACGGGCACGTCGATCGCCCAGCTGTCACCGGCGTCCAGGCCGGCGGGCAGCGTGCACGTCACGGGCTGTGCGCCCCACGGCAGGGCCGCCCCGACGCTGCACGTGCCCGCGTCGGCGGTCACCGCGCCGTCGACCGGCAGACCGGCCGGGACCTCGTCGGTCACCGTGATCGGCCCCGGCGCGTCGGACGGGCCGTGGTTGGTCACCGTGATCCGGAACGTGGTGCCCTCGCCGGCGCGCAGCACCGTGCCCGTGTGGGTCTTGGTGATGCCCAGGTCGGCCAGCACCCGCGGACCGCTGGTGACGGTGTCGTCGTCCTGGTCCGCCTGCCACGTCGACCCGACGACGGCCGTGTTCTCGACGTCGCCGACGACCGAGGACGCGACCGTCACGTCGAACGTGAAGGACGCCGTCGCGCCGACCCCGAGGTCGGTGTCGAGCTCACAGGTCACCGACGTGGTGCCCGTGCAGTCCCACGCGGCGGCCGGGGTGACCCCGCCCGCGAACCTCAGGCCGGTCGGCAGGTCGTCCGTCACGACGACGCCGCGCGCGACGGACGGGCCGTCGTTGCGGACCGTCACCCGGTAGGTCGCCGGCTGTCCGGGGACGAGCTCCCCGACCAGCGCCTTGGTGACCCCGAGCTGCTCGGCGTGCGTGATCGCCGTCGACGTCGTGTGCACGTCGCGCCGCGTGTTGGGGCCCTGCGACGTCACGGGGGTGACCTCGGCGGTGTTGACGAGCGGGCCGTCGGCGGCGACGAGCGCCGCGTCGACGCGGGCCGTCACCTGGACCGTGAACGTCCCGTCGACCGGGAGGTCGCTGGTGCGCAGGCACGTCAGCACACCGTCGGGAGCCTCGTCGCACGTCGCGCCCGTCGGGGTGATGCTCGTGACGCTCACGCCGGCGGGCAGGGTGTCGGTCAGCACGACCGGTGCGCCGGCACTGCCTCGCGACACCGACGGTCCGGCGTTGCGGACGGTGACGTCCCACGTCGCGAGCGCACCGGCGGCCACGGAGGCCGGGCCCGTCTTCGTGACCAGGAGGTCCGCCTGCGTCGTGACGGTCGCGGTGTCCGTGGTCGTGTCGTTCGAGGGGAGCGGGTCGTACGTCCGCGTCGAGACGGACGCGGTGTTCGCCACCTCCGTGCCGGACGCGACGTCGGCGGCCAGGGCGACGGTCACCGTGACGGACGCCGAGGCGCCGCTCGCGAGAGACGCGGTGCGGGTGCAGTCGGCGCCCGTCTGCAGGTCGCCACCGCGTGCCACGCAGGTCCAGCCCGTGCCCGCGACGGACACGACCGAGACCCCCGTCGGCAGGGTGCCGATGACGTCGGACACGCGCACCCCGACCGCGGGGTCGGGGCCGGCGTTGGTCACGGTGACGGTCCACGTGTTGGTGGACGTGCCGGCGACCCACGTCGAGTGCGTCTTCGCGATCCGCAGGTCCGCGGCGTGCAGGCGTGCCGTGGCCGTGCCGGTGGTGCCGACGTACGAGCCGTCACCGCCGTCGTAGGACGTGCCGCCCGCGAGGTCGGTGACGTCGGTGACCACGGCCGTGTTGCGGTGCGCGACGGCCGAGCCCGTGGCGTGCAGCGCCGCGGCGGTCGGGGTCGCGCGGTAGGTGACGACGACCGTGGCGCCGGGCGCGAGGTCGAGCGCCGGCCCACCGACCAGCGACCAGGTCAGCACCTGGCCCGACACCGCCGGGTCGCCGAGCGCCACGGCCGCGGCGGACGGCACCTGCACGGTCGCGCTGCCCGCGACGTACTCCCAGGCGTCCGGCAGCAGGTCGCGCAGGCCCAGCGTCGCGGCCGTCGCGCCGCCCGCGTTGCGCAAGCGCACCTCGAAGGCGACCTCGTCGCCGACGTACACCGGGTTGGCGCCCACCTGCGTCTTGGTGGTGTTCACCAGCGGCAGCTGCGGCGTCACGGCGGCCGTGGCCGGCGCGCTCGGGTTGTACGTCCGGCCGCCGGGCGTGGCGGGGTCGAGCGACGCCCACTCCTGGGCACGGACGGAGTTGGTCAGCCGGGCGCCCGTGAGCTCGTCCGCGTCGGCCAGGCGCGCGTCGTACGTGCGCACCACCGGCGTGCCGGGCGTGATGGCCGCGTGCGTCCACGTGATGGTGCGAGCGGTCGCGTCCCACGTGCCGCCGCCGACCACGTCACCCGTGGCCGCGGGCGCGTCGTCGTCGTCCGCGAGCGGGACGACGCCCGCCGGGACTGTGTCGACGACCGTGACGTCGTGGGCGACCTCGCCGTGCGGTGCGGCCGTCGCGGCACTGGTGGTCACCGTGTAGGTCACCACCTGCGTGGGCTCCACGGTCGCGTCCGAGACGGACTTGTCGACCGTGACGCGCGGCTCGTCGACGGTCACGCTGTCCGTGCCGATGACCGCCGTTCGGTTGTACGTCGTCGTGGGGCCCACGGTCCGCGTCGCGCCGGTGGCGAACCAGCCGAGCGTCGCGGTGTTGGTCACGGCGTCGCCCGCGGTCAGGCGGCCCGCCGCGGCGACGGTCGACGTGAACGTCACCGTCACGTCACGCGGGAGCACGTCCGCCGGGACGTCGCCCAGCACCCACGCGGCCAGCGTGGTCCCGGCCGCGCCGGCGGCCGTGACGGGCGTCGGCGTGCCGCAGTCCCAGGTGGTCGCGTCCGGGTAGGTGCACGTGACCGTCGAGTCCTCGACGGCCGGTGCGAGGCCCGCGGGCACGGTGTCGAGCACCGCGAGGTCGTAGAAGTTGGCGTGCGGCGGCAGCGTCGTGCGCAGCGTCCACGTGATCGTCTCGCCGGGCACCGCGGTGTCGCGGTCCGCGACCTTGGAACCCTCGGCGACGGGCACGCGCACCGTCCCCGTGTCGGACGAGGTGAGCACCCGCTCGTGGCCGCTGCCGTTCGCGCCGTTCGCGAGCGTCGAGGCCGTCAGACGCGCGGTGTTGACGGACGTGGTGCCACCGGCCGAGCCCGGGTCGACGACCGCCTGGTACGTCGTGACCGCGGACGCGCCCCCCTCGAGCGTGCCGACCGCCCAGGTCACGGTGGTACGGCCCGACTCGCACGGGTCGTCGGCGTCGGTGGCGGTCCCAGCCGTCAGGCCGGCGGGCAGCGGCGTCACGAGCGTCAGGTCCGTCGGCAGGCAGTCGACGACGACCGTGTCGTGCGCCGGCGGACGGTTCTCGCCGTTCGACGCCGTGAGCTCGAACGTCACCGTCTGGCCGGCGCCCACGGCCAGCGGGTCCACGGGCCGGCCGGCCGCGTCCAGCGGTGTCTTCGCCACGGTCGGGGCGGGCAGGACGACTCCGACCTCCGCCGTGTCCGTGGCGCGCGTGCGGTCCGTGCCGTCCGTCGCCGAGTCGCGGCTCGTCAGCGTCGCCGTGTCGAGGAGGTCGGCACCATCGGTCGCCCCGGCGACGTCGGCGACCCGGCCGGTGAGGGTGACGGCGAACTCCTGGGTGGCGGCGGTGCCGTTGGTCCACACGGGCGGGAACCGCAGCTCACCGGTCGTCGTGTCGAGGCAGAAGACCGTCGCCGCGGGCGTGCACGTCGCGGTGGTGTCGACGGTCGCACCCGCGGGCACCTGCGCTGACGCGCCCGTGACCGCGAACGTGCCGCCGGTGGGCAGCGTGTCCGTCAGACGCCCGGCGAACAGGCTCGTGCCGGCCGCCAGGGTCGCGGTATACCGGAAGGTGACGACCTCGCCGACGGTCGCCTGCGCGGGCCCGTTGCCGACCTCGTCGGGGCCGGTGGAGACGAGCGCCTTGGTGACGCCCGCGTCCGGGAGGGACAGCCTGGCGGTGTCCGTCGCGGCGGGCGCGTTGGGCGTCCCGCTGCCGGTGAGCGCGCCCTCGGGCACGTAGGCCGTGGGTGCGGCGCCCGGCCGCCCGTCGGTGGTGGGGGACGTGTACCGCGTCACGGACGCGGTGTTGACGTGCCGCGACGACACCGACAGCGGCGACGGCACCGTGAGGTCGTACGCGAGCGTCACGGTCTCGCCGACGGTCAGCAGGCCGTCCGCGCCGAGCGCGGCGCCGTCCAGGGACCAGGTCACGAGCGAGCGGGTCGTCGACGTCCCGCCGATCCGCACGCGCTCGTCGTCGGTGCAGTCCGGGGCGGGCGCGACGAGGTCGTCACACGTGAACCCCGCGGGCAGCGCGTCGGCCACCTCCACGGAGTCCAGGGGGTGCGCCGTGTCGTCGGCGGCGCTGCCGCCGTGGGTCACGGCCACGCGGTACGTGAGGCCGAGGCCCTCGCGGACGACGAGGTGGCCGGTCTGGACGGAGCCGCCACCCTGGACGGTCTTGTCGAGCGCCAGCGGCACGGCGGGCGCCACCACGAAGCCCACCTCGTCGCGCAGCGCGAGCGCACTGCCGTCGAGCTCGCGTGCCCGCAGCTTCGCGAGGTTGCCCATCACGTCGCGCTGCGTGGGGCTCGTCTCGGTCACGCGCGCGAGCACGTCGATCGCGACGCGCGCACCCGCGGGCAGGAACCAGCCGTCGTGCACGGTGTCGCCGATGCGCCACGCCGGCGCGGGCGCGCCGTCCTCGACGACCTGCTGCACCGTGACACCCGTGGGGTTGGACGCCACGACACCCTCGACGAACTCGGTGCCGACCGGCACGAAGTCCCGCACGACGGCCTCACGCAGCGCGACGCCGTCCGCCGCCGCGACCTCGACGCGGAAGCACAGGAGGTCGCCGAGGCGCACCACGGGCTGCGACGTCGCGGACCAGTCGGCCCCCGCCAGCGCGGAGCACTGCGCGACGCCGGTCAGGGGCGTGCGGTCCGGGTTCGCCCACACGCGCTTGACCAGGACCGGCAGGTCCGACGCGAGGGTCGCCGACGAGTCGTCCTCGACGGCGACGGGCCCGTCCTCCGGGGTCCCGGGGACGGGCGACGTCGTGGCGGTGACGACGGCCGCGTTGGTGAAGGTGTCGCCCGTGGAGGTGGGCGTGCCGTCGTGGCGGGTGGCGCGCAGGTACACGTCGTACTCGACGGTCACGTCGCCGTCGTGCCCGACGTCGTCGAGCACGAGCTGGGACGTGAAGGTGCCGTCGCCGTGGGCGACGGACGTCGTCATGGTCGCGCCGACGACGTCGCGCGCGGGCAGCGCGGCGCAGTCCGACGGCCACGGGCCCGACGTCGCGGTGCCGGGCTCGACGTACGGGCACGTGCCGTCGGGCATCACGTCGGTGACCAGGACGGACGTGGCGTCGGTGTACTCGCCGACGCGCACGAGCAGGGCGAAGCGCGCGTCGGACTGCTCGGTGAAGCCGGTGGCGGTCGTGGACTTCACGAGCGCGACGTCCCGCACCTCGACGGTGTGCTCGGCGGTGACGTGCACGTCCGCCGCGGCGGGACGGGCGACCGCGCCCCGGTACGTGCCGGTGACGGCCGCGTGGTTCGTGACCGCGCCGCCCGCAGCGAGGTGGCGCGTCGAGGCGCCGGTGAAGGTGCCGTCGGCGACGAGCTCCTGCGGCCCCACGGCCGCCCGGTAGCGGATCGTCACGTCGGTGCCGGCGGGCACGGCGCCCAGGTTCCACTCGACGCGCGTCCACACGCCCGCGGGCAGTCCGGGCGGGTCCACCACGACCGACGTGCCGACGAGCGCGTCGTCGCAGTCCAGGGGCCGGCTGAGGCTCTCGCAGCCCAGCAGCTGCAGCGCCGCCGGCAGGTGGTCGACGACGAGGACGTCGTCGGTGCCCGCCGCGGGGGCGGTGCGCACCGTCAGCGTCCACACCGACGACTGCGTCCCGACGCCGCGCAGCACCTCGGCCTCGGGGCTCTCCTCGTCCTTCTCGAGCTCGAGGGGCACGACCCGCACGTGCGACGTCCCGGTACCCGAGGCGAACGTCGCCGGGAGGCTGATGACGGGTGCGGTCCCGGTGGAGTCGACGACGGGGCGCGGGACGTTCCGCTCGTCGGCGGAACCGTGGACGGTCGCGGCGACCGGGAGCGTCGAGCCGACGGGGAACCGGGCCTCGTCGATGTCGACGCCGAACGCGAGGGGCACGCTGCCGCCGATCACGAGGTCGGCCACGTTCTCCCAGGTGAGGACCTCGTACCAGGTGCTCGCGACGCCGCTCGGGCGCACCGTGGTGACGCGCGGGTCACCGGATGCCGCGGGGTCGGTCGATCCCGGGGCGTACGTGGCTCCCGGCGGCAGGGTGACGGCGAACCCGACGTTGTAGGCGACGTCCGTCGCCCCGTCGACGTGACCCGCCACGAAGGACAGACGTGCGTCCTCACCGGCGAGGACCGTCACGGGCCCGCCGTCGAGGCGCAGGCCGCCGGCCGCGGCGGCCGCGGGCGCCACCGTCAGGACCCCGACCAGACTCATCGTCGCCACGAGCGCGGCCGCGACCAGCGCCGCCACCCACCGCCGTGCCATGCCTGTGACCTGCATCTGCGTACCCACGTGCACCCACTCCTCGGACGTCCGACGATTGAACAGGACGAACGTCCAGTTCGGTTCGCGGTCAGGGTGAGGAACCAGGGCACCCCGGCACGAGCCGGGCACGAGGTCACACTTCCGTGACGGCAGGCCCGCCGGGGGCACCACGCTCGGGTGTGCCGGGCACACCCCAGGGCGGACGGGCGCGGTGAGCGCGAGCACGCCGTCGACCTGTGCGTCCGGCCCGCGACCGGTACGGTCGTCCCGGACGCACACACGGGAGGTGCCATGTCGGACGACGGGCAGAAGCAGTCGATGACGGCGAAGATCGTCGGCGCGGGCGTCACGCTCATCGCCGCCTGGGCCGTGCAGAAGATCATCAACGCGGCCTGGAGGAAGGCGAAGGGCCACGAGCCGCCGGCGCCCGACTCGACCGCCGACGACATCAAGTTCAGCGAGGTCGCCGCCGCCGCCGTGATCAGCGGTGCCGCCATCTCGCTGTCCCGCGTCATCGCGACGCGCGGCGCCGCGAAGCTCGCGGGACGGGCCGGCCGCTAGCGCTCCGGCGCCCCGCCATGGACGTCGTCGTCGTCGGTTCCGGCCCCAACGGCCTCGCCGCAGCGGTCACGATGGCTCGCGCGGGCCTGTCGGTCACGGTCCTCGAGGCCCAGCCGACCGTGGGCGGCGGCTCCCGCACGCTCGATCTCGGCCTCGCGGACGGCGTGGTCCACGACGTGTGCTCCGCCGTCCACCCCATGGCGTGGGCGTCACCGTTCTTCCAGGCCTTCGGGCTCGCACGGCGCGTCGACCTGCTGGTCCCCGAGGTGTCGTTCGCGCAGCCGCTCCCGGGCGGCCGCGCGGGCCTCGCCTGGCACGACCTCGACCGGACGGTCGCGGGCCTCGGTGCGGACGGCCCCGCCTGGCGCTCGCTCGTCGGCGAGCTGTCGCGGCACAGCCCTGACGTCGTGCGCGCGGCGCTGTTCGACAAGCGCACGCTGCCCGCGGGGCTGCTGCCCGCCGGGCTGCCCGGTGCCCTGCGGTTCGGTCTCGGTGTGCTCGAGCAGGGGACGCCCGCGTGGGACGTGCGGTTCCGCGGCGACGTCGCACCCGCGCTCCTGACCGGCGTCGCCGCGCACGCGATCTCCCCCCTGCCCAGTCCCGCGGCCGCCGGGACCGCGCTGCTGCTGGCCGCGCTCGCGCACGTCGGCCAGGGCTGGCCGATCCCGCGCGGCGGGTCGGGTGCGATCGTGCGGGCTCTCGTCGACGACCTCGTCGCGCACGGCGGCACGGTCGTCACCGACCACCCGGTGCGCTCACGCCGGGACCTGCCCCCCGCCGGCTGCTACCTGTTCGACACGACGCCCCGCGGCCTCGTGGACGTCCTGGGCGACGAGCTGCCCGCACGGAGGCGTGCGGCGTTCGAGCGCTACCGGCACGGGAACGGCGCGGCCAAGGTCGACTTCGTGCTGAACGGTCCCGTGCCGTGGGAGCACCCCGACGTGGGCAGGGCGGGCACCGTGCACGTCGGCGGTACGCGCGCGGAGATGGCCCGCGCGGAGGCCGACGTGGACGCGGGGCGGCACGCCGAGCTGCCGATGGTGCTCGCGAGCGACCCGTCGGTCGTCGACCCGGGCCGCGAGCACGCCGGGCTGCGGCCCCTGTGGACGTACGCGCACGTGCCCGCCGGGTCGGACGTGGACGTGACGGAGGCGATCACGCGGCACATCGAGCGCTACGCGCCCGGCTTCCGCGACGTCGTCGTGGCGTCGCGCTGCGTCCCGGCGTCGCAGATGTCGCACCACAACGCGAACTGGGTCGGGGGCGACATCGCGACCGGGGCGGTCGGCCTGCAGCAGATGGTCGCGCGCCCCACCGCGGCGCTCGACCCCTACGCGACGGGGGTCGACGGGGTCTACCTGTGCTCCGCCGCGACCCCGCCGGGGCCGGGCGTCCACGGGCTCGGCGGGTGGTTCGCGGCGAGCCGCGCGCTGCGCCGCGAGTTCGGGATCCGCGTCAGGTCGGTCTTCGCGCGCTGAGGAGGCGCGGACGCGCCGCTCAGACGTCCTCGCCGCGGCGCGGCCCGCCGGACTGGGTGTCGTCCAGGTCGCGCGACAGCTCGTCGACCACCAGCAGGTCGTTGCGGACCTTCCCCGTGCGGAAGCCCGCGCGTCCGACCATGTGGGCGGCGACCGGCGCCGTCAGCATCTGGAAGACCGCGACGAGCACGAGCGCCCACACCGCGCCACCCTCGCGCAGCCGCAGCGCCAGGCCGATGAGCACCAGCACCAGGCCCAGCACCTGCGGCTTGGTGCCGGCGTGCATGCGCGCCAGCAGGTCGGGGAAGCGCAGGGCCCCCACGCCGGCGGCGAACGCGAAGAACGCACCCCCCAGCAGGCAGACGACCGACACGACGTCCGCAGCCGTCTCCCACACCGGCGTCATCGTGCCTCCTCGTCGGCCGGACCACCGTGGTGCTCGTCGTCCGGCTCCGCCTCGATGGTGTCCCGCGCGCTCGGGGCCACGGGTGCCTCGTCCTCGGCCGCCCGCGTCTCGTCCTCGGCCGCGCGCCGCTCGTCCTCGACCGCACGTCGCTCGTCCTCGGCCACGCGCACCTCGTCCTCGACCGCCCGGCGCCGCCGACGGCGCGTCTCCTCCTCCTGCTGCTCGAGGCGGCGCTTCTCCGCCTCCTCGGCGGCGACCTCCTCGCGCGTGCGGACGCGCCCCTCACCCTCGGGCTCCACGGCCGCGAACCGCGCGACGGTGACCGACCCGACGAACCCGACGAGCGAGAGCACCACGAGCAGCGGCACGACGTCCGCGCGGCGGAAGTACGCGGCGTACAGCGCGACGCCGGCGATCATCGTCGTCACGACGATGTCGAGCGCGACCGTGCGGTCGAGGATCGAGGGACCCTTCTCCGCGCGCACGATCGCGAAGGCCGCACCCAGGGTCAGCAGCACACCGCCGACCACGACGACGACGTCGAACGGGTTCATCGTGACGCCACCTCCCGGTCGCGGCGCCGGCGCTGCAGGCCCGCGTCCGCCAGCTCCTCGTCGGACGCGAGCGCCCGCAGCACCCGCGCCTCCTGGTCCAGGACGGACTGCCGGGCCTTCTCGACACCGCCGCTGGTCTCCACGTCCAGGACGTGCACGTACAGCCGACCGGTGAGGCGGTGCGCCTCGACGATGATCGACCCGGGCACGAGGGACACGAGCTCGGCCGTCATGGTCAGGTACAGGTCGGAGTGGCTGCGCAGCTGCACGCAGATGACCGCGCCCCGCGGCGTGTACCGGGGGCGCAGCGCGACGATGCTGACCTCGAACGACGCCCGCACGAGGTCGACCGCGAACCGCCCCAGCAGGACCAGCAGCCCGACGGGGTGCACGCGACCGTGGAAGTCGACGGGCGTCATCCGCAGACCGACCGTCACGAGCAGACCCAGCAGGGCCCCGTTGACGATGTTTCCCCAGGTCACGTCGCCCCACAGCAGCACCCACACGACGGTGAGCCAGGCGATCGTCGCCCACTGGAAGCGCCAGCCGGTGCGGCGCGGGTGCAGGCTCATCCGCCGACCTCCGCGTCCTCGGTGGCGTCCTCGGTGGCGTCCTCGGTGGCGTCCTCGGCCGCACGCTGGGACTCGCCCTCGCCGCGCTGACCGTCGGGCAGGACCGCCTCGATGTACGGCCAGCGGGACTCCAGGGTCTGCGCCGCGCGGCCCGTGTAGGCGTACAGCGGACCGGCGAAGACGGTCAGCGCGAGGCTGAACACGACGAGCGCCGCGGTCGGCGCGACCATCATGACCGGCACCCGGTTGGCCGGCAGCTCCTCGGGCGGGCTCTGCCAGAACGCCTTGTTCCACGCCTTGATGAGCGCGTAGAGCGTGAGCAGCGACGTGACGACGGACCCGACGACGAGCGCGTACGCCACGGGTGTGCCCACCTCGACACCCGCCTCCAGCAGCCCGACCTTGCCGAGGAACCCGGAGAACGGCGGGATCCCTCCCAGGTTCATCGCGGGGACGAAGAACAGGACGGCCAGGACGGGTGTCATCTTCGCCAGGCCACCGAGGCGGTCCAGCGACGTCGTCCCGCCGAAGCGTTCGACCAGGCCGACGACGAGGAACAGCGCCGTCTGCACGGTGATGTGGTGCGCGACGTAGTAGATGGCCGCGGTCCAGCCGTGGACGCTGCCCAGCGCGATGCCGAACACCATGTAGCCGATGTGGCTGACCAGGGTGAACGACAGCAGACGTTTGACGTCGTCCTGCGCGACGGCGCCCAGGATGCCGACGACCATCGTCGCCAGCGCTACCCACAGCAGGATGTCGTCGAGCGCCCCGCCGGGGAACAGCAGCGTCTGGGTGCGGATGATCGCGTAGACGCCGACCTTGGTCAGCAGGCCCGCGAACACCGCGGTGACCGGCGCGGGCGCCGTCGGGTAAGAGTCGGGCAGCCAGGACGACAGCGGGAACACGGCGGCCTTGATCCCGAACGCGAGGAGCAGCATCGACTGCAGCACGAGCCGCACACCGGGGTCGATCTCCTGCAGCCGGATCGCGAGCTGCGCGAGGTTCACCGTGCCGACGGCCGCGTAGATCGCGGCGATCGCGACGAGGAACAGCACGGACGACAGGATCGCGACGACGACGTAGATCGTGCCCGCGCGGATGCGCTCCGTCGTGCCGGACAGCGTGATGAGCACGTACGACGCGGCCAGCAGGATCTCGAAGCCGACGTAGATGTTGAACAGGTCCCCCGACAGGAACGCGTTGGCGACGCCCGCGGACAGCACGAGGTACGTCGGGTGGAAGATCGAGATGGGCGCGAACCGCTCGCCGTCCTCCCGGCCCTGGGCCAGGGAGTAGACGAGGACGCACAGGATCACGACCGACGAGACCGTGAGCATCAGCGCCGAGAGGCGGTCCGCGACGAGGCTGATCCCGACGGGCGCCGCCCAGTCGCCGACCTCGACGACGACCGGCCCGGCGTCCGCGATCACGAGCAGCGTGGCCGACACGATCGCCACGAGCGTCAGGGTCGCGAGCGTCACGATCCGCTGGAGGCGCGGACGGCGGTACAGCGCCAGCGCCAGGCCCGCGGCCGAGAGCGGCAGCACCACGGGCAGGGGGACGAGCCAGCTCCAGTCGGTCATCGTCCCTCCTCCCGGTGCGTGTGGTCGGTGCGCGGCGGCGGCCGCTCTGACGGTGCCTCGTCGAAGGCGCCGCCCTCGTCCATCTCGTCGCGCGCGGTGGCGGCCTCCTCGTCGAGCGTCTCGCCGTCGGACTCGGTGTCGTCGTCCTCGAAGGCGCGCTCGTCGCGCGCCGCCAGCCGGACGATGCGGCGGTCCTCGACGTCGTCCTGCACCTCGTCGTGACGGTGCAGCTGCCACGACCGGTAGGCCATCGCCAGCAGGAACGCCGTCAGCCCGAGCGTGATGACGATCGCCGTGAGGATCAGGGCCTGCGGCAGCGGGTCGCTCATCGGCCGGTCGGACGCGACCCCGATGATCGGCGGCGCACCGGCGGCCCCGCCCGCGACGAGGATCAGCAGGTTGGTGCCGTTGCTGAGCAGGACGATGCCCAGCAGGATGCGCGTCAGGCTGCGCTCCAGGACGAGGTAGACGCCGACCGTGAACAGCACGCCGATCGTCACGACGAACACGATGTTGGGGCTCATGACGACGTCGGTCACGGGACCACCCCCGCGTTCGTGCCGCCCCGGTCCGGCGGCGGGCCGGAGTCGCCGCCCCGGCCCCGCGCGACCACGACGTGGTCGTAGCCGCTGACGGCGTGCTCGGCGACGTCGTCCTCCCCGGTCTCGGCGCGACGGTCGATCTCGGCCCCCACGCTGCGCAGGATGTCGAGCACGAGCCCGACGACCACGAGGTACACCCCCACGTCGAAGAACAGGCTGGTGACGAGCTTGACCTCGCCCCAGACCGGGAGCTGGAACTCGAAGATCCAGGACTCCAGGACGTTGCCGCCGACGAACAGCGCGACGAGTCCGACGCCGGCCGACAGGAACAGGCCCGTGCCGAGCAGCACACCCGGCTGCACGGGCGCGGCCTCGCCCAGCTCGTAGCGCCCGCCGGCGAGGTACCGGACCGCCAGCGCGATGCCCGTCACCAGGCCGGCGGCGAACCCGCCACCGGGCTGGTTGTGCCCGCTGAACAGCAGGAACGCCGAGTACACGATCATCGTGTGGAACAGCAGGCGCACGACGACCTCGAAGATCACCGAGCGCCGCTGCGGCGCGACCGTGCGCCCGGCGCGCAGCCACTCGCGGGCCCGCGAGCCCACCGCCCGGTTGGTGCCCCGCGACGGGGTCGTGGGTGCGTCGACGTCCGGGTCGGCCTCGGCCGGCGCGCTGCTCGGGCGACGCAGCGAGGCCATCGGGTCCGGCGTCCCGCCCCACACGGCGCGGTCGGCGGGCGCCTCGCGCTCGCGGAAGATCCGGCCGCCGCGGGCGGACAGGAAGACCAGCGAGGCGACGCCGGTCGCGGCCACGAGCAGCACCGAGATCTCACCCATCGTGTCCCAGGCGCGGATGTCGACGAGCGTCACGTTCACGATGTTCTTGCCGCCGCCGAACTCGTAGGCCTCGGTCGCGAAGTCGGCGGACACCGGTGCGTGGATGCGGGCCGACGGCGCGATGAGCGCGACCCCGGCGACGACGAGCCCGACCGCCAGGCCCAGCCCGAGCCGCAGCCACCGGGACGTCGCCAGCGGCCGGTCCGAGAAGTACGGGGGGAGGCGCCGGAGCACGAGCACGAAGACGACGAGCGTGATCGTCTCCACGAGCACCTGGGTCACCGCGAGGTCGGGGGCGCCGTAGAGCAGGAACATGCCGGCGATCGAGTACCCGCTGATGCCGGCGAGGATGACGGCCTTGAGGCGGCGGCGCGCACGCGCCACGAGGATCGCCGAGACGATGGCCGCCCCCGCGAAGACCGTCTGCGCCGCGTAGTCCCACGGGCGGACCTCGGTGGGCAGCGACGTCCCGACGATCAGCGCGGACCCGACCGACACGACCCAGGTGAACAGGATGACGCCGAGGTACAGGGGCAGCGAACCACGCTGCGTGACGGCCGTGACGTCGGCCGCGAGGTCGTCGAGCTTGCGCATCGAGCGGCGGTAGGTGTGGTCGGCCTCGAGCAGGTGCGGCACGCGCGCCTGCCACCGCTCGACCTTGTCCCGCACGAGGAACAGCAGGCCACCGGCGGCCAGGATGCCGACCGTGAGCCACAGCACCAGGCCGAACCCGCCCCACAGCAGCAGGTGCCCGGGCTCGCCGACCGGGTACGTGGCCGCGTACGGCGCGAGCAGGTGCTCGCCGAGCTGCGGGAGCAGCGCGACGGCCAGCCCGAGGAACGACAGGATCAGCGCGGGCCACGTCAGCACGAACGACGGGTGCGTCACGGGCGCCGGCTCGACGGACTCGTCCCCGCCCGCGGCGAGCGACGTCGTGGTCGCGACGCCCTCGGAGTCCTGCGTCTTGGACTGCGGCACGAGCGCGGCCTTGGTCGCGAACGCCCCCCACCAGAACCGCAGCCCGTACGCGACGGTGAGTGCCGACCCGACGACGACGGCCGCCAGGACGATCCAGCCGACCGTGCCGTCCTCGAGGTGGGCGACCCCCTCGAGGCCGGCCTCCTTGGCGACGTACCCCGCGAACGGCGGCAGCCCGATCATCGACGCGGTGGCCAGGCCACCGGCGAGCGCGGTCCACGGCAGGGCACGCCCCACGCCGGACAGGCGCCGCAGGTCACGGGTGCCGCACGCGACGTCGACCGTGCCGACGACGAGGAACAGCGCCGCCTTGAACATCGCGTGGGCACCGAGCATCGCCAGGCCGGCGAGCGCGGTCGCCTGCGTGCCCAGGCCGACGAGCAGGATGATCAGGCCGAGCTGGCTCACGGTGCCGAACGCGAGCACGAGCTTGAGGTCGTGCTGGCGCAGGGCGCGGTACCCGCCGAGCAGCAGCGTCCCGCAGCCGAGCACCACGATCGTCCAGCGCCACACCGGCAGCTCGGAGTACGCGGGGGCGAACCGTGCGACCAGGTAGACGCCGGCCTTCACCATGGCCGCGGCGTGCAGGTACGCGCTGACCGGCGTCGGCGCGGCCATGGCCGCGGGCAGCCAGAAGTGGAACGGGATCAGTGCGGACTTGGTCGCGGCGCCCGCGAGCAGGCACGCGACCGCGGCGACCACCACCGAGGACGCCGCCGGGGGGTCGGCGATGACCGCCGACATCGAGTACGTGCCCGCCGCCTGGCCCAGGATGACGACGCCCACGAGCATCGCCAGGCCGCCTGCCGTGGTCACGATGATCGCCTGCATGGCGGCGCGGCGGCTCGCCTTGCGGTCCGCGTAGTGCCCGATGAGCAGGTACGACGTGACCGTCGTGAGCTCCCAGAACACGAACATCAGGAGCATGTCGTCCGCGGTGACGAGGCCGAGCATCGAGCCGGCGAACGCGGTGAACACCCCGCCGAACCGGCCCAGCCCGGACGCGGTCGGCGAGAAGTACGCCGCGCAGTACACCAGGACGAGCGCGCCGACGCCGCCGACGACGACCGTCATCAGCCACGACAGCGTGTCCAGCCGGAAGCTCAGCTCGAGGCCCAGCGCCGGCACCCACTCGACGAGCTCCGCCGGGCCGTTGCCGGACTGCACCTCCCCGGTCCACGACAGCGCCCACACGACCGCCGACGCGGGCGCCAGCGCGAGCGCCCAGAACGCGCGACGCCCCCACCAGCGGAAGAGCACGGGCGCGACGAGGGCCGCTGCGAGGTGGATCGTCAGCAGCAGCAGCACGTCCGGCTCCGTCCGTGTGGGGGGCGGGTGGTCGGTCGGTCGGGTCCTGTGTGGTCCGTCCCGACGACGACGACGGGCCGGGGGCGCGGTCCGTGCTCGCTCACGCGAGGTCCGGGGCCGCGGCCCGAAGTTGGGAAGGTGCGACCACGCGCGGCGCCCGTCGACCCTGCAGTCGGACCCGGGGCTGGCCGTCGGGTCCTCGCTGGTCGGGAGCGTCGTGGTGGGTGCGGGGAACGCGTCGATATTACCAACCGCTGAGCGTGCTCCCCGGTCACGGCCCGGTACGACGCGGTGTGCGCGACACCACGCGCCGCCCCCGGAGCGCGGTCCCGGCCCGGTCCCCGTGGTCGTGGTCCGGGCGGCCCACGTGCGCGCCGGCCCGGGACGTTAGGTTGGCCGCGTGGACGCGTTGCAGGTGGTGGCGGTCGTGCTGGCGGCAGTGGCGACGGTGGTCGGCGTGGCGGTGTTCGCCCGGGGCGTCGTCGCCATCGTGCGGACCGTGCGCACGGGCCGTCCGCTGCCGGGACGCTGGGCGCCCGTCGGGCCACGCCTCGCGACGCTGGTGCGCGAGGTGCTCGGCCACGGGCGGTTCCAGCAGCGTCCGGCCGTGCGGGCGGCGCACTGGGTCGTCATGGTGTCGTTCCCCGTGCTGTTCGTCACCCTGCTGACGGGGTACGGGCAGCTCGTCGACCCGCGGTACGGGCTGCCGCTCGTCGGGCACTGGCTGCCGCTGGAGTGGGCGGTCGAGGCGTTCGCGTGGCTGGGGCTGCTGGGCATCGGGTACCTGATCGTGCTGCGGCAGCGCGTGCGCCCGCGCGCGGACGAGCCGGAGGTCGCGCAGCGGCGGTCCCGGTTCTTCGGGTCCAACCAGGTGTGGGCGTACGTCGTCGAGGCCACGATCCTGCTGATCGTCGTCGCGGTGCTGGTGCTGCGCGGGCTGGAGTACGCGCTCGGGGTGCAGGACGGCGAGGCGTGGGCGACGGCGCTGCACTTCCCGCTGACGGCGTGGTTCGGGGCGGCGTGGACCGCTGTGGACCCCGGGACGCTCGCGACGGCCGTGGTCGTCGTGGCGCTGGTGAAGATCCTGGTGTCGATGGCGTGGTTCGTGGTCGTCGGGATGCTGCCGACGATGGGTGTGGCGTGGCACCGGTTCCTCGCGGTCGTCAACGTGTACGCCCGCCGGGAGCCGGACGGCGCGCCCGCGCTGGGGGCGCTCGTCCCGCTGCGCGACGCCGCCGGTGAGCCGCTGGACCTGACGGCGGTCGACGACCTGCCCGAGGACGTCCGCCTGGGCGTCGGCGCGGTCGAGGACCTGCCGTGGAAGGGCCTGCTCGACGCCGCGACGTGCACCGAGTGCGGACGCTGCCAGGACCAGTGCCCCGCGTGGGCGACGGGCAAGCCCCTGAGCCCGAAGCTCGTGATGCTCGCGCTGCGCGACCAGGCCGCGGCCACCGCGCCGTACGTGCAGGCGGCCCGCGCGGCGGGTGCGTCGCCCGAGGCCCAGGCCGACCCGCACCTGGGCGTCGACCTGGTCGCGTCCGGCGTCATCGACCCCGACGTCCTGTGGGCGTGCACGACGTGCGGCGCGTGCGTGCAGCAGTGCCCCGTCGACATCGAGCACGTCGACACGATCGTCGACATCCGGCGCTACCAGACGCTCATGGAGTCGGCGTTCCCGGCGGAGCTGGGCGGCACGTTCACCAAGATGGAGCGGCGCGGCAACCCGTGGGGCCTGCCCGCTCGCCAGCGCCTCGACTGGGCCAAGGGCCTGGAGTTCGACGTGCCGGTCATGGGCGTCGACGTCGAGTCCGCCGCAGACGTCGACTGGCTGTTCTGGGTGGGCTGCGCCGGTGCGTTCGAGGACCGCGCCAAGAAGACGACGCGCGCGGTGGCCGAGCTGCTGCACGCCGCGGGTGTCACGTTCGCGGTGCTGGGCGACGGCGAGACGTGCACGGGCGACCCCGCCCGCCGCGCGGGCAACGAGGCGCTCTACCAGATGCTCGCCGCGCAGAACGTCGAGACCCTCAACGAGGTCGGCGCGCAGCGCATCGTCGTCACGTGCGCGCACTGCTTCAACACGCTGTCGCGCGAGTACCCCGCGATGGGCGGGCGCTACGAGGTCGTGCACCACACGCAGCTGCTCGACACGCTCGTGGGCGAGGGGCGCCTGCGGTTCGCCCCGGGCGTCGGCGACGACGGCTCGGGCGCGACGGTCACGTACCACGACCCGTGCTACCTGGGCCGCCACAACCAGGTCTACGAGCCGCCGCGTGAGCTGCTTGCCGCGGCCGGCGTCACGCTCGCCGAGATGCCGCGCAACCGCGAGACGTCCTTCTGCTGCGGTGCCGGCGGGGCGCGCATGTGGATGGAGGAGACGATCGGCGAGCGCATCGGCACGGTCCGCGCCGCCGAGGCCGTCGCGACGGGCGCGAGCGCGATCGCCACCGCGTGCCCGTTCTGCACGGTGATGCTGAGCGACGGGGTCGCGGCGCACGCACGGGCGTCGGCGGAGGCGAGCCAGGCGACGGACGCGAGCGACGCGGCGGACGGGACGACGCCGGACGACGGCGGCACCCACCGGACCCCCGACGCCGCGGCGACGGGCACGCAGGAGCCCGCCGGCCCCCGCCGACCCGCCACCGTCCCTGCCCGCCCGCAGGTGGGCGTGCCGGAGGTGGCGGACATCGCCGTCCTCCTCCGCGACCGCCTGGCGGACCGGGGCTGATCCACCGCCCCCACCCCGGAAGTGGTCGCACATCCGACCACTTCGCGCCCTCCGCCGGGCCGATGTGACCACTTCCGGTCGGGAGGACGCCGTCGCTACCGTGGGGCATGGCCCTCGACCGCGCCCTGCTCGACTGGCTGCTCGACTCCGATCCCGCGCTGCGGTGGCAGGTCGAGCGTGACCTCGTCGGTGCGCCCGCGGAGGTCTGGCGGGCGACCCGGGCGCGCGTGGCGACCGAGGGGTTCGGCGCGCGGCTGCTCGCGCTGCAGGACGACGACGGCCAGTGGGCGGGCGGCGCGTACTTCCCGCGCGGGTTCGACTTCGAGGGGCCCGAGGCGCAGCCCGGCGCGGGTCAGCCGTGGACGGCGACGACGTGGACCCTCAACGCGCTGCGCGACTGGGGGCTCGACGCCGGCGCGCTCGCGGGCACGGCCGACAAGCTGCAGGCCAACAGCCGCTGGGAGTACAACGACGAGCCGTACTGGGTCGGTGAGGTCGACTGCTGCATCAACGCCTTCACGCTCGCGAACGGCGCGTGGCTCGGCGCGGACGTCACCGGGCTCGCGGCCTGGTTCCCCGAGCACCGGCTGCCCGACGGCGGCTGGAACTGCGAGTGGGTGGAGGGGTCCACGCGCTCGTCGGTGCACTCGACCCTCAACACCGTGAAGGGCCTGCTGTCGTACGAGGCCGCGACCGGCTCCGACGCGCTGCGCGCCGCCCGGCACGCCGGTGAGGAGTACCTGCTCGAGCGCCGGCTGCTGCGCCGCGTGACCGACGGCGAGCCGCTCGGCCCGTGGGTGACGGTGTTCTCGTACCCGTTCCGCTGGCGGTTCAGCACGCTGAACGCGCTCGACCACTTCCGCGCCGCGGCGCTGCACGACGGCACCGCGCCCGACCCGCGTCTGGCCGAGGCGGTCGAGACCGTGCGCGCCGCCCGGCAGCCCGACGGCACGTGGCTGCAGGAGCACCGGCTGCCGGGGCGCGCGTGGTTCGAGGTCGACGTGCCGCCGGGCGAGCCGTCCCGGTGGCTGACGTTCCACGCCGCCCGCGTCCTGGCGTGGTGGGACGGCGAGGTCACCTGAGGGTGCTGCGGCGACACGCGACCAGAGCGGACGACGTCGCAAGCATCCGCGCCCGCATCATCCACCTCACCGAAGACTGGTACGGCCGAGCACGACCGAGTCCCGCCAAGGCGGCTCGATGTTCTGGGTCATGACGTCGGCGACGCCGGCGCGGACGCCAGTACCCGCAGGATTCGCATCCGAAACATCCTTCCGCGTGCATCGATGCAGGACGCTCGCGTCGATTCGCGACCGGTGGTGGATTCGCCTCTGCGCGTCGCTGACGTCGAGATGCGGCGCCGATCGTCTGCTCTGGGCGGTCATGGAGACGCCGCTCATCGGGCCCCGGGTGGCGGCGGGTTCGACGACCTCCTGGGATGTGGCCCGTGCGGCACGGCGGCCGGTGGGCGGCCGCTGCCGCCGCCGCAGTCATCGCGTCGACCCGGTACCCGCCTTCGTCGAGCGCGATCCCGGCCGGTCTCGCTCGCAGCTCCAGAGCTCTTCACCCCCGCGCCGTGCCGCAGGCGGCCGTGTACACGACGATCTCCGACCGATCCTTGAGCGCGAGGAGCCGCTCGGCCTGCGTCTCGTCGAGCGCCGCGGACGTCCACGGCCCCAGCCCGAGCGCGGTGCACACGAGGTGGAAGGTCTGACCCAGGTGGCCTGCGTCGAGGAGGACGACCCGATAGGCGTGCGACTGCCTGTACTTCCACGCACTGCGCCGGGTCACCGACGTCATGAAGAACACCGCCGCGGCGTCGAGCGCCCATGACTGGCCGGCCAGGGCGGCGAGCGCGATGTCCTCATCGACGCCGCGCGAGATGAGGCTCAGCGAATGGCGGCCTGCGCAGTAGTGGTAGACGCCCCGCTCCAGTCCCGTCACGCGCAGCGGGAGGCAGTAGGCCTCGGTCGGGTGACGCGCTCCGCCCGACGGCGACGTCTTCAGCGCCACGACTCCCACGCCCGGGTCCGACCGCAGGGATGAGACGCCCCAGGTGACTCCCAGTACGGTGGCCAGGTCCTGCAGCGACATGGGCTGTGACGCAAAGTCCCGCCGCGTTCGACGTCCCGACAGTGCGTTCGCCAAGGTTGTGTCGTTCGGCTCGGCCGGCGGCAGCACGGTCTCCGGACGGCCGGCGTAGTACGTATAGGCGGGTGGTTGCGGCGTCGTCCGTGCACGCTCGAGCAGCATCCGGCGCTCGTCCGACACATCGAAGGTGAAGGCGGTCCGTCGCGTCGACCAGTGGAAGTAGTGGGCGTCGCGGTCCCACGGCCATGCGTCCAGGACGGCGCTCTCGTCACGGTCCAGCCGGCCCCCGACCGGTAGAACGACGTGCTGCTCGAGCAGCTGGGTCAGCAGGTCCTGGAGACCACGGAACCGCTCGACCGCCCGGGGCCACGGTGTGGCGTCCGTCAGCGACTGCAACGGCGGGATGACGCGCGCATCGACCGCGCTACGGCGACCGGTGAGGTAGTTCTCCAGCACCAGTTCGCCAGCGTCGCCCAACCACCCGATCAGGCACGTGGCGCGACGCACGTCCGCTGGCTGATCCTGCCGTGGCCGGGACGCTGATGCGTCGTCATGCGCAGCAGGTGTCACCGCGGTACCGGTACCCGGCGACCGCCATCTCGCCGACCGTGCGGTCCTTCACGGTGAAGGTGATGTGTGCTGCGCGCGTCGGGTCGCCCGAGTCCCAGAGCGAGCGCAGCGCCTCCAACTGTTCTTCGGTTACCTCGATAGCGACCGGCTGACGCCCCGCCTCCTCCTTGACGCGCCGCGAAAGCTCGCGTGATTCCTCGTCCCGCTCCATGGCAACCCCCTGGCGAGATGCGCGTCGCCGCGCGAACGCGGCGCCGTGCGCCGCGGACTCGCGGTGCGCATTTCACCATCCTCCTCAGGAAATCGGTCGTCAAGAGTCGTCGAACGGCTTGCCCACCGCATGGCTGCGGGAGCACCATGGCGGTCTCGGATCGGCTCTCCGGACAGACCCGACGCGGGCACGTCGCGTGCCATGGGGGCCGTCACACTGGCGTCCGAGCGCCCGGTGGAGCCGCCATGGCCGACCAGTCCGCGCTGCTCGGGCTCGCCCATGCACCCGTCGCGGCCGTGCTCGTGTGGGCGGGCGCCGCGAAACTGAGGCACCCGGACGCGTTCGCCGTGATGGTAGATCGACTTCAGCACGGGGACCGTGCTCGGGCCGCGCTCCGGCGCGGCCTGCCCGTGGTCGAACTGGCGACCGGCGTCGCGCTGCTCGTCCCGACGACCCGAGCCTGGGCCGCAGTCGTGGCGGTCCTCCTGGCGTCCGCCTTCGCCGGTCTTGTCACCGCCCCGGTCCTCACCCGACGGACGTTCACGTGCGCGTGCTTCGGACGGACCCGGACGGTCGGGGGCGCGGACGTCACGAGGAACGTCGCGATCCTCCTCCTCGCCTCGGCCGCTCTCATCACGAGCCACCAGGCCGCGACGTCGCTGATCGTCCTCTCCATGGCGGCGGTGGTGGCGACGATCGCGTTCGACGTCGGCCGGAGCACTTCTTCCGCCACCGCATCGTCGTCGTCCGCGACAGCCGCGGAGTCGTCCCTGCTGATCTTCGCCTCCGAGCAGTGCCCGGCCTGCCGGCGCCTGCTCCGATCGCTTGCATCGGTGTCGCCGCCGCCGGGCGCGCAGGACGCCGTCCTCGTCCTGCCGCACCAGAGCGAGGCGTGGGAGCTTCCGGCCTGGCTGACCATCGTGGACGACCCCGATGCCTCACGTCGACGATCGCATCAGGTGGACGCCTTCCCCACGGCCGTACGGACCTCCGCCGACGGCGGCCGGCGGGTCGCCGTCGGCCTCGACGCAGTCCTTGCAGAGCTCGGTGCCGGGACGACGGCGTCCACCTCGGACATCCGGGGGGCTTCGGCGGACGGCATCGGTCGACGGGTCATGCTCGGTGGCGCCCTTGTCGCGGTACTCGCTGCCTGCACCCGCTCGCGGCCTCCCGGGCCGACCTCGACGGCAGCGCCGTCGTCGTCCCATTGCGTCCGGGACGCGTCGGGAATCGCGGCGGACCCCGTCAACGTGGCGGGCCCCGGCACGTGCGCGTCGGTCACGAACTACCGCGAGACCGTCGGTGTCACGGACACCGACGGGAACGCACACCCCGACTACGCCGGGTGGACGCTCGTCCGCAACCCGACCTTCGCCTACGGCTTCGCCCGCGCCACGCGCCTGAAGAACTACGTGATCTGCGGCTGCAACGGCAAGGAGTACGACGAACCGTCGGTGTGCCTGGCCGAGTGCCGGGTGTCCCTCGGGTGCTTCGACCAGATCTGCGGCCCCAGCCGCACCGAGCAGTGCGTCACCTGGACTCTCGAGAGCGTGACCTTTGCCGCAGCGACGACCTCGTCGGGTCTGACGTGGCCCGTGCCGCCCGGCGCCTCGGCGGCCTGCCAGCAGACGATCTGCGACTGGGAGAACCGCATCGCTGCGCACGAACGCAAGCACGTCGCCGACATCAACGCCCTCATGGCCCGCAGCGGGTCGTCGTGGAACGGCCGACAGTTCACCGCGTGCGGATCGACCGCCGAAGCCGCCGATGCCGCGGCGCGGCAGCTCGCCGACGCGGCCCTCGGCGCTGAGGGCAACCGCCTGCTGCAGCAGGCCGCCATCGAGGGCGCCGCCTGGCACAGGACCCGCGAGGGCCAGCCCATCGACGACCCGCAGAACTGTGGGGCGTGCGACTGAGGCCCGCGACAGGAGCCTCTACCTCAAGGCGATCTCTCCTGGGCCATCAGCCGCCAACCGCTGACATCGGCACTTTCCCGCGGTCGCTTCGACGCGATTTCACCCGGGCACACCGCTCCAGCGCGCTAGCGTCGAACCCGTCGCCGCCGATCGAGGGAGGCCGTCGTGAGCCGCGTGGGTCGACGTCGGAGGTCGGCCGAGATGGGCCGGCGTCCGGGATGCGCGCTCCTCGCGGTGCTCGCCGTCGTCGCGCTCGTCGTCACACTGGTCACCGTGCTGCAGCGCGCGCTCATCTACTTCCCGGACCGGGCCGACGCCGGCACGGTCGCCGACCGCGTGCCCGGCGCACGTGACCTCGTGCTGCGGACCGATGACGGCCTGGACCTGGCGGCGTGGCTCGTGCCGCCCGCGGGTGAGGACCGGGAGGTCGCCGTCCTGTACCTGCCGGGCAACGGCGGCAACCGGCTGGGTCGACTCGGTGTCGCGCAGCAGATCGCCGCCCGAGGGTTCACGGTGCTGCTGCTGGAGTACCGCGGGTACGGCGGCAACCTCGGGCGGCCCAGCGAGCAGGGCCTGGCCAGCGACGCCCGGGCCGCTGCCGCAGCGCTGCGCGACGAGGGCTTCGAGCCGACGCGGACGCTGTACGTCGCGGAGTCGATCGGCACCGGCGTGGCGGCGCGGCTGGCCACGACGGACCCGCCCGCCGGTCTGCTGCTGCGGTCCCCGTTCACGTCGCTCGTGGACGTCGGGCGTGCGCAGTACCCGTTCCTGCCCGTCGGGCTGATCCTGCGCGACCGCTTCCCGAGCGCCGAGCACCTGGCGGACAGCGACGTCCCGGTGCGCGTGCTGTACGGCACCGCCGACGACGTCGTGCCGTCGCGGCTCTCGGCGGAGCTCGCGGCGCGTGTGGGCAACCTGCAGGGCGAGGTGGCGGTGCCCGGAGCCGGGCACAACGACGCGATCTGGTTCGGGCCCCGCCTCGCGGACGAAGTGGTCGCACTCGCGCAGGCGGTCGTCGGTTAGCGGCCGCACCCGCCCCTCGAGCGCGGTACTCACCCGTCGAGCGCGGTACTCGTTCGTACCGCGCTCGGCGGTCGGGTACCGCGCTCGGCGGTCGGGTACCGCGCTCGGCGGTCGGGTACCGCGCTCGGCGGGGGGCGCGGGCGGGGGTGGCGGGCGGCGGGCGGGGCGGGCGGCGGGCGGGGCGGCGGGGGTGCGGGGCGGGTCAGATGGACGGCGTGACGTCGTAGAACGTGAGCCGGGCGCGCTTGGTCGGCAGGTCGACCTCGGGGCCGAGGGTGAAGCCGATCCGTTCGACCACGCGCAGCAGGGCCGTGTTGCGGGCGTCGGGCTCGCCGACGATCCGCGTCGCGCCCGTGCGGTCCGCCAGCACCTGGCACATCGCGCGCAGCAGCCGCGCGGTGTAGCCCGCGACCGCGCGTGGGGGCCGGGCACCGACGAGCACGTGCGCGCCCAGGTCGCCGGGCTGCACGTCGTAGACCTCCCCGACGGGGTCGTGCGCGGGCTCGTACGCCTGCACGAGCGCGACGGGCACGCCGTCGATCCGCACGAGCAGCGCGTGGTGGTGCGCCGTCGCGTCCACCACCGCGTAGGTGTCCCGCAGCTCGTCGACCGTCAGCCCGCCCAGCCCCCAGAACGCCGTGCCGCGGGCCGTGCACCACGCGTGCAGCGTCGGGACGTCCGCGTCGAGGTCGAGCACCGCGGTGGTGAGCACGCCGACGCCGTCGACGGGCCGCTCGTCGAGCACGGACCCTCCGGGGAGCCCGGCCCACACCGCCGTCAGGCCCACCGCGCCCGTCACGGGGCTCACTCCCCCTCGCCCAACGACTCAGGGGTCAGCCGCGCCCAGTCGGTCACGACCTCGACGGTCCCCGCCACCGCCCACGTCGCGTGCTGGTCCGCGAAGTGCGGGCTGCGCGGGTCGCCGCTGCTGCCGAACGGCACGCCCCAGCGGCTACGCGACCGGTCCTGCAGGTCCCACACCCACCGGGCCACCGACCCGCGGAACGCGCCGTCGGTCACGCCGGGGACCGTCCCGGTGCAGCGCACGGTGTCCTGGTCGCCGCCGAGCGGCAGCGCCGGGACGACGGGCACGGCCGCCCCCGGGACGTCCGCCAGCAGGTGGGCCGGGAGCACGGTGTGCCGCGCTCCCCAGGTGCCGCCGTCCGCGAGCGCGGTGACCTCCTCCAGCGCGGCCCGCACGTGCGCGGGCCCGTCGATGCCCAGGTCGGCGCGTCCGAGCAGCGCGGGCAGCGCCGCCCCGACCCGCGCGCGCAGGCTGAACCACGCGTCGAACGCCGGGCCGGCGAAGTGCGAGGCACCGAGCGCGCTGACGGCCGGCTCCTCGACGAGGCGGGCGACCAGCACGGCGCGCAGGTCGGCGAGCAGCGCGGCCTGCGGGGACTCCGCGTCCATGTGCAGGTCCCACGCCAGCAGCTCGTCACGGACCGCCTCGGCCGCCGGGGTCAGGCCGTCGAGACCCGCGACGTGCCGCAGCAGCCGTCCGGCCCCCGCCCAGTGCGTGTCGCCGTGGACGTCGCCCAGGTCGCCGACGCGCCACACCGCACGCCCGGCGAGCAGGTCGGTGATGCGCGCCGCGCGGTCCGGTGCGTAGACGCTGCCGTGGTCGCGGTCCGCGGCGGCGGGGCGCTCGTTCGCGTCGACGGCGACGTCCGTGACCTCGCGCGGCGCGGCCAGGGCGCGCCACGGGCGGGGTGTGTGCGCGGGGTCCCACGCGCGCAGCGACAGCAGGCGGTCGTCCGGCGCGCGGTCGGCCACGCGGCCCGCGTCGAACGTCAGCACCGTCCCCGTCGAGTCGGCGGCCAGGACGCGGTTGACGGGGTCGACCCAGCCGGTGAGCGCGGCGGCGACGTCGTGCGCGGTGCGGGCGCGCAGCAGCGGGCGCAGGCACGCGAACCCGAGGTCCGCGTCGACGTGCGCCTGCAGCCGCACGGACCGCGCCTCCTCGAGCCCGGCGCGTGGCAGTGCCCCGGTGACGACGCCGTCCTGGTCGACGGGACGTCCCGCCGGCATGCCGCGCACCACGACGGGTCCGCGCGCGGTCTCCAGGACGTCGACGGTCAGCGGCTCCCCGCCGCGCACCCGCACGTGCACGGTGTGGGAGGTGACGCGCTCCATGCCGTGCGGGCCGAACGCCTGCCACCCGTCGTCGTCGCGCAGCAGCAGCTCGCGGTACAGCTCGGCGGCGTGCGCGGCGGCGTTGGTGATGCCCCACGCGGCCGTGCCGGTGTGACCGAAGTGCGGCAGCCCGGGGACGCCGGGGAACGCGAGCCCGAGGACGTCGTACTCGGGGCACGCGAGGCGGATCTGCTGGTAGGGGCCGGGCAGCTCCAGGACGCGGTGCGGGTCACCCGCGAGCAGCGGCGCACCCGTCCCGGTGCGCGAGCCGTGCAGCGCCCACGCGTTGGACCCGCTGGTCGGCCCGTCGGCGGCGGGGTCGAACAGCCGCACGAGGTCCAGGGGGTCGACGTCGGCGAGCCCGGCGTGACCGGAGTACCGGGCGGCGCGCACCAGGTGGTCGTGCCACAGCACGCGCGGGAACGTCGAGAACAGCGCGTGGTTGACGAGGAAGACCCCCAGCGGCGCCCACGCGGGCCACGGGTCGTCGGGCGTGGTGCCGCCCAGCACCCGGTCGAGCTCGTCGACCTCGACCGGCCGCGGCGCCGACGCCAGCCCGGCGTTGACCCCGGCCGTGTACGCGTCGACCCACGCGCGGTCCTCGTCACCGAGCGCGGCGTACGCGCGCTGCGCCAGGTCCGGCAGCCGCAGGCGCTGCGCGACGACGTCCCACGCGATGCCGCCGTCACCGACGTGCTCGGCGAGCCGGCCCTCGGCACGCCAGCGGTCGGCCTGCACCTGCCACGTGCGATCCCGGGCGGTCACCCAGCCCTGCCCGTACGCGAGGGAGGGCTCGTCCGACGCGCGCACGTGCGGCACGCCCCAGTCGTCCCGGAAGACCTCGAACGCCATCACGCGCCACCGTCGCGCGCGACCGGGTTGGCCAGCGTCCCGGCGTAGATGAGGGACGACGACTGGTCCGCCAGGTCCACCATCTGCAGCGTGTTGCGCAGCTGCAGGCGGTTGAGGCACGAGTGCGCGAACCGCGGCGCGCGCAGGTCGACGCCCGACGGCAGGTCCGGGTGGTCGGTGTGGTGCGCGTCGATCGTCTCGGCGACGACGCCCCAGAACCGCTCCTCGGTGAGCACGCCGTCGGTGACGAGGATCGCGGCGAGGTGCCGCAGCACGCCGTCGAGCACGTCGGTGAAGATCGCCAGCGCCTTCTCGTCGTCGTCGACGACCGCGCGGATGCGCTCGACCGCGGCCGGCAGCGGACGGTCCGACAGGACGGCGACCTCCTCGCCGATGTCCTTGAGCAGCGCGCCGACGGGCACGTGGTCCTGCCACACGATCAGCACGTTCTCGCCGTGCGGCATGAACGCCAGGTCGTGCGCGCGCAGGCAGTGCACGAGCGGGCGCAGGTAGACGCGCAGGTAGGCGCGCAACCAGTCGGCCGGGTCGAGGCCGGACGCGCGGACGGCCGCGGTCGCGTAGGCGTCGCCGGCCGCGTCGCGGTGCAGCAGTGCGGCCATCGTCGTCGCGCGCTGCCCCGGCGCGAGGAACGCGAACGGCTGCTCGCGCCACAGCGCCGCGAGCATCTTGCGGTGCGCGTTGGGCCGCGGCGTGCGGTGGTAGACGTCGCCCGTGTAGCCGATCGACGCGCGCTCGCGCAGCACGCGCACGCCGCAGGCGGTGAGCTCGGGGTCCGTGTCCACGAGGTCCGCGACCCAGTCGTTGATCGCGGGCGTCGCGCGCATGTACGCCGGGGACAGGCCGCGCAGGAACCCCATGTTCTGGATCGCGACGGCCGTCTTCACGTAGTGCCGGTCGGGGCGGTCGACGTTGAGGAACGTGCGGATCGACTGCTGCGCGCGGTAGGTGTCGTCGGACTCGCCCAGCAGGACGAGGTCCCGGCGGGCCACGTCCGGCGCGAACGTCACCGCCACGCGGTGCTCCCACTGCCACGGGTGCACGGGCAGGTAGCGGTAGTCGGCGGGGTCGAGGCCGAGGCCCCGCAGGTGGTCCGCGAAGCGGTCGAGCGTCGCGTCGTCGAGCTCGTGCCGGTACAGCGCGTCCTCGGTGAGGCCCGCACCGGTCGCGACGTTGCTGACGGCCCGCCGCACGGCGAGCCACACGAGCCGCACGGGCCGGCCCGCCTCGGGGGCGTACGCGTCGTGCTCGCTCACGCCGTACCCGATGCGGCCGTTGTTGGCGACGAACGACGGGTGCCCCTCGGTCATCGCCTGCTCGACGGTGGCCAGGTCGGCGTGCAGCAGCGCGGCGCTCGTCGGGCCGCCGTGCGCGCGCCGGTACGCGGCGCTGGCCAGCGTCGACGACAGCTCCTCCAGGTACAGCGCCAGCAGGTCGTCGGGGATGCGCAGCAGCGGCTGCAGCTCCAGGACGAGGTCGAGGACGTCGAGCGGGGCGGCCCGCCCGTCGACCTCGCGCGTGAGGCTCGCACGGTCGACCGCCCAGTGCTCCAGCGCGAGCCGTCGGGCGCGGAACCGGTAGACGGTGCGCGCACCGGACGGGGCGTCGAGCGCGACGGTGTACGCCCGCTCGTCCCCGGGCGACGCGTCCCCGGCGCCGGCGGTGCGGTCGAGCGCCGGTGCGAGCAGGCGCTCGTGCGCGAGCTCGGACAGCGCCTTGGTGACGAGGTGGCGCTGGGCCGCGTCGAGGTGCTCGGGCGTCAGGTGGTCGGCGGGGTGCGGCGGGCGGTGCGGCGGGCGGTGGGCAGGGTGCGGGCCGGACGACGACGGCGCGGCGGCCGCGGCGACGGGCAGGTCGGTGAGCGTCATCGGGGGCCCTCGTGGATGGTCCGGGCGCCGAGCCGGCTGCTCGCGAAGTCCTCGCGGGAGCACACCGACAGCGCGGCACGCTTGCCGGGCAGGTCGATCTCGCGCACCACGCGGAACCCCGCCGCGGCGTTCTTGGCGGCGATGGCGGCGTTGCGCACGTCGGGCTCGACGACGACGCGCTGCGCGCGCAGCGTGCCGAAGCAGAACCGCATGGTCGCGGCCATGACGGCGTCGGTGAGGCCGTGCAGGCGCGGGCCGTCGGGCGGTGCGACGAGCAGGTGCATGCCGACGTCACCCGCCCGCGCGCGGTAGACCCCCTTGAGCAGGACACGCGCCGGGTCGTACGTCTCGACCATGAAGCGCGGGCGCCCGGCGACGCGACCGATCCATGCGTGCTCGTCCGTCGACTCCGCGAGGCGCTGCTGGTACGCCAGGACGTCGTCGAGGCCCAGCTCGGTCATCTGCCAGAACGCCGACGCGGGGTGCGTGAGCCAGTGGTGCAGCGTCAGCGCGTCACGCTCCGGGACGACGCGGTCGAGCCGGACGGGCCCGATGCGCTTCCAGGCCTCCTCGCGGACGGTCTGCGCGGACAGCGGCTCGGTGGCCTGCGTGCGCCAGTCCGTCACGGGTGCGCCTCGTCGGCGAGCGCGACCGCACCGGCCGCCCGGACCGTGCCCGCGGGCGCCGGGTGCGTCCCCGTGGGCACGCCGAACTCCTGGAACGCGATCCGCTGCTCACGCGGGTAGATCTCGCGCCCGCACACGGCCGCGAGGATCGCGGACGACCGCCACGGGCCGAAGCCCAGGTCGGGCGCGGTGAGCCCGTGCGTGTGCTCCTCGCCGTTCTGCACGAAGACCCTCCTTCGTCCGCCGTCGACCGAGTAGTCGCGGGCGACGTCCAGCCGTCCGCGATCGTCCCACGCGAGGCGGTGCGCGATGCCGAGGACGACGTCCGGCACCTGCGCGGCGTAGCCGGTGGCCAGGACGAGGGCGTCGGTGGTGCGCTCGTGCTCGACGCCGGTCGCGTGCCGCAGCCGCAGCGTGTACCGCTCGCCGTCCCACGTGGCACCGAGCACCTCGGTGCCGGTGAGCAGCGTCGTGGGCACCGGGCCGGTGGCGCTCTTGCGGTACAGGGCGTCGTAGATGTCGTCGACGAGGTCGGCGCTGATGCCCTTGTACAGGTGGCGCTGCTCGCGGGTGAGGCGGTCGCGCACGTCCCCGGGCAGGGCGTGGAAGTGGTCGGTGTACTCGGGCGACGTCATCTCCAGCGTCAGCTTCGTGTACTCCATCGGGAAGAACCGCGGCGAGCGCGTCACCCAGTCCAGGCGCGGCCCGCCCGGGCCGGTGGCCTCCAGCAGGTCGCGGTACACCTCGGCCGCGGACTGGCCCGAGCCGACGACGGTGACCGACGCGGCCGCCCGCAGCGCGCCACGGTGCGTCAGGTAGTCGGCCGAGTGCACGACCGGCCCGTCGAGCCCGCGCAGCGCCACCGGGACGACGGGCTGCGTGCCGACCCCGAGGACGACGTGCCGCGTCCGGTACGACTCGACACCCGCGGCGGTGCGTGCGTGCACCACGTACAGGTCGGCGTCGTGCGGGTCGACCTCGACGGACGTGACGGTCCGCCCCCACCGCAGGGCGGGGAGCTGGTCCGCGACCCACCGGCAGTACGCGTCGTACTCGGCGCGCAGCGGGTAGAAGCTCTCGCGGATGTAGAACGCGTACAGCCGCCCGGTGGCCTTCAGCCACGCGAGGAACGAGTACGGGCTGGTGGGGTCGGCCATGGTGACGAGGTCCGCGAGGAAGGGCACCTGGATCGTCGCGCCCTCGAGCATCATCCCCGGGTGCCACCGGAACGCCGCGGCACGGTCGAGGAAGACGGTGTCGAGGTCGAGCGGTGCCGCGAGCGCCGCGAGGCCCAGGTTGAACGGGCCGATGCCCACCCCGACGACGTCGTGGACGCGGGCGTCCGGGGCGGGTGCCGTCGCGCTCACAGCGCCACCGCCACGTCGGGGCGCAGCAGGTCGTCGCCCTCGAGCAGCGCCGCGGCCGCCTGCCGGACGAGCTCCAGGACGTGCCGCACGTCGGCCACCGTCGTGTCCGGGTTCAGCAGCGTGAGCTTGAGGCACGGGCGGCCGTCGAGCGTCGTGCGGGCGACGAGCGCACGGCCGGAGCCGAACAGGACGCGGCGCACCTGCGCCACCAGGGCGTCGGCACGGGCGTCGTCGAGGCCGTCAGGCTGGTAGCGGAACAGGACGGTGGACAGGTCGGTCGGTGCCAGGAGCCGCAGGTCGGGGTCGGCGTCGACGAGCGTGTGGACGGCGGCCGCCAGGTCGAGGGTCGCGTCGACCATCTCCCCGATGCGGTCGGCCCCCAGCGCGCGCAGCGTCGCCCACAGCTTGAGGGCGTCGAACCGGCGCGTAGTCTGCAGCGACACGTCCACCTGGTTGGGCTCGTCCTCGCCCGCGGGGTTGAGGTAGTCGTGGTGGTGCGCGACGAGCCGCAGGTCGGCCGCGTGCCGCACGACCAGCGCCGAGGACGACACGGGCTGGAAGAACGCTTTGTGGAAGTCGACCGTCACCGAGCGGGCCCGCTCGATGCCGTCGAGCAGGTGCCGGCGGGTGCGGCTGACGAGCAGCCCGCAGCCGTACGCGGCATCGACGTGCAGCCACACGTCCTCGGCGTCGCACACGTCCGCGATGCCGGCCAGGGGGTCGACGCACCCGCGGTCCGTCGTCCCGGCCGTCGCGACGACGGCGGCGGCGTGCCGACCGTCGGCCGCGACGTGCCGCAGCGCGATCCGCAGCGCGTCGGGACGCATGCGGCCGCGCTCGTCGACGGGGACGAGGCGGACCGCGTCGGGCGCGAGGCCCAGCAGGTAGACCGCGCGCTGCACCGAGAAGTGGCTCGACGCGGTCGCCAGCACGACGAGGTCGCGCGGGTCGACGCCCGGCGCGGTGGTCAGCGCGTGCTCGCGCGCCAGCAGCAGCGCCTGCAGGTTGGACTGCGTGCCGCCCGACGTGAACACCCCGCCCCCGGCGAGGAACCCGATGCGCCCGGCGGTCCACGCGACGACCCGCCGCTCCATGAGCGTGCCGACGGTCGACTGGTCGTACGTGTCGACGCTCGGGTTGATCGCCGCGAGCACCGCCTCCGCCGCGACGGCCGGGACGGCGACCGGGCAGTTGAGGTGCGCGGTGTAGGCCGGGTCGTGGAACCAGACGGCGTGCTGGGCGAACAGCTCGTCGACCTCGCGCAGCGCCGCGGCCGTCCCGCGGCCGGGGCCGTCCAGGTCGACGGCGTCCACGAGCGCCTGGAGCTGTTCGCGGCTCGCGCCCGAGAACGGCTGGGTGGTGATGCGGAACCGGGCAGCGACCCGGTCGACGGTGCCGCGCATGGCGTCGACGTAGGCGTCGGCGCTCGCGGCGGACAGCAGCTCGTGCACGCGTGGTTCTCCCCCTGGACGGACACGCTGACGCGTGTTGGTGAGGCTCGCCTAAGTGAGGCGCGCCTAACTTACGCGAAGGGGAGAATTCGTCAAGGGGCCGTCCGCCACACGCGCGGCGCCCGGGCCGTGGTCGACGTCGTGGAAGGCGGTGGACGTCCGTCCAGGTCAGGGCCGTTTCCGAGCAGCGGCGTCGGCCGCGAGCGCCGACGGCGTCAGCGAGAGCTGCGACCCCACTGCTCTCGCTGACGGAGACGAGCGGTGTGGGGATGAACTGCCGACACCGGCGCGGAGGCGGTCGGCCAGAGCGACGAGCTCGTCGCGCAGCGCGTCCGGGGCGACCACCTCGAAGTCCCAGCCGAGCCCAGCGAGCAGGGCGGCCATGCCGTCGAGGCGCTCGGCCCGCGTCTCCAGCAGGACCCCGTCCTCGTGCTCGCTCAGGCGGCCCACGCTGAGGGGCAGCCGCTCGCGCGCCTCCGCGAGGGTGGTCCGCAGCACCACGGTGACCTCGTGCGACCACCGCACCGCCCCGATGCCGGCGACCACCTGCGTGCCGGCGTCGAAGTCGGCGGGCACCACGTACGAGCCGTCGCCCTGGTCGACCGCGGCGATGCGGTCCAGGCGGAAGGTCCGCACGTCGTCCCGGGCGTGGTCGTGGCCCGTGACGTACCAGCGGCCGGCGTGCAGGACGACCCCGTACACGTCGAGCTCGCGCCGCGACTCCCGCCCGTCCCACGCCGTGTAGGCGATGACGACCGTGCGTCGCTCCTGCGCGGCGGCCGCGAGCGCGAGCAGCGTGTCGGCGCCGGTCGGGGCGGCGGAGCGGGCCGGGGCGGTGAACTGCGCGGTCGCCAGCAGGCTGTCGATCCGCCGGCTCAGGGGTCGCGGGAGCACGCGCGAGACCTTGGCCAGGGCGCTCGCCGTCGCCACCTGGCCGGTGCTCGCGAGTCCGGCACGCTCGGCGAGGGTGAGGCCCAGCACGACGGCGACGGCCTCGTCGTCGGTGAGCATCAGCGGTGGCAGCTTGTGGCCGGGTGCGATGCGGTACCCGCCATACCTGCCGCGCTGCGCCTCGACGGGGATGCCGAGGTCGGCGAGGTGCTCGGCGTAGCGGCGGACGGTGCGCTCGTCGACGCCCAGCCGGTCCGCGAGGTCACCGACGGTGCGCCGACGGCCGGTCTGGAGCAGCTCCAGCAGGGCGAGCACGCGGGCGGTCGGGCGGCTCACGGTCGCCCTGCGGGCAGGTGCGCCGCATACGTTCTCGATACCGGGCGGGTTCTGTCCACAATCCAGCCTAGCGTCGGAGTCATGACCACCACCTACGTCCTCGTCCCCGGCTTCTGGCTCGGCGCCTGGGTCTGGCAGGCCGTCGCCGACGCCCTGCGCGAGCACGGGCACGTCGTGCACGCCGTCGACCTCACCGGCATGGGCGAGCGCGCCCACCTCGCCTCCCCCGAGACCGACCTGACCACGCACGTCGACGACGTCGTCCGCATCCTCGAGGAGCACGACCTGCACGACGTCGTGCTCGTCGGCCACAGCTACGGCGCGCTCGTGACGACCGGCGCGGCCGACCGCGTGCCCGAGCGGGTGGCACGCCTGGTGTACGTCGACTCGGGCCCGCTGCCGGACGGCACGGCGCAGGCCGACTTCGACGGGCCCGACGCCCGCGCCGCCAACGAGCGGCTCGTCGAGACGCAGGGCGACGGCTGGCGACTCCCGCCGCCGCCCTGGACTGGCCTGGCCGCCGATGCGCCCGAGGTCGACGACGCCGCCGTCGCCACGCTCGTCGCCGGCTCGCAGCCGCAGCCCTGGCGCACCGCGACCCAGCCGGTCGCGCTGACCGGGGCCTGGGAGCAGCTGCCCCGGACGGGGGTGCTGTGCACCTTCGGCGTCGAGCAGCTGCAGCAGATGGCACAGCACGTGCCGGCGTTCGCGCACATGGTCGACGGCGACTGGACGTACGTCGAGCTGCCGACGTGGCACTGGCCGATGGTGAGCCGTCCGGTGGAGCTCGCCGAGGTCATGGGTGCCGAAGGTGCACAGCACCGCCATCGGTGACCGCACCGTCCGGGACACCCGCTTGGCGGAGCCCGTCGTGTAGTGGTCACACATGTGACCACTGAACGACCCCCGAGGGTGGAGATGTGACCACGTCAGCGGCGAGCGGCACCATCCATGCAGACCGAGGCGAGCCGGGGGGCACCGACCCCGCCAACCCGGCCAGTTGGCGAACCACCCGGTGACCGGGTCAGGCGAGCGAGCTCTGGACCCT
>JADGMW010000003.1_pt1 | contig 142046 bp, 128 predicted proteins | sample 8641801 | NCBI WGS metagenome assembly JADGMW01 (sample SAMN16272018, study PRJNA661076) | feces metagenome | isolation source: fecal sample from diarrhoea affected cattle A | host: Bos taurus | place: South Africa: Lokaleng Village, Mahikeng | collected 2019-09
ACGCTGGTGCTCGTCGACCCGGATCATGGCGAAAGGCTAGCCGCCCACGGGCCGGGAGGGGAGGAACCGCCATACCACCTCACCCGGATCGCTAAGGCCACCAGCTGCAAACCCACCATGTTCAAGTTGAGGCGCGCCAGCGTCGATGGTCCACAGATGATCCCCGACGCGACGCGACCCGAACCTCTTGATCCGCGTGACCGCAGCGATGGTCCACCTGCAGACCCGGACGGCCCTGTGCTCTGGCTGGAACTGGGAGCTACGCGTGAACGGGTCGAGTGGCTCGTGGAGCAGTGCGAACGCCTTACCGATGACGCGAGTGGAGCCAACGCCCAAGCGGAGTACTTAGCACGCCACGTGAGGGAACTGGAGACCAAGATGATGGGGTGGCGCGTCACCGCCATGAGCGCACTCGCGATGGCGGGCCTCCTTGGACTGTTGGCCTACGCAGGCGTCACAAACCCCTAGCGAGGCAGCACACACTCGGCCGCGGCACCGTCATGGCCAAGGCGACAAGACGCCAAGGAACCCCCACCGGGTGTCGCCAGATGGAGGGCGGGCGAGCGTGCAGGTCCCACGGCGTACCAATCAGGAGCGACACGTTCGGCCTCGCGACGGACTACGAACGCACAGGCACCTTGGTCCGGTAGGTTGCGATCATGACGGCGGCGCCCGCATTGCAGACTAAGGCAAGCACCAAGTTCGCGTACTTTACCTGGGCGGGCGATACGGCGAAATTAGCGAAACTCCTAAAGGCCGTGAGGAGTCTCCAGGATCGCGCGCTTGACGACATCGAACGTCGCCACGCCGAAACCAGAGATGAGCGTCGGAAGGAGTTCGCGAGCAAGCACAGCTATATTGCTGACGATAACCGGATGCGTGAAGCATTCGAATTGTCCGACGCCGAGTCCCTAGAGTTCTCACGTGAGAGCGTTCTGGTCAGTATGCAGGCAACTGAGAAGCAACTAGAACGAACGTTCTCCGGCGACCCAGACGAAGTCATGAAAGAGGTTGACGTTGCGGATGTCGTGGCGTTAACGATCTCGTTGGGCGGCACGTACGCAAGCAACTATTCACTCGAGGTTCGATTCAAGCGAAACCTTGGCTGCTGGGTAGCGGCTTCTGCGCCTGATAGCTCGTGGGTGGTCCTCGTTGAAGCGGAGTTGCGTCCAATTCTCGCGAGCGGTCGCCCTTGGTACTGGCGGTTGCGCGAGGGGTGGGGAGCCGGCTTGTTAGCAGTCCCGGTGGCTGTTTCGATTAATTTCGCAGTGTTCAATATCGGAGATGCCGCTAGGTGGGCCGGCGACCAGCGCGTCGCTGCATTGGTCATGGTTATAGGCTTATCGGTGATAATCGGCTATGGCCTGACGTCCCTGATACGTAAGGCGCTTCCCGCGTTCGAACTGACCGAACCTGGGAATTCCGCTAGGGGCGCCCGCGTTATAGGCGTCATCATTGCCGTGCTCGCCTGGGTGGGCGGTGTCGTCATTCCGCTGCTCCTGGACTAGGACCTCCGCAGCGCACTCGGCGCCGCAGGCGCCTCCTTCACTTGAAGTAGCAACGTAACTCGGGAGGCGACCAAAAGGGTTCGAGGGCAAGGGACGCAGCGCCCGCAGCCCGCTCTGCGGGCGAGGACGAACGGTCCCGCGGCAGCCGCTGAACGGGTGAACCCGTCCACGTACTCCTCGGCCACCACCCACCCCCGCCGCTCAGCCTCCGCGCGACAGTCGCGCAGCTGCCGCGTCACCCCAGCCTCGTCGCCGCTACGGTCCTGAGAGATCCGGGCGTACAGCGCCACCGCGCGCCTCGTCGTCATGGGGGCACACTAGCGACTAGTGGCCAAGGCCACGAAGGTTGTGCCTCTCGCGGTGATGGTCCACAGATCTGTCCGCGCGGAGGTGCTGGACCCCCGCCTGATGCGCCGGAGAGTCGGGACGTCGAGATGGCCGACCATCCCCGGAGCGCGCGGCGCGACCAGCTCAGCCGCGCATCGGTAGCCAGTCGAGGACGCGCTGGACGTGCTCGTCCCAGTACGCCCAGTCGTGCCCGCCCGGGTGCACGTGCGCGTCGACCGCGACACCGCGCGACGCCGCCCGCTCGACGAACGCGTGCTGCGTGTCGACGAGGTCGTCCTGCGCGCCGCACGTCGCGTACAGCGCGGGCACCGCCGCCGGGTCCGCCCGGTCCAGCAGCGCCAGCAGGTCGTCGTCCGTGCCGGCCGGGTCCGCGCCACCCCACACGTGGGGCATCAGCTCGTCCCGCAGGTACCGAGCACGGTCCCCGCCGACGACCAGCGCCCCGGACAGGCTGGCAGCCGCCGCGAACCGCCAGGGCTGGCGCAGCGCCCACTTGAACGCCCCGTACCCACCCATCGACAGGCCCGCGACGAACGTGTCCTCCCGCCGGTCGGACACGCGGAAGAAGTGCTGGACGGCCCGCGGGAGCTCCTCGGAGAGGAACGTCCAGTAGGCGCTGCCGTGGGCCTCGTCCGCATAGAACGACCGGCCCACGCGCGGCATCACCACCGCGATGCCCCGCTCGGCGACGTAGCGCTCGATCGACGTGCGCCGCAGCCAGATCGTCTCGTCGTCGCTCAGCCCGTGCAGCAGGTAGAGCACGGGCGGCGGCCCGGCCGTCTCCACCCCGCCCATGCCGATCTGGCCCCGGGCCGACTCGGGCAGCAGCACGGTCACGGCCGTGCTCACGCCGAGCGCCTCGGAGAAGAAGTGACAGGTCAACAGCGCCATCGCCGGTGGTCCTTCCGTGGGGGTCCCACTCGACGGTAGCCCGGCCGGCTCACCCGGGCCCCCCGCTCGCCCCCACCCCGCGAGCGCGGCAGTCCACCGCCGAGCGCGGTACTCGTTTCCCCCGCGCTCGGCGGGCGAGTACCGCGCTCGGTGGTGGGATCAGGCGCGGGGACCGCGCAGGGAGATCTGGATCGAGCCGCCGCCGGTCAGGTCGACGCGTGTGCAGTCGGCCATCGGGTCCTCGATGACGACGACGGGCCACTGGTGCTGCTCCCCGACGGCCTCGGCGGCGATGCGCTCCGCCGTGCCCAGGTCGACGCAGGCGTCCGCGATCTGCGAGCGCAGCGTGTCGCGGAGCTCGAACACCCACGGGTCCATGTCCTGGCTGTCGATGTCCACGGCCGAGTACGGCGTGACGGCGAGGGTCCGGGGCACCACGACGTACGGCGTGGCCGTCGACTCCGGGGTCGGCTCGACGGTCGCCGGGTCGCCGGTGCCCGGCTCGGGTGCGGCGGCCTCGTCGTAGGCCAGGGCGACGCTCGCGCAGGCCTCCTGCTGCTGGCCCTCCAGACGCTCGTCGGTCCGCACCGTCCAGTCGTCGAGACCCAGCCGGTCCAGCTCCGCCGACGCCCAGGCGAGCGCGCCCGCCTCGTCGAGGCACGTCGCGCGGGCTCCGTCGACCCAGTCCGCCATGCTCGAGTCGAGCTCGCGCAGCGCGAGCGCCCGGGGGTCCGTGTCGACGACCGTCGCGTCCTGCGGCATCTCGGCACGGGGTGCGACGTACAGCAGAGTCGGGTCGCCCTCGATGCGGAACGCCACCGGGTCGTCGATGGCGGGCAGCCCGCTGAGCTCCTGGTAGCGGTCGCAGTCCGCGAGCGCGTCGCCGGTGATCCACGGCCCGCCCGAGGTCTCCGCCTCCGGCGCACCCCACCGCGCCATGCAGGTCACGCCCTCGTGCCCACCACCGCCGACGTACCAGAGCTCACGGAACCCGGCGTAGGCCGCGCCGCCGCCGACCAGCACCGTCGCCAGCACGCCGGCCAGGACCCCACGCCGCACCGTCCTGCGTCGCACGGCCGTGGGTCGCTCCTCCGTCGTGACGTCCGTCATGATCGCCTCCCGCATCGCGTCGTCGGACGCCGGGAGCGCCGAGACGCCCCGAGCCGGGTCCGCCGCCCGCAGACGTCGCATCAGGTCCTCGTTCATCTCGCCTCCTCGGTTCCGGGACGGGCGTTCGCCCATCCACTCCTGACGTGTCCGGGGTGGACGTCGCGTTGCAGGACGATGCGCTGACCGGGTTCCTCCTGAGCCGCGAGGAGCGCCAGCAGGCGACGGCGGGCCCGGTGCAGCCGCACGCGGACGGTGGCACGCGGGACGCCCAGCACGAGCGCGATCTCGTCGCGCGCGAGCTCCTCCCAGGCGACCAGGCGCAGCAGCTCGCGGTCGTCGGGCGGCAGGGCGTCCATCGCGCGCAGCAGCGTCGGGTCGGCGGGCTCGTGCGGCGGGACGACCTCGACCACCTGCTCACGCAACCGGTCCGCGAGCGCGAGCCGTCGACGCTCGCCGCGGTAGTGGTTCGCCAGCACGCGACGCGCGACACCGAACAGCCACGGACGTGCGGCGTCGTCGTGCGGCACGTCGTCGAGCCGGCGCCACGCGACGACGAACGTCTCCGCGACGACGTCAGCGGCGTCCGACGGGTCGGCGACGCGGCGCACCGCGTACGCGAGCAGCGCGCCGTGCGTGCGGTCGAACAGGTCGGTGAACCGGGCGCGACGTGCGGCGTCGTCCGTCGGGGGTGACGGGCTCACGGGCCTCCCTCCGTGGGCAGGGATTGTGTCACCACCCACGTGTCCGGCAGGGACGCGTGCGTTACCGCCGACCGAGCAGGGTCCGTGCCGCCCCACCCCGCCCAGCGCGGTACTCGACCGCCGAAGGCGCGGACGCCCGGCGAGGCGTCGGTGGCCGGGGCACGGGTTGCTCCGCCGGTCGCGAGGCCGGTGGAAGAGATGGCGACCCTTCGGAGTTGAGCCGTCAACAGTTGCCGCGGAAACCACCGGGCGGGGGCAGGTCCCCCGCCCGGCTCACGGTGGCCACGGCAGGACGAGGACTCTCGAAGGAGCCGAGCACCATGGACGCAGACCGGATCGAGTTCGGCATCGACAGCTTCGGCGACCGTCCCCGCGACGACCGCGGGGAGGTCGTCTCGCACGCGCAGGCGATCCGCGCGACCGTGGCGGAGGCGGTCCTCGCCGACCAGGTCGGCATCGACGTGGTCGCCCTGGGCGAGCACCACCGCCCGGAGTACGCGATCTCCAGCCCCGAGACCGTGCTCGCGGGCATCGCGACCGCGACCGAGCGCATCCGGCTCGCGTCCGGCGTCACGGTGCTGTCCTCGGACGACCCCGTGCGGGTGTTCCAGCGCTTCGCCACCGTCGACGCGCTGTCGGACGGCCGGGCCGAGGTGATCCTCGGCCGGGGCTCGTTCACCGAGTCGTTCCCGCTGTTCGGGTACGACCTGAAGGACTACGAGGTCCTCTTCGAGGAGAAGATCCACCTGTTCCACCGGCTCCTCGACGAGACCCCGGTGACGTGGCAGGGCACCACGCGCGCCGCGCTGCACGACGCCGACGTCTACCCCAAGACCGAGTCCGGGCGCCTGAGCACGTGGGTGGGCGTCGGCGGGACGCCGCAGTCCGTGCTCCGGACCGCCCAGTACGGGTTCCGGCTCATGCTGGCCGTCATCGGCGGCGCACCCGACCGGTTCGCCCCGTACGTGGACCTGTACCGGCGCGCTCACCAGCAGCTCGGCACGACGCCCGAGCCGGTCGGCGTGCACTCCCCCGGCTTCGTCGCCGCCACCGACGAGGAGGCGCGCGAGCTGTTCTACCCGGGGTACCGGGAGACGCGCGACCGGATCGGCGCGCTGCGCGGCTGGCCGCCGCTGCAGCAGCGCGAGTTCGACGCCGAGGTGGCGCACGGCTCGCTGTACGTCGGCTCGGTCGAGACGGTCGCGGCGAAGATCGCGCACGCGATCCGGGTCCTCGACGTCGGCCGGTTCGACATGATCTACTCCGCCGCCGGCACGGTCTCGGCGTCCGCGCGGCTGCGGTCGGTCGAGCTGTACGGCACGCAGGTGATCCCACGCGTCCGTGAGCTGCTCGCCGAGCAGCCCGTCGCCGTGGGCGCGGCCCGGTGACCGCGGCGACCACGGTCGGGATCCTCGGTGCGGGCAAGCTCGGGACGGTCGTGGCGCGCCTGGCCGTCGCCGCCGGTTACCGCGTGCTCGTCGCCGGCTCGGGCGATCCCGCGCGGATCGCGCTGACCACCGAGGTGCTCACCCCGGGCGCGACCGCCGCCTGGCCGACCGAGGTCGCGCAGGCAGCGGACCTCGTGGTCCTGGCCCTGCCTCTCGGCAGGCTGCGCGAGCTCCCGGTGGACGCGCTGCGCGGCAGGCTCGTCGTGGACGCGATGAACCACTGGTGGGAGGTCGACGGACCGCGCGACACGGTCGTGCCGGCCGGTCTCTCGTCGAGCAAGCTGGTGCAGCGGTCCCTGCCCGGAGCGCGCGTCGTCAAGGCACTGAACCACATGGGCTACCACGACCTCGAGGACGAGGCGCGGCCCGCAGGTCGTCCCGGCCGCAAGGCGATCGCGATCGCGGGTGACGTGCCGCAGGACGTCGCGGCGGTGGCGGAGCTGGTCGACGCCCTCGGGTTCGACCCGGTGGTGATCGGCGACCTCGCGACGGGCGCGCGGCTCGAGCCCGGGACCCCCGCGTTCGGCTCCGACGTCGAGGCGGCCGAGCTCCGTAGGCTGACCGCCGGTGCCGCCGCGGTCCCGCTCACCGACCGACCCTGATCCTGGACCGACCCCAGGACCGCCCCCTCGAAGGGACAGACAGATGACGCGAGAGCTCGTGGACCGCACCGGCGCCCCTGTGACGGTCGCGCTCGAGCGCGCGGAACCGGTCAGCGCCTACACCGTGAGCGTGGCCGGCGAACGCGTCGGCAGAGCCGACTTCCTCGACGTCCCCGACGCCCACGAGCGCGTCTTCTTCCACACCGAGGTCGACGCCCGGTTCGAGGGACGTGGCCTGGCCGGTCTGCTGCTGCGCGAGGCGCTGGCGGACAGCGTGCGGGAGCACCTGACCGTCGTGCCCGTGTGCCCGCTCTTCGCGCGCCACCTGGAGAAGCACGGCGACGAGCACGTCGCCGAGGGCGGGGCGTTCCGCCGGCCGTCGCGTGCCGATCTCGCCCTCGTCAGGCGGGCCGCGCAGGGCGCGTGAGTGCGGCGGGCTGCCTCGGGGCCCCGGACGGGGCCCGGGCGCCGACGTTGCCGGGTCGCTACTCGCCGCCGCCGAAGAAGCCGCCGTCGAGGACCCGGCTGTAGCGCAGCCGCAGCGCGCGCTCGGTGCTCGCGGCGATCGTGGCGGCCACGAGCGCGATGTTCACCGCATCCGGCAGCCGGACGGGGCTGACCCACGCGCCGACGGTCTGCGCCACCGGCGGGATCTGGGTGAGCTGCTCGACGACCTGCGGGGCGCCCAGCAGGAGCGCGACGAGCAGCACCGCCGCCGACGCGAGCGCCAGCGAGCGGCTCAGCGCCGGGTGGGTGCGGTCGAGGCGGGCACGCCGCCCCTCGCCCGAGGCGGGGTCCGGCACGAGCTGCCGGGCCGACCCGTCGGGGCCGACGTGGTGGATGCGCCGCAGCCCGTACCCGCTGGCCGCTACCTCGATCGTGCCTCCCGGCACGGGGAACGACGCCGGGAGCGTCGCCGCGGCGTGGTGCAGACCGTCGAGGTAGAGGGCTGCCCGCACCTCGCCGTCCTCGTCACCGCCGTGGCGGACGTCGACGGACCAGGTGCGCGGTGCGCCGCCCACGTCCGTCAGGTGCAGGTGGAACAGGGAGCGGGTGAGCAGCTGCCAGGTGCGGTAGGGCGTCAGCGCGCGCCCGTCGCCGGGCTGCACCGTCGCGGTCTTGTGTGCCATGTCTCCTCCTCGATGCCGGTGTCGGGTGTGCGGGTGCCGCCGCGGCCACGAGGGCCGCGACGGCGACATCGCTGCGAGGTGTCGATCCGGGGTCTCATGTCGTCAGACCCCCACGACGTGGGTGAGCGCGAGCCAGACCGACACCGTGGTGACGGTCGTCCACAGCGCGACGGCCACGGCCTGCCAGAGCAGGACCCAACGACGAGGGCTTCCGCTGGCGACGAGGATCGCCGCGGTGAACTGCGTCGGGATCGCGAGCGGGCCGAGGATGCTCGCCCCGGGGACGCCGAAGCGGTTGAGCCACGTGACGACGCGTTGGCGCCCCTTCGACAGCGGCTGGGCGGGCTCCGGGTCGGCGAACCCGTCGACCGCGTGGACGTCCGGGGTGGCGGGGCCGCCGACGGTCGCCTTCACACGCGCCCGGTGGACGACGGCCGTGCGGGCCCGTGCGGTGAACGCCACCACGAGTGCGACGGACAGGAAGTTGCCGGTGGCGGCGGCGACGCCCGCGACGACGGGGTTCAGTCCGCCGACGAGCCCTACCATCGCGCCGAGCTCCCCCTCGACGAACGGGATGGCGCCGGCGAGCATGACGATGAAGGGCTGGAAGATCTCGGGCACCTGGGCCACGAGCTCCTGGAACCTGACGATGAGCTCCTGCAACGGGGTCATGATGTCGTCTCCTTGCGAGTCGTGGATCGAGCGGTTCTCGATCACGACCCGAGGAGACACCGTGTTCTCGGAACAGGGTCAAGGGGTCGGTGGCGACCCCGTCCCGTCGGCGTCCTCGCGGGCCGCCAGGACCTCCTGCGCGATCTGGAACCCGAGCAGGGCGGCGCGTGTCAGCACGTCACGCTGCGCCGGGTTGTACAGCTCCGTCACGGCCTCGATGAACGTCTCCTGCACGACGCGCCCGCTCGTCGCCAGGTGCCCCGCAGGATCGCTGAGCCACGGGTAGTCGACGAGGTTGCGCGCGATGCCCCGCGCGATCTGCTCGGCGAGGCGCTGGCGCGTCGCCTCGTCCGCGTCGGGGGGCAGCGCCTCGAGCTCCTTGCCGTCGTCGCCGACCTCGGCGTCCTCGGCGACCATGTCGCGCAGGTCGGCCATCGCGTCGGCGTCGTAGAGCTTGGAGTAGATGTGGATGATCGACCGGTCGACCTCCGTGAGGTGCTCCGCGACGGACGCGAACCCCGCAGGCACGTCGGGTGGCGCGGCGTTGCTCAGGATCGCGGCGATCTCGGCCCGCGCCTGCTGCAGCTGCTCGATCTTCGCGGCGAGGTCGGCGTCCACCTCCCGCAGCCTGTCCGCCGTGCCCGGGCTGTCGGCCACCCCGTCGACCTCGGAGAGCGGCACGCCCAGCTCGGCGAGACGCCGGATCCGCAGCAGGCGCACCAGGTGCGGCACGCCGTACTTCTTGTACCCGTTGTACCGACGGTCGGGCTCGTCGAGCAGGCCGAGCCGGTGGTAGTGCCGGATCGTGTTCACGGTGGTCCCCGCCAGGTGGGCGAGCTCGCTGGTGCTCCAGGCCATGGGGCGCTCCTCGTCTGCCGGCGGTGCCGGAGGGGACCCCGGTCGGCTGCCGGAGGGCACCCGTCGACGAAGCGTGTCACGGGCCGCTCGACACGCCCGGACCGGACACACCGGGCGTTTGACGCGCGTCACCCGAACGGCTGAGGTGGACGCGCCCCGCACCGCTGACCTGCACAGGAGTTCCCGCCTTGCCCCTGGCCGAGCGCCACCCCCTCACCCGCCGGGCGCACGCGACCCTCCGTCAGGCGTGCGCGACCGTCCGGGCCGCCCGGTGAAGGGCGCGCACCACGCCCTGTGCGGGGCGGCGGCGTGGGTGGCGGTGGCCTCGAACGCGCCGTACACGCTCGGCTGGTACCCCGTCTCGTCGCTCGGGATCGTCACGGGCGCGCTCGTGTGCGCGGGCGCCGCGCTGGCACCGGACGCCGACCACCACGACGCGACGATCGCGCACTCCCTGCCGCCGGTCTCCGAGTGGGTGTGCGACCTGGTCGGGCGCCTCGCGGGCGGGCACCGCAACGGCACGCACTCGGTGCTGGGGATCGCCGTGCTCACCGGGATCGCGTGGGCGGCCGGGCAGGTGACCGTCGCCACGGACGCGCTCGGGGACCTGGCGGTCGGGGCCGGGACCATGTCGCTGCTGCTGGTGGCGTTCGCGGCGCGTGCCCTGCGTCTCGCGCGGCGCCGGTTCGACGCGTGGGCGCTCGCACTGGCGCTGGCGGGGTTCATCACGGTGGCCGCACCCACGGAGTGGGACTGGCTGCCCGTCGCGGTCGGCCTGGGCGCGGCCGTGCACGTCGCGGGCGACATGCTGACGGGCGGCGGCGTCCCGCTGCTGTGGCCGTGGGAGCCCCGGCCCCCGCGCTGGTGGCGTCGGGCGCCCGTCCTCAACGACCTCTGGAGCAGCGGCGGCAACTTCGCGGTCCCGCTCCTGGGCACGACGGGCTCGTGGCGCGAACGCCTGCTGGTCGCGCCCTTGACCGCCTACGCGGCGTACGGGACGGGCGCCGCGCTCGTCGTCGGCTCCCTGACGGCGCTGGGCTACGACCCGGACCGGGTGATGGACCGGGTGTGGGACGCCGCGAACGTCCTGGTCGGGACGGCCACGGTGGTCGGCACGATCGCCATGACAGCCCCGCCCCCGACCTGACCCCGACCCCCCGACCTCGCCGCCCGACCTCGACGTTCGGCGGCCTCCCGACCACCCGAACCCCGCCGAACTCGTCCTTGGGCGGCTTCTGGCCGGTCAGTCGCCGCCGAAGGACGAGTTCGGCACCTGGAGATCGGTGGCCGTCAGAGGAACAGGCAGAACGGGTGGCCGTCCGGGGAGAAGAGGACGCGGACGTCGGTCTGAGGCTGGTCGTCCGCCAGCCGGGCGCCGCAGTCCAGTGCCCACGCGACGGCCGCGTCGAGGTCGCCGTCGGGGACGTGGACGTCGATGTGCTGCGTGGCGACCTGCTCACCGGGACGCGCTGGCCACACGGGTGGCCGGTACGCGCGCTCGTGCTCGAGGTTCAGGACGAAGCCGGGCCGCCCCGCCTCGGGTGCGACCTGCGCCCACCCACGGTCCGACGGGTCCGCCGGATCGGGCCGGTCGTCGGCGGTCACCCGGTAGCCGAGCAGACGCGCCCAGAACCGGGCGGCATCGTGCGGACGCGGCGTACCGATGCTCACCGAGGTGGCCACGAGCTGCGGCCGCTGGACGTCACCCATGTCACGACCGTGCCACACGACGGCATCACCTCACCCGTCGTCGGACCCGAGCGCCACCCTCCGCAGCAGGTCCAGCAGCGTCCGCTGCTCGTCACCGTCCAGCACCTCGAGCCGCGCGCGCACGCCCTCGTGGCGCTGCGCCGAGACCCGATCCAGCAGGTCGTGGCCTTCGTCGGTGAGCTCGACCAGAGTCGCGCGCCGGTCGCGCGGGTCGGGGACCCGCCGGATCCAGCCGTCGGCCTCGGCGTGGTCGACCTTGGACGTCACCGAGCGTGGCGCGACGTCGAGGACGGCGGCGAGCTCTCCCAGCCGCTGCGGCCGCCCGAGCCGGTCGAGCGTCCGCAGGAGCCGCAGCTGACCCGGCGTGATGTCCTGGCCGAGCCGATCGGCGGCGTCGCGGCGCACGGCGCGCAGGACGTCGTGCAGGAGCTCGAGCAGCTCCTCGGAGGGCTGGGGACGTCGGGCCGGCTCACGGGGCTCGCGCGGGCGGTCGCCGTGGCCCACCGTGGAGGGAGGAGGATCGGACCCGGGGCCGGACGGCGCAGCGTCGCGCGAGGCGTCGGTCACGTCGTCCGTCCGCTGCTCCACGCGTCCGAGGCTACCGGGGAATAACCCGGAGGTGAATATTGCTCATCGTGAGGTAACCTCAGCATGTTGCGCGGCTCGACCCGCGCCCTCCGACCCTCTGGAGGTCCCCTTGACCCACCCCGGACCCCTCCCCGCAGGTCGCGGGATGCGCGGCTTCGCCCAGGACCGCGACGTCGCCCGTCAGCGACTGGCCCCCGGCACCCTGCGCCGCATCCTCGCCTTCGCCCACCCGTACCGCGCCCAGCTCGCGGTGTTCCTCGTCCTCATCGCGCTCGGCGCCGCCGCCGGCGCGCTCACGCCCTGGCTGTTCCAGCGGCTCATCGACGACGGCATCTCGCGCGGTGACACCCGCACGGTCGTCACCATCGCCGTCATCGTCGCCGCCCTGGCGATCATCTCCGCCGGGCTCGGCGTCGCCGAGCGCTGGGTGTCCGCCCGCATCGGCGAGGGCCTCATCCACGACCTGCGCACCGCCGTGTTCGACCACGTGCAGCGCATGCCGCTCGCGTTCTTCAGCCGCGCCAAGACCGGCGCGCTCGTCCAGCGCCTCAACGGCGACGTGCTGGGCGCGCAGCAGGCGTTCACCGCCACGCTGTCCAACGTCGTCAGCAACTCGCTGACCATCGTCTTCGTGCTCGCCGCGATGCTGTCGATGTCGTGGCAGCTCACGCTGCTCTCGCTCGTGCTGGTCCCCGTGTTCGTCCTGCCCGCCCGCTGGTTCGGGCGCAAGATCGCCGGCATCACGCGCGAGTCCTACGAGCTGGGCGCCGAGGCGTCGCAGACCATGACCGAGCGGTTCAACGTCGCCGGCGCGCACCTCGTCAAGGTCTTCGGCGACCCGGCCCGCGAGTCCGCCGCGTACGCCGAGCAGACCGGCCGCGTGCGGGACATCGGCGTCAAGCGCGCCCTGTACTCGACGTGGTTCCGCATCGGCCTGACCACCGTCGCGGCGATCGCCACGGCCGTCGTCTACGGTGTCGGCGGCCTGCTCGCGATCCGCGGCGAGCTCACCGTCGGTGTCGTCGTCGCGCTCGCCGCGTACCTCGGCCGCCTCTACGGGCCGCTGACGGCCATGTCGAACGTGCAGGTCGACGTCATGACGGCCCTCGTGTCGTTCGAGCGCGTGCTCGAGGTCCTCGACCTGGAGCCGTCCGTCGCCGAGAAGCCCGACGCCAGCGACCTGCGCGTGGCCGTGGCCAAGAACGGCGCGACCCTCGAGCTCGACCACGTCGGCTTCCGCTACCCGTCGGCCGGCGAGGTGTCGCTGGCGTCGCTGGAGTCGGTGGCGACGCTGAGCCGCGACCCCGTCGCCGACACCCTGCACGACGTCACGTTCAGCGTGCCCGCCGGGTCGATGGTCGCGCTCGTCGGGCCCTCCGGGGCCGGCAAGACGACGATCTCCCAGCTCGTCACGCGCATGTACGACCCGACGCGCGGCGCCGTGCGCATCGCGGGGCAGGACCTGCGCGACGTCACCGCCGCGTCCCTGCGCGACACCGTGGGCATCGTCAGCCAGGAGGCGCACCTCTTCCACGACAGCATCGCGGGCAACCTGCGCTTCGCGCGCCCCGACGCCACCGACGACGACATCGAGCGCGCCCTGCGCGGCGCGCACGTGTGGGACCTGGTCGCGTCCCTGCCGGACGGCATCGACACCGTCGTCGGGGACCGCGGCTACCGCCTGTCCGGCGGCGAGCGCCAGCGCCTCGCCATCGCGCGGCTGCTGCTCAAGGCCCCCGACGTCGTCGTGCTCGACGAGGCCACGGCCCACCTGGACTCCGAGTCGGAGGCGGCCGTGCAGGCCGCGCTCGACGAGGCGCTCGTCGGGCGGACCTCGCTGGTCATCGCGCACCGGCTGTCGACCGTGCGCCAGGCCGACCTCATCGTGGTCGTCGAGGACGGACGCGTCGCCGACACCGGCACGCACACCGAGCTGCTCGCGCGCGGCGGGCTGTACGCGGACCTGTACCGCACGCAGTTCGCGCCCGCCCCCACCCCCGCCTGACCCACCCGCCCGCCCGCCCGCGAGAGAGCAATCCAGTCACACCCCACGGGGTCGCGAGAGAGCAATCCAGTCACACCCCACGGGGTCGTGAGAGAGCAATCCAGCTCACCGCTCCCCAGCAGTGAGCTGGATTGCTCCATCGCCACACCGGACAACTGGATTGCCCTCTCACGGGTCTGGGGAATGCGGGTCTGTGGGCGAGCTTGAGGCCGACGTACTGCGGGCACGCGGCGGGCTGTACGCGGACCTGTACCGCACGCAGCTCGCGCCCGCGACCGCGGCCCTCTGACGACGCGCGCGACCGCCGCGCGCGTCCTCAGGCCCGGACGTACCGTCGACAGATGGGGGCGACGAGGATCAGGGCGGGCACCGCTGCGTGCCTGCTGGGCGCGGTGACGCTGGTCGCCGGTGCGTGCACCACGGGCACGCCGGAGGAGACGATGTCGGCGAGCGCGCCGAGCGCGAGTCCCCCGGCCGCGAGCGGTACCAGCCCCGCGGCCGCGAGCCCGTCGCTGGAGACCCTGCAGCGCGACGTGCTGCCCCTGTTCGAGGAACGCTCGTTCGACGAGCCCGAGGCGGACCTGCCCGTCGGTTACAACCTGTTCCTGCCCGAGGGGTTCGACTCCGAGCAGTCGTACCCGATGGTGCTCTTCGTCTCCGACTCGACGCGCGTGGGTGACGCGGTGCCCGCCCCGTCCACGCAGTACGGCGCACTGATATGGGCGAGCCCGCAGGTGCAGGCCCAGCAGCCGCTGATCGTCGTCGTCCCGCAGTACCCGGACCTCGTCGTCGCCGACCTCGAGGGCCGCGGCACGACCGACTACGTCGACCTCACGGCGCGGCTCGTCCGGGCGGTGCAGGAGGACCTCCAGGTCGACAAGGAGCGCACCTACGCCACCGGGCAGGGACTGGGCGCCGCGACGGTCCTGCAGCTCGCGGCCCAGGAGCCGGAGCTGTTCGCCGCCGAGCTGCTGGTCGGCGGCCAGGGCGGCACCCCGGACGCCGGCGGGCTCGCCCAGCAGACCTTCGCGTCCGTCGCGACGGACGGCGACGACGCGGCGCAGGACCAGATCCGGTCGGCGCTGGACGCGGCCGACGAGACCTACGGGACGGCGTCGTGGGACGCGACCTGGCCGTCGGACCGTCTGGCCCAGGCCGCGACCGAGCTGCTCACCGGCGACGACGACGCGTACCTCGTGACGATCGAGGGCGCCCCGACCCCGACCGCCACGACCGGCGTCGACGCCCGGCCCGCGTTCCAGCAGGTCTACGAGATCGGGCCGCTGCGCGACTGGCTGCTCGCCCAGGACTGACCGGCGCCGCGCGCGAGCAGGCGAGGCGCGCCCACCCGGACGTCCACGCCGGGCGACCACGTGACGTGCGGCGGTCCGTCCGGCCGGGGCAGGCCGCAGACCTCCAGCAGGTCGGTGTCGAGGTGCTCGACGGTCGCGGTGTGCAGCGGCCAGGGGGCGTGCGCGACCGGCACCCGCCACAGCCGGCCCGCGCGGCGCCCGTACGCGTTCCAGCGGCCGGTGACCGACGTGAGCCACGGGTCCGGGGCCGTGCGCGCGCCGGGCACCAGACGCAGGTCGAGCGTCCCGCCGGCGCGGCCCCGCGCGCGGTAGCGCGTCGCCTCGCCGCCGTCCTCGACGCATCCCGAGGCCAGGCGGTACGGCACGCCGGCCGCCCGCAGGCCCGCGACGACGGCGGGCCGCGTGCACAGCAGCCGCAGGAACCACAGGCCGTCGGTGCCGCTCGCCGGGTGCTCCACGTAGGTACGCACGTTGACCTCGACGAAGCGGGACCACGCCGGTGGCGCGGGCAGCCCCGGCACCCGCGGGTCCCGCATGACGAACGGCGTGACCGCCACCCAGGCGGCGCCGTCGAGCACCTGCGGCACCAGGCCCGGGGGCAGGTGCGCGGCGACGGCCTCGGGCGGGTACGGCCAGTGCAGGAACGCCAGCGCGTCCCACCGCATGAGCGCGACGGGGACACGCACGGCCGCGTCCGGCAGCCGCCCGCTCATCGGGCGCCGCACCGCCGGACGTCGTCGTGCGCGACCGCTCCTGCGTCCACGGCACCACCCGCCCGTCGCTCACGACCGGTCGTCCGTCGCTCCCGAGCGACCGTCCCGGCCATCGTCGCGCGAGGCCGGACCACCGGCACGGCGAGCGGGGCACCGGGGCGATGCGCATGCGGGGGACGTGCTCAGTGGACGAGCTTGAGCCCCACCACGCAGGCGACGATCCCGAGGATCAGCAGGATCTTGACCAGGCTCGCGGTCTCGGCGCCGGTCGCCATCGCGAAGGCGACGGTCATCGACGCGCCGATGCCCACCCACACGGCGTACGACGTGCCGGTGGGCAGCTCACGCATCGCGTAGGCCAGGCCGCCCATGGAGACGAGCAGCGCGAGACCGAAGACGACGGTGGGCCCGAGCCGGGTGAAGCCCTCGGACCGGCCCAGCGCGGTGGCCCAGACGGCCTCGAACATCCCGGACACGACGAGCACGACCCAGGCGAGCGACGTTGCGGACACGGATGACCTCCGGTGGCTGCCGTCTTGTCGCTCTCCGGGTACGGCGCCCCTCGTCCGGGAGCCCGCGCTGACGTCGGGCCCGCCACCATGCTCGCACGCGCGCAGCGCACGCCGGGCGGACGGTGGCCGACGTCACCGCAGGCGGCTCAGCAGCTCCCGTCGACCTCGTACCCGCGGATCGCGTCGACCTTGGCGGCCGACGCCGAGGTGGTGTCGAACTCGTGGTCGAGCCACTCCCGGACCAGCGTCTTGGCGACCTCCAGGCCGATGACGCGCTGACCCAGGCACAGCACCTGCGCGTCGTTCGACAGCACCGAGCGCTGCACCGAGAACGTGTCGTGCGCGGTCACGGCACGCACGCCGGGCACCTTGTTGGCGGCGATCGCCATGCCCAGCCCCGTCCCGCACACGAGCAGCGCGCGGTCCGCGCCGCCCTCGGCGACCTTGCGTGCGGCCGCGACGGCGACGTGCGGGTACGCGGTGTCGTCACCGGCGTGCACGCCGACGTCCTCGACGACCTCCACGCGCGGGTCGGCCCGCAGCAGGTCGGCCAGGGCGTCCTTGTACGTCAGGCCGGCCTCGTCGGCACCGACCACGATCCTCGCGACGCTCATGACCTCTCCTCTCCCTCGGGTACGACGGTAGACCGGACCGCCGCGGCGATCGCCGCGAACGACACGGCACCGGGGTCGGGCGTGCCGACGCTGCGCTCGGCGAGCGGACGTGCGCGCCCCAGCCGCGGACGCAGGTCCGCGGTCGCCTGCGCCGCCGTGCGCGCCGCCTCCAGCGCGGTGTCCCACGCCGCCGCGGGCGCCTGCCCGGCAGCCGCCGCCTGCTCGAGCGCTGCCGCGAACGGCTCGGCCGCGTCGACCATGGTCTTGTCGCCCGGCTGGGCCCCGCCCAGCGCGACGACGGCGGCGACGCCCGCTCGAACCGCCGTGGCGGCCCGCGTCGAGGGGTCCCCGACAGGACGCGCGGCCAGGGCGTGCGCGACCGCTCCGATGCCCGCACCCCACAGCACGCCGGACGTGCCACCGGCCTGGTCGGCCCAGGCGCGGCCCGCGTCCCGCAGGCACGCGACCGCGCCGTGACCGGCGTCGGCTGCCGCGGCAGCGGCCGCAGCGGCGGCCGTGGACCCCCGCAGCATGCCGCGGCCGTGGTCGCCGTCGCCCGCGACGGCGTCGAGCCGTCCCAGCTCGGTCTCCAGGTCCGTCAGGACCGCGTGGACCTGGGCGAGGGCGGCCACGACGACGGGCGCCTCGGAGGCGTCGGTCGCGTCGACGACGCGCGCGGCGCTGCCGGTGGCGTCGCCGTCCGACGAGCCCGCCGACGTGGAGCCCGACGGCTGCGCCGCGTCGGCCGCCTTGGTGCCAGGCGCCTCCGTGACAGGCGCAGCGACCGCGCCCACCTGACCGCGCCGGTACGCCGGCGTGTGCGCCGGGGCGCACCACCACCGCTCGAGGTCGTCGTCGAGCCACACGAGCGTCAGCGAGCACCCCGACATGTCGAGGCTCGTGACGAGCTCACCGACGTCCGGCTGCACGGCCTGCAGCCCCGCGGCGTCGAGCAGCGGGCGCACGGCACGCCAGAGGACGAACAGCTCCTCGTACTTGGTGCGACCCAGCCCGTTGAGCACGACGCCCACGCGCGGACCCGCGTCGGCGGGCTTCTCGCTCAGGAGCCGCTCGACCAGCAGCCCCGCGAGCTCGGTCGCGGTGCACGCCGGCACCTCGCCGATGCCCGGCTCGCCGTGGATGCCGACGCCCAGCCCGACCGTCCCGTCGGGCACGGTGAACAGCGGCTCCTCGGCACCCGGCAGCGTGCAGCCGTCGAACGCGACGCCCAGCGTGCGGGTGCGGTCGTTGGCGTGCCTGGCGGCGGCGACGACCTCGTCGAACGACGCCCCCTCCGCAGCCGCGGCGCCGGCGACCTTGAACACGACGTGGTCCCCCGCGATGCCGCGGCGGCGGTGCACCTCCTCGACGGGCGCGGACGCGACGTCGTCGGTGACGACGAGGTACTCGCACGCGATGCCCCGCTCGCGCAGCGCGTCACGACCGAGCGTGAAGTTCATGACGTCGCCCGCGTAGTTGCCGGTCAGCAGCACGACGCCCGCGTCACCGGCGGCCGCGGCACCCACGGACACCACGTCGGCGGTCGACGGCGACGTGAACACGTTGCCCACCACCGCGCCGTGCGCGTACCCCGGGCCGACCACCCCGTAGAAGGCGGGGTAGTGCCCCGAGCCGCCGCCCACGACGACCGCGACCTGCGACCGCGGCGCCGGCACGGCCCGGACGACGCCGCCCGGCACGCGCCGCACCTGGTCCGCGTACAGGTCGACGAACCCCTCGACCGCGTCCTCGACGAACCGGGCCGGGTCGTCGGCCAGGGGCCTCACCACGCCGGCTCCTTCGCGAGCATCGTCGCGACCACCGAGTCGTCGGACGCGTCGAGGCCCGCGGCGGCCACGGTCCGGTACAGCTGCTCCGCGGCGGCGGCCACGGGCGTCGCGACCTTCAGCTGCCGGGCCAGGTCACCCACGATGCCCATGTCCTTGCCGATGACGTCGAGGCGCGAGCGCAGCGGCGGGGTCTCGCCGCGCAGCTGCGCGGCGATGCGTGGGCCGCGGTCGGCGAACATGAACGACGCGGCCGCGCCCTGCGACAGCACCTCGATGCACGCGTCGAGGTCCAGGCCCAGGCGGTGGGCGAGCGCGAGCGCCTCGGACGCCGCCGCGGTGTGGATGCCGCACAGCAGCTGGTTGACGGTCTTGAGCTGCTGACCTGCGCCGATGCCGCCGACGACCGTGAGGGACGACGACAGGGCGTCGAGCACCGGGCGGGCGGCGGCGAGCGCCTCGTCGTCCGCGCCGACCATGATGAGCAGGTCACCGGTGCCGGCGCGCACGGGGCCGCCGGAGACGGGCGCGTCGACGCAGCGGATGCCACGCGCCGCCAGGGCCTCGGCGACGGCACGCACGGCCGCCTCGCCGACGGTCGAGGTCACGACGACCACCGCACCCGTGGGCAGCGAGTCGGCGACGCCGCCGTCGCCGAGCACCAGCGCGTCGAGCTGGGCCCCGTCGCGCACTCCCACGACCACGACGTCCGTCCCGAGGCACGCCTCGACCACCGTGCCGACCCCCGTGGCACCGGCCTCGACCGCGAGCGCGACGCGCTCGGCGGCGATGTCGAACGCGACGACGTCGAAGATCCGCGCGAGCGCGGTCGCCATGGGCAGGCCCATGGCGCCGAGCCCCAGGACGGCGACGCGGGCGCTCATCGCGACACCGCCGCGGCGCGCAGGACGGCCTCCCGCGCCTCGCCGGTGGCCACCGCGAGCATCCGGCGGATGTACCGCGCGTTGCGCGCGGAGACCGACAGCCCGTCGCCGCCGTAGTGCTCGACGCAGAACGGTCCGGTGAACCCGACCTCGACGGCCGTGCGGATGGCCTTGCGGTAGCTGACCGAGCCCATCTCCATCGGGGCGGGCATGGCGACGTAGGTGCCCGCGGCGCGGTCCTCGTCGCGGAAGTAGTTCTTGACGTGCCAGTAGTTCGACACCGGCAGGCACGCCTCGACGGCGGCCTGGAAGTCCTCGATCGGCCGGTGCAGGCGCACGAGGTTGCCCAGGTCGGGGTTGAGGCCGACGTTGTCCTCGCCGATGTCGTGGACCAGCCGGACCGAGGACTCGGCGGTGCCGAGCAGGGTGTCCTCGTACATCTCGAGGGACAGCTCGACGCCGACCTCGGCCGCGTGCCGCCCCAGCTCGCGCAACCGCGTCACCGCGAGCGCCCAGGTGTCGGCGTCGGTCGCGTCGACCGGGCCCTCCTCGGTCCAGAACCAGAACGCCTCGCGCTGCGCGGGCAGCAGCGGGCGGTGCAGCCCGACGCTGACGATCTTCGTGCCGAGCGCGGCCGCCGCGTCGATCGTGCGGTGCGAGTAGGCGAGGTTGTCGTCGCCGGTCTCGGGGTCGATCACCGAGCGGCGGATCGCCGACAGCGCGACGGGGTCCAGCCCGACGGTGACCAGGGCGTCCCGGAGCTCCTCGATGCGCGCCGGCGTCAGGTCACCCGGTCGGATCCAGGAGTCCGTGAGGTCGACCTCGGTGAACCCCTCGAACGCCACCTCCGCGAGGTGGTCGACCCAGGTGTCCACCGGCGCGTCCTGGGACGCGGGGAACGGGAGCATCGCGGCCGCGATGGGCCACTGCTCGCTGGTGGGGTGACGGTCGGTGGTGCTCATGACGGGCCCTTCTTCGGTGGTCGGGACGGCGGTCGTCACTTGCCGAAGCCGGCGGTGAGGCCGGCGACGAGCTGGCGGCGTCCGATGACGTACAGCAGGAAGATCGGCAGGGCCGACAGGACGACGGCGGCCATGACGGCCGGGACGTTGATCGTCAGCTCGCCCTGGAACGCCCACAGCGCGAGCGGCAGCACACGCTGCTGCGGGCTCTGCGTCAGAACGAGCGGGAACAGGAAGCCGTTCCACACGTTGAGGCCGTCGTAGATGGCGACGGTCGCGATCGCGGGGCGGCTCAACGGCAGCACGAGCCGGGTGAGGACCTGCCACTCGCTCGCCCCGTCGACCCGCATCGACTCGAACAGCTCACGCGGGATGTCGCGCAGGAAGTTCACCAGGATGATCACGGTGATCGGCACGGCGAACGCGGCGGAGGGCAGCACGAGCGCCAGCAGCGTGTCGTACAGCCCCATCTTGGTGATCATGTAGAAGATCGGGACGATCGCGGCCTGCAGCGGGATGGCCAGCCCCAGCAGGAAGAGCGAGAACGTCCGGGTGACGAACCCGGACTGGTTGCGCGTGATCGTGTACGCGGCGAGCAGCGACACCACGATCGTGAGGGCCACGGAGCCGACGCTCACGACGACCGAGTTGACCAGGTAGCGGTCGAACCCCGCGTCGATCACCTGACGGTAGTTGTCCAGGGTCGGCACGGTCGGCAGACCGAGCGGGTGGTCGGTGAAGAAGTGCTGCTGGGTCCGCAGGCTGGTGACGAACACCCAGTACAAGGGCACCGCGACGACGGCGAACCACAGCAGCGAGCCGATCCCGCCGGGGATGTTGGGACGGCGCCGGTCGGCCCGCCGGCGCGGGGTCGTGGACGCCTCGGCGGTGGTGGCGGGGCGCAGTGCCTCGGTCGTGGACATCACAGACCCTCCTGCTGGCTCTGCATCTTGTTGAACCCGGACAGCCGCGTGAGCCCGAGCGAGAGGCACAGCCCGAAGACCGCGAGGATCGTCGCGATCGCGCTGGCGCGGCCCATCTCGGTGGCGTTGAAGCCGGTGAGGTACATGTGCAGCGGCAGCAGCCGCGTCGCGTAGCCGGGGCCACCGGCCGTGAGCACGAACACGAGGTCGAAGTACGTCAGCGACCCGACGAGCATGAGCGTCGAGGACGTGACGATCGTGTAGCGCAGCTGCGGCAGGGTGATCGAGAAGAACCGGCGCACGGTGCCGGCGCCGTCCAGCTGGGCGGCCTCGTACAGCGACCCGGGGATCTGGCGTGCCCCCGCCTGGTAGAGCAGCGTGTGCAGCGGCACGAAGTGCCAGGCGATGATGAGGATGACCGCGAGGAGCACCGTGTTGGGGTCGCCGAGCCACGCGTGCCGCAGGAAGCCGGGGCCGGAGGGGCCGGCGAGGCCGAAGTTCGGGTCCAGCAGGTTCTTGAAGACCAGGGCGACCGCGGACGACGACATCAGGAGCGCGACGAAGTAGACCAGGCCCATCCACGCGCGCCAGCGGCCGCGCGGCGCGAGGTACACGCCCAGCAGCAGGCTCAGCGGCGTCTGCACCGCCCACGTGCCGAGCATGACCTTCACGGTGATCCCCAGGGTGAGCCACGTGACGTGGTCGCCGAGGACGAACCGCCAGTTCTCCAGGCCGAGCCACGAGGGTGTGCCCAGACCGTTCCACGATGTCAGCGAGAGCGCCACCGCACCGATGAGCGGCACGATCGCGAAGCCACCGAAGAGCACGAGGGCGGGGGCCAGCAGCCACGCCGAGACGGGCTGTCGCTGCCGGCGGGCCGCCTGGACGGGGCCCGCCCCGCCCCCGGGGGCGGCGGTGCCGCCCCCGGGGAGGGTCGTCGCGGACGTGGTCACTTCGTGTCCAGCGTCGCGTTCATCGTCGTCACGAACTCCTCCGGCGTGGTCTCCAGGAGGAAGATGCGGTCGAGCTGCGTGGTCAGCTGCTCGGCCTGCGACGGGTTGATCGCCTGGTCCCACGACAGCTGGAAGTGGGGGGCCGCCTCGGTGAGGCCGACGACGAGGTCGGCGAAGGTGTCGTCCCGCTCGGCGATCTGGTCGCGCGCGGTGGCGACGCCCGGGACGGCCGACCGGTCGAGGATCTCGCCGATGTACTCGTCGTTCATGACCTGCTCGGCGAGGAACGCCAGCACGGTGGCCTTGTGCTCGTCGCTGGCCCCGGCGTTGACGGACCAGAAGTTGGACGGGTTGCCGACGAGGTTCGCCGGGTCGCCCGCTCCGCCGTCGTACGCGGGGAACGGCACGGCCTTGAGGTCGCCGGACTCGACGAACTCGGGCGCGGCGTTCTTCACGTTGGAGTAGGCCTGCGACAGCACGACCATCATCGCCGCGCGTCCGGTGTAGAGCAGCGCGTCGGCCGCGCCGGTCTCGTAGGCGATGGACGCGTAGTCGGGGACGAAGCCGCCGGCACGCACCAGCTCCTGGATCTCGGTGAGCGCCTGGGCGACGGCCGGGTCGGACCACGCGTCGGGCTCGTTCGCGATGACGGCGTCGAAGACGTCGGGTCCACCGATGCGGTCGACGAGGTAGCCGAGGTACGGCAGCTGCGGCCACTTCGACTGCCCGGCGAGGGACAGGGGCGCGATCCCCTCGGCCTTGAAGACGGGCACGAGGTCGAGGAGCTCGTCCCACGTGGTGGGCGGCTCCGCGCCGACCTGCCGGAAGACCGCGTCGTTGTAGAGCACCACGACGGGCTGGATGTTGTTGATCGCCGCGCCGTAGACCTTGCCGTCGAACGTCACCGTGTCGAGCACGGCCGGCAGGTAGCGGTCGGTGATCTCAGGGTCCTCGATGGGCTCGATGTACCCCTCGTCGACGTAGGTCTTGAGCGCGGCGCCGCCCCAGTTGAACAGCAGTGCCGGGCCCTGGCCCGCGCCGAGCGCGATCCGCAGCTTGTCCTGGTAGCCCTGGTTGCCGAACATCTGCAGCTCGATCGGCTGGTCGGGGTGCGCGGCGTTCCAGCGCTCGACCGCCGCCTCGTACGACGCGGACTGCCCACCCTCGAGCCCCCAGACGATGGCGGCCTCCCCGCTGCCGCCGGCCGAGGTGGGGTCGCTGTCAGCCCCGAGCTGAGGCGTCGCGCCGGAGCCGCAGGCGGCGAGCACGAGCGCCCCGCCGACGATCGCTGCGGTCGCGCGCAAGCGGCGCACAGTGGTCCATCTCATCGTTGAGCCTCCGGTTCTCGTCCTTGAAAACTTTTCGTAACTCTGGCGTGCACGTGCACCGTAGTTTTCGGCGGTGAGCAATGTCAACGCCCCAGATTTTGGGCTTTTCACCGTCAGGCACCGCCCAGATGGTCCCTTGAAGTTTTCGGTGGGATGCCGCTAGCGTCGCAGCAACATGAAGGGGGCCCCGATGCCTGGACCACACCGACGTCCGACGCTGACCGCCGTCGCCGAGCAGGCCGGCGTGTCCATCGCGACCGCGTCGAAGGTCCTCAACGGGCACAGCGAGGTCGCGCCCGCGACCCGCAGGCGCGTCGAGGAGGCCGTCGCCGACCTGGGCTACCGCAGCCCGGGCGCCCGCCGCGCGGACGCGCGCCGCACGGTCGAGTTCATGGTCGACAAGCTCGACAGCCCGTACGCGATGGAGGTGCTGCGCGGCGTCACGCTCGCCGCCGAGGAGGCCGACGTCGACGTCACCGTGTCGCGGGTGCGGCGCGGTGGGGGCGACCGGCCCGAGCCGCCGTCGAGCTGGACCCGCCGCCTCACGTCGGCGCACCGCACCGGCGCGATCGTCGTGACCGCCCAGGTCACCGAGACCACCTACGAGAACATCGCCCGCGCCAGGCTGCCCGTCGTCGTCATCGACCCGCTGGACCTGACGACCCCCGAGCTCGTCTCGATCGGCTCGACCAACTGGACCGGTGGCCGCACCGCCACCGAGCACCTGCTCGAGCTCGGCCACACGCGCATCGCGATGATCGGTGGCCCCGAGGCGTCCATCAGCGCCCTCGCACGCGTCGACGGCTTCCGGTCGGCCTGCCAGCGCGCCGGCGTGATCGTGGACCAGGCCCTCGTGCGGCACGTCGCCTTCGATCACGACGCGGCACGCGACGCCGCCCACGCGGTGCTGCAGCTCGACGACCCACCGACGGCCATGCTCGCCAGCAGCGACGCGCAGGCGCTCGGCGTCCTGGAGGCGGCGCGCCGGCTCGGCCTCGCGGTCCCCCGCGACCTGTCGGTCGTCGGCTACGACGACACCTACGTCGCGGCCTGGACCAACCCGCCGCTGACCTGCGTGCACCAGCCGTTGCAGGACATCGGCCGCGCCGCGCTGCGGACCGTGCTGGCCCTGGACGAGGGCCGCGTGCCCGACTCGCACCACATCGAGCTCGCCACGTCCCTCGTGGTCCGTGACTCGACCGCCCCGCCGTCGCCTCGGCCGGCCGCACTGGAAGGACACCGGTGAGCACCACCACCGCCCGCACCACCCCGCACGCCGCTCCGGCCCCGTGGCAGGACCAGCAGCTGCCCGTGACCGAGCGCGTCGAGCTGCTGCTCGCCGAGATGACGCTCGAGGAGAAGCTGGCACAGCTCGGCAGCCACTGGTTCGACCGCCGCGGCGCGGGTGAGGTCGTCGCCCCCATGCAGGACACGTTCGGCGCCCGCCGGCCGGACTTCGCGACGGCCGCCCGGCACGGTCTCGGCCACCTCACCCGGGTGCTCGGGACCGAGCCCGTCGCTGCCGCCGAGGGCCGCGAGAAGCTCGCCCGCACCCAGCGTGAGCTGATCGGCCGGCACCGCCTGCGGCTGCCCGCGATCGCGCACGAGGAGTGCCTCACCGGTGTGACGTCGTACGGCGCGACCGTGTACCCGACGCCGCTCGCGTGGGGTGCGTCGTTCGACCCCGACCTGGTCCACGAGGTCGGCACGGCGATCGGGCGGGACCTGCGCGCTCTCGGTGTCCACCAGGGGCTCGGCCCCGTGCTCGACGTGGTGCGGGACTACCGGTGGGGGCGCGTCGAGGAGACCATCGGCGAGGACCCCTACGCCGTGGCCACGATCGCCACCGCGTACGTGCGCGGCATGGAGGAGCAGGGTGTCGTCGCGACGCTCAAGCACTTCGTCGGGTACTCCGCGTCGCGCGCCGGCCGCAACCACGCGCCGGTGTCCGCCGGTCCGCGCGAGGTCGCCGACGTGCTGCTGCCGCCGTTCGAGATGGCGGTGCGTGAGGGCGGGGCACGGTCCGTCATGAACTCGTACTCCGACATCGACGGCGAGCCCGTCGCCGCGTCGTCCGCGCTGCTCACCGGTGTGCTGCGCGACCAGTGGGGCTTCGAGGGCACCGTCGTCTCGGACTACTGGGCGATCGCCTTCCTGGCGACCGCCCACGGTGTCGCGGCCGACGCCGCGCAGGCCGGCGCCCGGGCGCTGCGCGCGGGCCTCGACGTCGAGCTGCCCAACGCCATGTGCTTCGGCGAGCTCGCACCGCTCGTGCGCGACGGCCGGGTCGACGAGGCCGACGTCGACCGCGCCGTGCGGCGCGTCCTGCGGCAGAAGGCCGAGCTCGGGCTGCTCGACGCACCCGACGACGCACCGCGCACCGACGCGCCGGTCGACCTCGACAGCCCCGCCAACCGCGAGCTGGCCCGCCGCCTCGCCGAGGAGTCGATCGTGCTCCTCGCCAACCCCGGCGCCGTGCTGCCGCTCGCCGCCCGCAAGGTCGCCGTCGTCGGCCCCTCGGCTGCCGACCCCGGCGTGCTGCTCGGCTGCTACTCCTACCCCATCCACGTGCTGCCGCGGCACCCCGAGCTGGGCCTGGGCGTCGACGTGCCGTCGCTGCTCGACGCCCTACGGGCGGAGCTCGACGGCGCCGAGGTCGTGCACGAGCGCGGGTGCGACGTCGTCGGTGACGACCGCAGCGGCATCGACGCCGCCGTGAGAGCCGCGGCCGGCGCCGACGTCTGCGTCGTGACCGTGGGCGACCGGGCCGGCATGTTCGGCCGCGGCACCTCGGGCGAGGGCTGCGACGCGGCCGACCTGCGACTGCCGGGGATCCAGCACGACCTGGTCGAGGCGGTCCTGGCGACCGGCACGCCCGTCGTCCTCGTGGTCGTCTCCGGACGCCCGTACGCGCTCGGCGCCTACGTGGACCGCGCGGCGGCCGTCGTGCAGGCGTTCATGCCGGGCGAGGAGGGAGCGGCCGCGCTCGCCGGTGTCCTGAGCGGGCGCGTCACGCCCAGCGGCAAGCTGCCCGTGCAGGTGCCGCGCCTACCCGGCGGCGGGCCGCAGACGTACCTCGGCCCCGCCCTCACGCGCCGGCTGGACCGCATCAGCAACCTCGACCCGGGCCCGGCGTTCCCGTTCGGGCACGGGCTGTCGTACACCTCGTTCCGCTACCAGGACCTGACCGTCAGCACGGGCCCGGTGCCCACCGACGGCGAGTTCGAGGTCGCCGTCACCGTGAGGTGCACGGGCGAGCGGCCCGGCACGGAGGTCGTCCAGCTGTACCTGTCCGACCCCGTCGCGGACGTCGCTCGGCCCGTCAAGCAGCTCGCCGGGTACGTGCGTGTCGCGCTCGAGCCGGGCACCGCCCGCCGCGTCACGTTCACCGTCCCCGCGGACCTCACGTCGTACACCGGTCTGGACCTGGTGCGCGTCGTCGACCCCGGGACCATCGGGGTGCAGGTCGGCGGCTCCAGCGAGGGCGACGTCCTGCACGCGCAGGTCGAGCTCGTCGGTCCGGTCCGCCGGCCGGGCCGCGACCGGGCGCTGCGCAGCGCCGTGCGCGTCGAGGACGTCGCATGAGCGGCACCGTCCGCAACCCGGTGCTGCCCGGGTTCCACCCGGACCCGTCGGTCTGCCGCGTGGGCGACGACCACTGGCTGGTGACGTCCACGTTCGAATACTTCCCCGGCCTGCCGGTGCACCACAGCACCGACCTGGCGCGGTGGGAGCACGTCGGGCACGCGATCGACCGGCGCTCGCAGCTGGACCTCGACGGCGTCAAGGCGTCCGGCGGGCTGTTCGCCCCGACGATCCGTCACCACGACGGCACGTTCTGGATCACCTGCACGCTCATGCACGGGCGCACGCGCCGCGGGAACTTCGTGATCAGCGCGACCGACCCGTCGGGGCGCTGGAGCGACCCGACGTGGCTGCCGGACGCGGAGGGCATCGACCCGTCGCTGTTCTTCGACGACGACGGGTCCGCCTGGTACGTCGGCGCCCGGGCCACGCACGACCCGCACCCGCAGCACCCCGAGCAGACGGACATCTGGCTGCGCCGGTTCGACGTGCGCACGCGCACGCTCGTCGGCCCGGAGCACGTGCTGTGGCACGGCGCGCTGCGGGCGGCCCGCTGGGCCGAGGGGCCGCACCTGTACAAGGTCGACGGCCGGTACGTGCTGCTCGTCGCCGAGGGCGGCACGGAGCAGCACCACGCCGTGACGGTCGCGCGCGCGGAGCACGTCACGGGCCCGTACGTCGGCCACGTCGACAACCCGGTGCTGACGCACCGTCACCTGGGCGCCGACCACCCGGTCGTCGGCGTGGGGCACGCCGACCTCGTCGAGGCCGCGGACGGCACGTGGTGGGCATTCGCGCTCGGCATGCGCCCCGTGGACGGGCACCACCTGCTGGGCCGCGAGACGTTCCTGGTGCCCATGCGGTGGGAGGACGGCTGGCCCGTGCTCGCCCCCGGGGTGGGCCAGGTGCCGGCCGAGGTCACGCACCCCGCCGTGCCGGACGGGCAGACCGTGCGCTCGGCGGCCGACGCGCCGTTCGTCGAGACCTTCACCGACGGGCTGGCGGCCCGGTGGGACCGGCTGCGCACCGCGCCGGACCCGGCGGACACGTCGCAGCCCGGTCGGCTGCGGCTGCCGCTGCTGCCCGCGACACTGGCCGACCCGACGACGCCCGCGTTCGTCGGCCTGCGACAGCAGCACCACCGCGCCGTGCTCACGGCACGCGTCGAGGCGCCGGGGCTCGTCGGGCACGAGCAGGTGGGCGTCGCCGTGCGACAGAACGACCGGCACCACGCGGTCGCCGTGCTGCGTGGCAGCGGCGCCGAGCGCGTGGTCGAGGTCGTGCTCACGCAGGACGGCGTCGGCGAGCGCACGGGCCGGTTGCCGCTGCCCGGCGACGGCCCGGTCGAGCTGCGCCTGACGGCCGACCTGCTGACGTACACGGCGCACGCGCGGACGGACGACGGCGCCTGGCAGCACGTCGGCGACGTCGACGGCCGCGCGCTGAGCACCCAGACCGCGGGTGGGTTCACCGGGGTGTACCTGGGGCTGTACGCGACGAGCGACGGACACCCCAGCGACGCCGTCGCCGAGTTCGTGGAGGCCACCTACACGCCCGGGACGTGACGCTCCCGGGCGGCGTCTCGAGCGGGGGCGCGGTGCTGCACCCGGCCCTCAGGCCAGGCGCCCCAGGTGCAGCGCCGCGAGCGCGAGCGCCGCGACGGTCTCACCGTCGCGGATCTCGCCCGTGCGGACCATCGCGAGGACGTCGGCGAACGGGACGGTGCGCACCGCGGTGATGCCCTCGGCGGCCTGCTCCTGGGCGGTCCCGGCGGCGTCCGTGACCGGTGACAGGCCGCGGGCGACGAACACGTGCTCCACGGCGCGCGCGACACCGTTGAGCGCGTCGATCTCCCCCACGGGCGTCCACTCCCGGGCGGTCAGGCCGGTCTCCTCCGCCAGCTCGCGGCGCGCGGCGACCAGCGGGTCCTGGCCGTCGGTGCCACCGGCGGGGACCTCGACGGAGCCGGGCCCGGTGGTGTACCGGTCGGTCGTCACGAGCACCACCTCGTCGTCGTCCGTCAACGCGACGACGAAGACGGACGGGCGCAGCTCGACGACGCCGTAGACGGCGGGCCGCCCGTCGGGCGCGACGACGTCGTCCTCGCGCAGCGTGATCCAGGGGTTCTCGTACGCGACGCGCGAGGTCACGGTCTGCCAGGTCATGGGCCCACCGTAGGGCCGCGGTCAGCGCGCGAGCGCCCTCGCCGTGACCAGCACGACGACGTCCTCGACGAGCGCGGCGCGCACGTCGGGCCGCAGCGCGTCCGGCCCCTGGTCCGCGGCCCACTGCCGCCACGACGCCCCGGCGACGGAGCCGGCGAACGCGCCGACTCCCCCGGCGAGCGCCGCGACGACGACCGCAGGGAGGCGACGGCCGTCGACCACCGCGAGCGCGGCGGCACCTGTCGCACCGGCGACGAGCCGACCGGCGATCTGCGGCGCCACGAGCCGGCTCGGGGTGGCGGGCAGCTTGTCGACGACGCACTCACCCACGACCGCGAGGGTGGTGAGCCGGCGCACCGCACGCGCCGCCGGGCCTGTGCGGCCGAGCGTCGCGGCATGGACGGGGACGGCCAGGGCGACCGACGACCGGCCCCCCGCAGCGAGGCCGAGCACGGCAGAACGCGCGATCACACCCATAGGAGGTGTCTACCGGGGTGCGGTGGCACCGGCATCTCGAGCGGCCCGACGGGTGCCGTCACGGGCCGCGACTGCCGGACGCCCGTCCGGGTCGAGCGGGCGTTCGAGGTGCGGGACCCGCCCACCGGCACCAGACTCGCCAACCAGGTGGGCCGCTGTGGCCCCCACCGACGCACGACGAAGGAGCGACATGGGTATCGGTACCGGCATCGCACTCCTGGTGATCGGGGCGATCCTCTCGTTCGGCATCTCCGACCGGCTCGAGGGCATCGACCTGACGGTCATCGGCTACATCTGCATGGGCGCCGGTGTCCTGGGTCTGATCCTCGCGATCGCGCTCAACGCCCAGCGCACCAACACCACGCACCGCCAGGTGATCGAGCACCGCGAGGAGCCGCCGCTCCCCCCGACGGCCTGACGCCTCGCTCGCACGCGCTCGGCGCCCCGCACCGGACCACCGGCGCGGGGCGTCGTCGTGTCCGCCGCGGTGCCGACCGGCGTCCGCACCCCGGGCACGACCGGCACATGTCGGACGGGACGGACACAATGGGCGCCCGCGCGCAGAGCACCGCGCGCGGCGCCAGGGGGCGACGACGAAGGGGGACGCATGGACCAGGACGAGGCACGCAAGGCCAAGGCCCACGCACTGGAGGTGGCACGCACGCTCTCCGAGGCCGTGCTGCGGCCGTCCACGACGACGGCGGGTGTCGTCCCGCTGTCCGTGGGGCTCGCGCCGTGCCCCGACGGGAGCTACGGCATCGCGCTGCGCTACCGCCTCGGCCTGCCGGAGGTGCGCTCGATCGCCCGCCAGGTCGCCGCGCAGATCGGGGAGGTCGGCAAGGTCGTCGACCTGCGCCGCACGGGCCGCATCCGTCCCCTCACCGGTGGCTCCACCTCCGGGACGGACGTCGGCACGGAGGGCGCAGCGGTCCCGGGGCCGCGTCCCCCGGTGGTCACCGCCCAGGCGCTGGGTGAGACGGGCCGGGTGCGCCCGCTGCGGCCCGGCGTGTCCATCGCGCACGTCGACGTGTCCGCGGGCACGCTCGGCGCGTTCGTGCTGGTGGACGGCGTGCTGCACGCGCTGTCGAACTACCACGTGCTGGTCGGCTCCCCGGCGGGACGTCGCGGCGACGACATCCTGCAGCCCGGCCCGGCCGACGGCGGGCAGGCCCCCGCGGACCGGGTCGGCACGCTCGCCGGCTTCGTCCCGCTCGAGTCCGGCCGGACGGCGCGGGTCGATGCGGCGCTCGCCCTGCTGGACGACCAGGACGTCGACGCGACGTACCCGGTCGGCCGCGTCACCACGACGGCCCGGGCCCTGGGTGGCGAGCTCGTCGGCAAGGTCGGGCGCACGACGGCGGTCACGACGGGCCGTGTCACCGCGATCGAGCTGGACGACGTCGTCGTGGGCTACGGCGAGGAGCTCGGCAACCTGCGGTTCGACGACCAGGTGGAGATCGAGGGGACCAGCACCGCTCCGTTCTCCCGCGGCGGCGACTCCGGGTCGCTCGTCTACCGCGAGGACGGCGTGGCCCTGGGACTGCTCTTTGCCGGGTCGGAGGTCGGGGGGGACAATGGCCGTGGGCTGACGTACGTCAACCCCATCGATGCCGTCCTCGGGGCGCTCGACGCGACGCTGCTCGCCTGACGCGAGCACCGCGCGGGTCCCCGGTGACGCGGGAGGTGCGCAGTGGCCGATCTCGACGAGGCACGCAGAGCCAAGGACGAGCTGAAGACCGCCCTGGCGGGACGTGCCGGCGTGACCGCCATCGGGATCGCTCCCGACGACGACGGCTACGGCGTGCTCGTGCGGGTCCAGGACGACGCGGTCCGCGCCCGGCGCGCCGACGTCCCGACGAGCGTGCGGGGCGTGAACGTGCACGTGCGCACGTCGGGCCCCATCACCGCGCAGGCCTGACACCGCAGGCGCGCCGTCCTGCGGACACCTGCTGGCGCCGCGGAGGCGCCGGTCAGCGGTCCTTCAGCGCGGCCAAGGTCGCCGGCTGCCCCAGCCCGACCGCCGCGACCACGACGAGCGCCGCCGCGAGCCCGCCCGCAGCGCCACGCACCACCAGCGGCAGCACCACGACGCCCGGGACGTCGAGCACCACGACGCCGACACCCGCCGCGAGGGCGGCAGCCCACACGCAGCCCACGGCGACGACGAGGGCGCCCTCGGTCCACCGGATGAGCACCCCTCCGGCCCACGGCACGCCGACCGCGGCGTAGAGCGCCGCGCGTCCGCGCCGTGTCCACGTGACGACGCCCCACAGCAGGCCGACGACCACGCCCGCCGCCACGGGTGCCCAACGCGTCGGCCGGGCGTCGTACGTCGCCGCCGGGTCCTGCGCGAGCGCACCGGGCGGCAACCGGTCGGCAACGTGGATCGCGGACTCCCGGGTCTCTCCCAGCACCGCCGGCAACGCCGCACGCACGTCGTCGCGGTGCTGCGGCGCGACGCGCACCCAGCACTCGTCGACCTCACCGGTCGGCTCCTGCACCAGCAGGACCGCCGTCGACGCCGCATCCCCAAGCAGGGCGAGGTCGGCGACGGCGGCGACCTGCAGCACGCCGGTCGGCGCGCCCATGGCCGTCGCGCCTGTCGCCTCGAACTGCAGGCGCGTGCCCGCCTGCCACTGCCACCGCTCCGCGACGGCCTGGGACGCCACCACGTCGCGCGGCCCCCAGGCGTCGACCCCCAGGATGTCCAGCACGCCCGGCGTCGCGCGGACGACGGCCTGGGCGCTCTCCGGCCGCCCCACCAGGACCGCGGCCGCCGGCACCGTCGTCACACCCGCCGCGGCGCGCACGCCCGCCACGGAGGACAGCGCGTGGCAGCGGGCGGCGTCCACCGTGGCCCCGTCCTGGCCTCGCGCCACCAGCAGGTCGCCACCGGCGTCCAGGTACGCCGTCTCGGCGGCGACGATCTCGCCGGCGGTGCGGACGTCCACCACCAGCGACACCCCGACGACCAGGACGGTCACCGCGACGAGGATCGGGCCCAGCACGGACGACCTGATGTTCGCCACGCCCTCGCTCAACGACGCGGACGTGCGCCAACGCCCGGCGGACTGGTGCGGCGGCGCGGTCACGACGCCAGCACCTTCCCGTCCTCGATACGGACGGTGCGGGTGCACCGTGCGGCCACCTCGGGATCGTGGGTCACGACGACGACGCCGGTGCCGGACGCCCCCGCTGCTCCCTCGAGCAGCGCGTCGAGCACCACCATCGAGGTGGCGTGGTCGAGCTGCCCGGTCGGCTCGTCCGCCAGGACGAAGGGCCGGCCGCCCGCCAGCGCGCGCGCGATGACGACGCGCTGCAGCTCACCGCCGGACAGGACGCGCGCGGGATCGTCGGCACGCGCGGCCAGACCGACCTGCGCGAGGCGTTCACGGGCCTCGGCGTGCGCCGCGGGACGCGACACGCCCCGGGTCAGCGCGGCGAGAGCCACGTTGTCCAACGCCGAGCGCTCCGGCAGCGCGTTGGTCGTCTGGAGCACCCATGAGGTCACGTCCCGCAGGCGCGGGGCGGGGGGAGCCGCGTCCACGTACGCCGCGCCCACCGCGGGACGCACGAGCCCGCCCAGGACCGAGAGCATGGTCGACTTCCCCGAACCCGAGGGCCCGAGCACGGCGACGGACTCGCCGGCGTCCACGGTGAGGCTCGCGCCGGCGAGCACGTCGCGGTCGGTGCGGGGATAGCGGACGACGACCTGGTCGGCTACGAGGCGCACGGCCGGTCCGGCACGACCCGACCCGGGTTCGCCAGCACCTCGCCCAGCGGGAGGTCGGCGGGCAGCTGAGCGCTGCCGACGCCACCACCGAGCGGCGTGACGACAGTGGGCTCGGCCCCGAGCCCGGCGTAGACGCACACCGTGCCGTCGGCGCCGTTGACCAGCGCCGACGCGGGGACGAGCGCGACGCGCGACGCCTCCGCCGCGACGACCTGCGCGGTGCCCTCGGTCGCCGGAGCGAGGGCGGTGCGGACGGCCTGCGCGTCCTCGGGCGACGTGATCGCCCCCGAACCCGGCACGTACGGCACCTCGACGTCCCCGACGACGACGTGTGCCGCGCCCCCGAAGGCGCCGGCGCCGTCGACCCCGCCGGGCGGTTCGGTGACCTCGACGACGTCGGGGCGCGCCGGACCGCGCACGACAGGGACCCCCGGCCCGACGACGCCCCCCACGGCGACCAGCACCTCGGCGACGACGAGCGGCTCGGGGCCGATCCAGACGACGGACGCGGGGTCCATCTCGCGCACGCTGGGGCCACGGCCCCCGTCGCGGTTGAACGCCGCGACCGCGCGCGCGGTGCGCTCGCCGTACCGGCCGTCCGGCGCCGCCGTGAGATAGCCGAGGGTGGCGAGCATCTCCTGCAGCCGCCGGACGTCGGCGCCCACGTCGCCGGGACCCAGAGCGCGCCACAACGGCGCGCCGGACACCATCGCGCGCACCGGGCGGTCGTCGACCCGCAGCAGCTCGTCACCCGTGTCGTACGTGGACCCCGCAACCGGCGCGGCTGTGACCGTCCCGGTCACCGTGCCGGTGACCTCGCGTCCGGGGACGTCACCCACGGTGAGGCTGACGGTCGCACGCGCCCGGACGTCCTCGTGCGTGACGGGCACGACGACGGCGTCGACGTCTGCGGCAGACCGCGTGGGGTTCTCGGCGCGAGCGACCGCCCACCATCCCCCGAGGCCGAGGAGCGGCACGACGAGGAGACCTGTGAGGACCACCCAGGTCACCGCGGCGCCCGTGCGCGGCGCCCGCGCACGTCCGTCACCCGCCATCTCGCCCCCTTGCTCCTGACGGCGTCGGCCTGCCGTGACTGTTGTCACGGTGCTGGCGACGGTGCAGGTTAGTGGCGGTGCGCACGCTCCCGCAATGGTCTGCCGCAGGCTTGTCGAGGCGTGGGGCGACCGCTAGGTTCGCCCGTGACCACTCGCGGTCAGGGGGTTTCCGCGACGGTGCGGACGCCGCGGGTTGTCAGAAGGACTGACCGCACATGCGTATTCGCCATGTCCTCGCGTCGACGTCGGCTGCCGTCCTGCTCGGGACGACGGTGCTCGTCGGCACCGCTTCCGCCGGGTCGGCTGCCGGGTGCCGGGTGGCGGCGGGCACGGCTCGCGAGCTGAGCTCGTCCACGTACTCCGGCTCCTGACGATGGACCGAGTGGTCTCCCGCCGGCCGGTGGCCGTCGTCCTCGCGGCTACGGCGCTCCTGGCCGGGTGTTCCCCGGACGAGGGGTCGCCCGTGCCGGCCGACACGGACCCGGCAGCGGCCTTCGCGGCGGAGGCCCACGCTGCCGGCGCGGACGAGGCGCAGGTGGCGGCGCTCACTGACGGCGAGGTGACGTACGCCGAGTACGAGGCCGCGATGAACCGCTCGTTCGAGTGCATGCGGACGCAGGGCTTCCAGGTCGACGTCAAGGGGGCCCGTCCGTACAACGGGGTGACCATCCTCGAATTCGAGGTCGGCGGCACGAACAGCGCCACGAACCTGGACACCGAGGCGGGACGCGCCCTGCTCGAGGACTGCAACCGCCGGCACAGCAGCCAGGTGGAGTCGTTCTGGCAGGCGATGAGCCCGGATGCCGTCGCCTACAACGAGCGCAGGGACGCCGCCCTGTCCCCGCTGCTGCGCGAGTGCCTCGACCGCAACGACGTGGACCTGGCCGAGGACGCGTCGATGCACGACATGATCGCGGCCGCCACGGACTTGCTCGTCAGGACGGACGGAACCGACTGCGTCACCGAGATCGGCTACCCCACGTGGGACGGCTGAGAGGACGCGCCGCGGTGGCGCTCGCCGTGGCGCTGCTGGCGACCGGGTGCTCGACCGATGACGGGCCGACCCTGGAGTCGCTCGGCGCGTCGGACCTGGCAGGCCGCAACGGCGCCGGGTACGACGGCGCGTGCGCCTCTCTGCCGCAGCCCGAGCACGCCGTCACGGTGTCGTGCGCCGACGGCGGGTCCACGGCGGTCCTGTCCCTCACGCTCGAGCCGGCCGCGTACGCGGTCGTGCTCGTGTGCGGTGGCAGCGGCGACGTGACACTGGAGTCCTCGGCGTTCGAGACCGTCACGGTCCCGTGCGCCACCGGCGCGGACCCGGCCGTCGCCCCGGCGTTCGCCCTCGAGGACCGCACGTCGGCCGAGGTGCGCGTCACCGGGACCGGAACCTCCACCAAGGCCATGCTTCTCGTCGCGCAGCCCTGACGCCCTCCCGACGACAGAAGCGCCCACACCCTCGAACGGGTGCGGGCGCTTCTGCGCTGCGATGTCGCGGGTCAGCGGGTCAGCGGATGACGCAGGGCTGGCCGTTGAGGGTCGCGTCCGTCACCTGCTTCGGCGTGCCCGCGCCGATGAAGCCGAACGTCACGGCGTTGTGGTGCGCGATCGTGGGGTTCCACGCCGCGTTCTTCACGGTGACGGTCGAGCCCGACTGGGTCGCGACCGCGCTCCATGACTGCTGGACCTGCTCGCCGTTGGCGAACTTCCAGCTGACCTCCCAGCCGTTCACGGGCTCCATCGTCGCGTTGAACACGGTGACGTTGCCCTGGAACCCGCCGGGCCACGAGCTCGACGTGTCGACCTCGACCTCGCACACCGAGTCGTCCGGCACGGTCTGCGTCGGGGTCGGCGTCGGGGTGGGCGTCGGCGTCTGCGTCGGCGTGACCGACGGCGTCGGGGTCGGGGTCGGCGTCGGGGTGACCGTCGGCGTCGGCGTCGGCGTGACCGTCGGCGTCGGGGTCGGCGTCACGCCGCCGCCACCACCGAAGTCCACGTCCACGCAGTTGTAGAACGCCTCGGGGCTGTCCGTGCGCTCCCAGATGTTGAACAGGATGTGCTTGCCGCTCTTGTTCGACGGCAGCTTCACGTTCCACCAGTACTCGGGCCCGGCGACGCCGCCCTCGCGCAGCGGCGGGTCGAGGACGCGGTCGAACGGCGCGGCCTCGAGGTCGTCCCAGCCGATCGGCTCGTTCTGGTTCCAGCCGTCCTTCGTGATCCACGTCGTGAAGTACCCGGGGTGACGCGCGACCGCGGCGTACTCGAACGTCATCGTCTGACCGGGGGTGACCTTGGTGGTCGGCCACGCGGACGACGGCGTGTTGAAGGCGGCGAACTTGGAGTCCGGGCCGCAGAGCTTGCCGTCCGGGATGGTCTCGTGGCGGCCGTTGATGGTGCCGAGCAGGTCGCCGAACCAGTTGTAGAACCCGTAGCTGTTGTCGGCGAAGGCGTTCTGGCAGGCCGCGTTGGTCGGCCGCATGTTGCCGGCCTCGCCGGCGGCCTGGCCGCCTGCCAGGCCGTCCTGGTAGCAGACCCACGTGCGGGTGGGCGGGTTGGTGAGGCCGCCGTGCGCCTGCGCTGCGGTGGGGATGGCGATGAGGGCGGTCGCGACCAGCGCTGTGGCGGCGACACCGCCCAGCGTGCGGCGGGTGGATCTCGGTCGGGGCATGCGGGGGTTCCCTCTCGCGCGAGCGGCCGTCGGGCCGCAGGGGGCAGGGCACCAGCTGGTGCGGTGTGGCCCCAGGGTGGGGACCGCGCCAGGTCCGAACAACCCGGCTAAACGTTTCCAGCACCTGGGACGCCCCGCACGGGAGGCGGTCGCGGCGCCACGCGGACGAGTGATCTCACGGACCTCTCACTTCCCGCACTCGGCGGATCGGGGGTCGAGGCCCGATGATGGGCAGCGTGACGCGCAGGGGCACGACCGCCAAGGGTGCGCACCGAGGTGGTCTCTCGGCTGCGGACCTCGGTGGCGTGCGCGGACTCGCGGTCGCGGCGCACCGGTTCGACGCCTGCCGGCACGTCGAGGAGGTGGTCGCCGCGGCGGCCCAGACGGCGGTCGACGTCCTCGGCGCCGACGCGTGCGCGGTGGCCCGGATCACGCAGGAGACGTGCCGGGTCGTGCACCTCGAGCCGCCGAGCAACGACCCCCGCTGGCACCAGTTCCTCAGCACCACGTACCGCGCGGACGAGCGTCCCGCCCTGCGCGCGCTGCTGCGCAACCGCGAGAGCTGGGTCGCGCACGCGTTCGACGCCCAGGGCCGGTCCGTGCGCCCCGGCGACACGTCCGCGGGCGACCGCGTCGAGGTCGAGCTGCTGCGTGAGGTCGGGGCGGCCTCCGCGCTGACGTCGCCCGTCGTCGTCAACGACGCGGTGTGGGGCCAGATCACCGTGGTGCGCGACTTCGACGCCCCGCTGTTCCACGCCGACGACGTCGCGACGGCCGAGGTGCTCGCCGCGCTCGCCGCCGGTGCCATCGCGCGCGTCGACCTCGAGCAGCAGATGCGGCACATCATCGCGGACGACCCCCTCACGGGCCTGGCGAACCGGCGGACCGCCGACCAGGCCGCGGAGGTCGCGCTGGCGTCGGGCCGCGAGACGTGCGTCGTGATGTGCGACGTCGACGGCCTCAAGCGCGTCAACGACGAGCTGGGCCACGACGCCGGTGACGACCTGCTGCGCGCGGTCGCGGACGTCCTGCGCCGCGCGGCCGACGCCATCCCGGGCGCCACGGCGGCCCGCATCGGCGGCGACGAGTTCTGCCTGGTCACGACCGACCAGCCGCGGGAGGTCGTCGCGACGACGATGGCGACGACGGTCGCCAAGTTCCCGCTGCCGCACGGCGCCGCGATCTCCTACGGCATCGCGTCGACCGCCGTCATGGGGTCGGTGGAGGCCCGGCACCTGTTCCGCCGTGCCGACCAGGCCCAGTACCAGGCGAAGCGGCGCCGGGCCCGCGCCCGCGCGCGCACCACCCCGCCGATCGCCGACCCGCTGCAGGCCGTCGAGCGACTCACGGCGAGCGGTGCCGTCGCGATCGGTGCAGCCGCGCCCGCGGTCGTGCCGCGGCTGTGCGCGTTCGCCGCCGCGGCGACCGAGACGCTCGGTGGCGACTCGTGGGCGGTCCGCGAGCGCATGCCCGGGTCCGAGACGTTCACGACGGTCGCCCGCGGCGGCAGCCCGGCCGACGTCTCCGAGACGCGGCTGCTCACGGTCGAGCGCGACGAGTGGGTCGTGGAGATCGCCGTGGCCGCGGCGGCCTCGACGGGCCGTCAGGTGCAGACGGCCCTGAGCGCGCTGGTCGCGATCGCGGTCCTCGACGTCGGGACGCCCTGAGCACGTCCCGCCGAAGCGCGACCCCTCACGCCCTCGCGCGCCCTGACGCCGTCAGCCGTGCAGCGGCAGGACGAGCACCGCCGGGGCGTCGGCCACGACGCGCACCGGGACACCCCAGTCCTGGGCGGCCAGGTGGCAGGCCGGGTGCTCGATCGCCGGGTCGGCGTCGCAGCTCGCGGCGCGGGCGGTCACGTGCAGGACGCCCTCGCCGACGCTCGGGTCCAGCCGCAGCGTGCGGGTGAGCGCGACGTCGTCACCCGCACCGTCGAGGATCAGCCCGGGCGGCGTGGCCGACACCTGCAGCGACGTCGACGGGCCCCACCGGTCGTCGAGCTTCTGCCCGGCCGCCGGGTGGAACACGACCTCGAGCGCGACGTCGGCACCGATCTCGGTGACGGGCCGCTGCGTGCGGTGCGCACCGCCGTCGACCTGGGTGCCCGCGCCGGCCGGCAGCGGCACGCGGGTGAGCCGGTGCGCGGCGGACTCGACGACCAGCACGTGGTCGGCGTCGCCCGCCGGCAGGACGAGCCCGCTGGGCTCGGCGAGGTCCGTCGCGAGCGTCGAGACCGTGCCGCCGTCGTCCCCCGGGACCCAGCGGCGCAGCGCACCGTTGTAGGTGTCGGCGACGAGCACCGAGCCGTCAGGCAGCGCCGCGACGCCCAGCGGGTGCTGGAACAGGGCCTGGTCCGCTGCCCCGTCGCGGTGGCCGAAGTCGAAGAGGCCCGTCCCCGCGACGCTGTGCACGTGCGCGTCGGCCGGGTCGAGCCGACGCAGGGCCGAGGTCTCGGCGTCGGCCAGCCAGACCTGCCCGGCGGCGTCGACCGACAGCCCCGACGGCTGCGCGAACCACGACTGCTCCGGTCCACCGTCCACGAGGCCCTCGTTCATGGTCCCCGCGAGGTGGGTGACCGAGCCCTGCTCAGCGTCGAACGTCCACAGCGTGTGGTTGCCCGCCATGGCGACGACGAACGCGGCGAGCTGCGGCGACCACGCGACGTCCCAGGGCGAGGACAGCTTGACCTGCCGCGCCGGCCACCGGTCGCCGACGCCGGCCTCGACGGGGCTCGACGTGCCGCCCGCGGCCGGGGTGACGTTGTCCACGGCGCCGACCATGTACTGCTCGCCCGTGCCCGCGACGGTCGTGACGTGCCCGTCGGCCAGGCGCACACCGCGCAGCGCGTGGTTGACCGTGTCGGCGACGAGCACGTCGTACCCGAGGCGCTCGCGCAGGTCGTCCGGCACGAGGCACAGGCCGTTCGGCTCGCTGAACCGGGCCTCGTCCGGACCCCCGTCGACCAGCCCGCGCTCGCCCGACCCGATGCGCCGCACGAGCGTCTCGCCGTCGGCCGCCACCTCGGTGAGCGCGTGGTGCCCGGCGTCGGCGACGAGGAACGTGCCACCCGGCAGCTCGACCGCCTTGGCGGGGAACCGCAGGGTCGTCGGCTGCGGCGTCGGGGCGACGTACGGGCCGTCGCCGCGGTGCAGCGTGCCCTTGGCCTCATGCTCGGCGACGAGCTCGTTCACCAGCGTCTCGACCGCGTGCGCGTGCCCCTCGCCCGCCATCTGCGCGACGACGTACCCCTCGGGGTCGATGACGACGAGCGTCGGCCAGGCGCGCGCGGTGAACGCCTGCCACGTCACCAGGTCCGGGTCGTCGAGCACCGGGTGGTGCACCTCGTAGCGCTCGACGGCCGCAGCGAGCGCCACCGGGTCCGCCTCGTGGACGAACTTGGGCGAGTGCACGCCGACGATGACCAGGACGTCGCGGTGCCGCTCCTCGATCTCCCGCAGCTCGTCCAGGACGTGCAGGCAGTTGATGCAGCAGAAGGTCCAGAAGTCCAGGACGACGACCTTCCCGCGCAGGTCGGCGAGGGTCACGTCCTTGCCCCCGGTGTTGAGCCAGCCGCGTCCGACCAGCTCGGACGCGCGGACACGGGGCAGGCGCGGGGCGGCGGTAGACGTCACGCGGCACATTCTCTCCGACGCGCCGCATGCTCCCCCGCGCGGGCCACCAGCTGGGAACGTCTCGTCGAACGCGGTGGAAGGACGCCGAGCGCGGGTGTCGTTTCGCCCGCGCTCGGGTGCTGTCCCCCGCGCTCGGCGCAGGGTCCGCACAGGGGGACGCGCTGACGGCCGGGCACAGCCGAAGGGGTGGCTGTGCCCGGCCGTCGAGCCGTGCTACCCGTGGGTCGTGCCCCCACGGGGGTCGTGCACCGCCGGCGGGGGCCGACGGGTCAGGGGGTGCGTCAGGACGCCGTGCAGGTGGCCGTCAGCGACCCGGGCGTGCCCGAGGCGATGAAGCCGGCCGTGGTGCTGGCACCGGCACCGAGCTTGCCGTTCCATTCCGCGTTGGTCAGCGTGCCGCCGCTGTACGAGCCGCTCCACGCCTGCGTGATGGTCGCGCCGCCGACGGAGACCTTCCAGCCGTTGATCGCGCTGGAACCGGCCGTGACGACGACCTCACCCTGCCAGCCGCCGCCCCACGTGTTGGTGGCCTTCACCGTCGCGCTGCAGGCACCGTTGCCGGGCTGCGGGCCCGGGGTGGTCGGCGCCGGCGTCGTGGGCGCAGGCGTCGTGGGCGCAGGCGTCGTGGGCGCGGGAGTGGTCGGTGCAGGCGTCGTGGGCGCCGGCGTCGTCGGTCCCGGCGTCGGGGTGGGCGCCGTGCCGTTGATGTTGATGTCCGAGCAGATGTAGTACGGCTGGTCGAGGTGGCTGGCCTGCCAGATGGTGAACAGGACGGCGCGGCCCGAGCGGCCCGAGAGGTTCACGTCGGTCTCGTACAGGCCCGTGGTGCCGTAGCGGCCGGTCTCCTTGACGAGGTCGATGTCGTCCCACCCGAGCGCCTCGGTGGTCGGGTCGAACCCGGCCTTGGAGACGTAGATCCGCATGTAGTCGGCGCCGTGCTTGGCGCCGTCGGTGAGCGTCAGCTTGAACGACGAGGGGACCGTCTTCATGGTCCACGGGCCGGGGGTGTCGAGCGAGGCGTACAGGCCGTTCTGCGTCCTGCCGCCGGAGCAGAGCTGGCCGTTGGGGATCACGGCCTCGTGACGTCCGCCGACGTTCTCCCGGTACAGGCCGTTCCAGTTCCACATGGTGTTGGGGTTGGCCTGGAACGCCTGCCAGCACATGGGGTCACGCTGAGCCATGGCGGGGTCCTGGTGGGTGCCGCCCTCGCGCTCCCAGCAGCCGTAGTTGCGGGACGGCGGGTCGGTGACGGACCCGTGGGCGGACGCCGAGGTGGCGACGAGGCCGGTGGCCGCGAGCGCAAGCGGGATGGCGAGGGCGAGCCTGGCGAGGCGGCCCAGCCGACTGCTGGTGCGTGTGGACATGCAGGTCTCCTGGGGGTCGGTGACGAACGGCTCCCGTCCGCGCACGCCCGTCGGTCGCATCGATGCGATCGACGGGCGACGGTGAGCACGAAGGCGTGACCCACCGTGCGGCCTGGGCATCTGGCGCGCGAGGGTGCTAACCGTTTCAGCAGGGACGTCCGTCCCGGGCGCCGCCGTGACCGACGAACGCCCGGGTGACCCCCGCGACCCCCCTCAGCGGCGGTCGAGGACGTGGATCCGCGGGTGGTGGCCCTTGGCGTACACGCGGGTCACGGACCGCTGCTCCCACTGGTCCGACGCGGCCCGCAGGACGCGCTCCATCACCTTCACCTCGTGCGTCAGCACGACGAGCCGCGCACCCGGGGCGCTCACGGCGTGCGCTGCGCGCAGCAGACCGGCGTGCAGCCGCGGCGCGTCGGCGTGCGAGCCGTGCAGCGTGCCCCACGGCGGGTCGGCGAGCACGACGTCCGCGAGCCCGCCCAGCGGCTCGGTGACCGCGGCCCGCAGCGCGTCGGCGTCCGTCGCGTCCGCCCGCAGCAGCACGGGCCGCGGAGGGCGGGCGAGCAGCCGTGCGGCCTCGAGGTTGGCCCGGGCGGCGTCGAGCGCGGACGCGTCGAGGTCGACGCCGACCGCTGCGGCTGCGGGCGCCGCGAGCAGGCGCTCGACGAGCAGCGTGCCCGACCCCCCCATGAGGTTGAGCACGCGATCGTCGGCTCGCAGGCCCGCCAGCCGGGCGACGGCCGCGGCGATCGTCGCGTTCGCCGCGCCGGGGAAGTCCGCGACGCGCCACGTGCGCGCCGACAGCGGGCGCGGCCCCACGCGCACGAGCACGTCCCAGCCCGGGTCGACGTCGCCGGGCGCCGGTCCGCGGCGACTCCCGCGACCCGCGTCGTCCCGCGCCCCGGCGGTCCGCGTGCCGCGTCGCACCCGGATGACGAGGTCGCCCGCGTCGGGGTCGTGCTGCAGGCCCGTCGCCTCGTGCAGCATGCCGGCGAGCCGCGTGAACACCGCGGAGTCGGCACCGGCCGCCTCGAACCGGAACGTCGAGGAGCCGCCGACGCGCAACGAGGCGTACGCCGCGTCGACGATCCGGCCCATGTGCTCCGGGCTGGCGAACGACTTGGGCCGCGGCACGTCCAGGTGCACCACGACCCACGCGGCGACGGCGGTGCGCAGAGCGGTGACCGCGGCGAGCGGCCCGGGGAGCGTGAGCGTGAGCGCGTCGTCGCGGCCGGGCACGTCGCGCACGCCCCGGGCGTCCGGCAGCAGCTGCGCGACCTCGTCGGCGAGGACGTCGCGGAGGCCAGGGAGGTAGGTCAGCTCGACCGGCGTGGACGGGACGCGTGCGGGCGCCGACCGGCGCTGCCCGTCGCGGGCCCCCGCCCGACGGCCGGTCTGACGGTCGCGCCACGCCCTGCTCGACACGGCGCGGCGGTCACCACTGCCGCGGGCCGGACCGGGCCGGCCGCCCTGCGTGCTCAGGCCGTCACCGGGACCCGTGCACCGACGGCGCGCAGCACGAACGCCTCGGTCTGCTCGATCGCGTGCTCGCGGTCCGCGCCGTCGTCGGGCAGTCCCCGACCGGTGAGGCAGGCGTTGACGAGGGGGACCGTGGTGGCGAGGTCCTGCTGCGGGAACGCACCCGAGGCGATGCCGGCGTCGAGGATGCGGCGCAGGACCTGCTCCACGACACCCACGTGCTCGCGGATCCGCCGCTGGGCGCCGCGCGAGAGCACCGTGCGCAGCTCGGGGCCCGGGGCGACGTGGTAGACGCTCGTGAGCGAGGCCTGCGCGCGGACGTACGCGCGCAGCTGCTCGACCGGGTCGTCGATGTCGTCGAGCGACGCCTGGAGCCGGGCCGCGTACTCGTCCGTCTCGTGCGTGATGAATCCGAGGAGCAGCGACTCCTTGTCGGAGAAGTGGTTGTACACGGCGGTGCGCCCGACGCCCGCGGCGGCGGCGATGTCGGCGAGGGTGATCACATCGAAGCCCCGCTCGTTCATGAGCGTGGCCAGGGCGTCGAACAGACGGCGGCGGGTCTGCTCGCGGTGCTCGTGCAACGACGCCCCGATGATCTTTGGCATGCTGACATCTTTGCACAGGATGTCAGGAAACCCGGGCGCCCGGTCGCCCGCGGTGATGAGAAGTGTGACATTAATCACGGTGGGTTCGTCGCTTTCGCCTACAATACGACGACGGATCCTGTACGCCCTCACGACGGAAGTACGAACGCATGAGCCGACACGCCCACGCGGCGCAGGACGGGGCCTCAGCAGGCGTCGCCCGCGTCGCCAGCGTGCCCGGCCCCATCCCGGCCTCCCGGCCGGGCGACTGGCGCGCCGACGAGTCCGGGGCGTGGCCGACGGCGCTCGTGCGCGCAGCACACGAGCGCTTCGTCATCTCCGGGGACGACCCCGGCCGCCAGGTGCGGCCCATCGTGGCCGACTCGTGGCGGCGCAGCCGGCGCGTGGGCGTCGACCCCGAGCTGCCGACGCCGCCGGTCGACATCGGCGGCTCGGACCTGGCGGCGCTGCGCAGCTCGCACCCGCTGTCCGGCGCCGTGCCCATCGTCCGCCGGCTGCTGGTCGAGCCGCAGGCGGGGTGGGTCGCGGCCCTCAGCGACGAGGCCGGCCGGCTGCTGTGGGTCGACGGCGACCACGACCTGCGACGTCCGCTCGACGACGTCGGCTTCGTCGAGGGCGCCGCCTGGCGCGAGGACGCCGTCGGCACCAACGCGCTCGGCACGGCGCTCGCGACGCGGCGCCCGCTGCAGGTGATGGGCACCGAGCACTGGGCGCGTGTCGTGCACCCGTGGAACTGCGCTGCCGTGCCGGTCCACGACCCCCACGGGCGGCTGCTGGGGGTCCTCGACGTCACGGGCCGCGACGACGCCGCGTCGTGGATGGCCCTCGCGCTGGTCCGCGCGACCGTCGCCGCGATCGAGGCGACCATCACCTCCACGGTCGACAGCCCGCCCGCGGCACGGCTCTCCGTGCTCGGCACCCACGGCGGCACGCTGCACACACCGGCCGGCCGACGCCGCCTGACCTGCCGCCACGCCGAGATCCTCCTGCTCCTCGCGGAGCACCCGGCCGGGCTGCGCGGCGACGAGCTCGCGGTCCTGCTCTCGGAGTCCGAGCTGTCCGAGGTCACCGTCCGTGCCGAGATCTCCCGCCTGCGGCGGCTCGTCGGGCCGCTGCTGTCCGAGTCGCGGCCGTACCGGCTCACGGCGCCGCTGCAGACCGACGTCGACACCGTGCGCGGGGCGCTCGCCGTCGGTGACGTCGCCGGTGCGCTCAACGCGTACGCCGGGTCGGTGCTGCCGCGCTCGGCCGCCCCGGGGGTGGCCCGCGTGCGGGCGACCGTGCAGGACGAGGTCCGGGCCGCCGCGCTGGCATCCGGAGACCCGGAGCTCGTGGCCCGCTGGACCGCGAGCGACCAGGGTGCCGACGACTGGCAGGCGTGGCAGACCCTCGCGCGCGTCGCACCCATCGGATCGGCCGCCCACCTGCGCGCACACACGCGGCTCGCCCAGCTCGACCGCACCCTGCGCTGACCTCCGCGGCGGCCCGACGACCGATCCCGTCGTGCAACGGTCGTGCAACGGTCCGCGGACTACCGTCGGCACCGGTGGCATCGACGGCGACGCCTCTCGTGGGAGTCCGTCGCCCTGGGTGCCCGGTCGGGCGGCGCGCGGGAGGGGGCGCGTCGCCCGGCCACCGCTCCTCGTGCCGCACGGGCCACGCGCCCGGCGCCCGGTTCCCCCGCACGGTCACGCCCGCTAGCGTGGCGCCGTGGACACCGACCCCCGGCCTGCGCCCGCCATCGAGCCGGACGGCAAGGACTGGACGTGGGTCCTCGAGGCCCGCTGCCCCGAGTGCGGGTTCGCCGCCTCGGACGTCGACCCCCGGGGCATCGGTGGCACCGTGCGCGACCTCGTCCCCCGCTGGGTCGCGGCGCTGCACCGCCCCGACGTCCGCGAGCGCCCGGAGCCGCACGTGTGGTCGACGCTCGAGTACGGCGCCCACGTGCGGGACGTCATGCGCGTCTTCGACGAGCGCGTCCGGCTCATGGTCGAGCAGGACGACCCCCTGTTCGCCAACTGGGACCAGGACGCCACGGCCCTGACCGAGCGGTACGACCTGCAGGACCCCGCCGTCGTCGCCGACGAGCTGGCGCTCGCGGCCGCTGCGACCGCCGACCGCTTCGACGCCGTCGCGCCCGGGCAGTGGGACCGCACCGGGCGTCGCAGCAACGGCTCGGTGTTCACCGTCCGCACGCTCGGTCAGTACTTCCTGCACGACGTCGTCCACCACCTGCACGACATCCGGGGCTGACCTCCGGCGCACCCCGCGTGTCCACCCCTCGGACAGGTCCCCGGCGCGCCCTGCGCGGCGCGCCGGGGACCGGCGGACAGCGCCCGACCCCGAAACATGCGCGCAGCAAACGCTGTGTACGTTCCGGCCATGACCGGACCGTCGGCGGCCCCCGCCGCGCTCGACGGCAGCCACGTGCTGGCCGTCCCACGCGGCACCCCGCTCCTCCCGCTCGCCCGCGCCTGGTTCCCGACGGCCGCGTGGTCACGCGAGCCGGCGACGGCGGCGCAGGCCGCGGCCGCGCGTCCCATGACCGGCGCCCGGTTCCGGGGTATCGCGGTCGCCCCGCCGGACCCGGCGGGCGTGCTGAGCCTGGACGGCGTCGTGGAGGTCGTCGGGCCGTACGTCGTGGACGCGGCCGACGCGCGAGCGCTCGCCCTGCCCGCGCAGGACAGCGACCTGTACGGGCTGCCCGCCGCGCCCGTCGCCGGTGCGACGGTGTCGCCGGGCCTGGTCACGGGCTGGGCGACGGCCGTCGCGCGGCGCACCGGCGGCGGCATCCTGCCCGCCCCGCGGGACCGCGCGCTCGTCCCCGACCCGGCCGCGGTCGTCGACCTCACGCTGTGGTCCGCCGTGCCGCTGCGTCCCGACGACGCGCTCCCCCTGGTGCGGCCCGCCCTGTCCGGCAGCCGGCTGGCCCCGCCCGCGCCGCCCGCCGGTGGGGCCCCCGAGGGCTTCGCGCTGGTCGCGACGTACGAGTACGACGGCCAGGTCGAGGTGCGCTGCGCCCGCTCGCGCGAGGTGCCGGTCGTGCTGTCCACGCTGGACTGGCGCGAGCACGGGCCCTGGGGCTACCACGTGACGTGGCACCCGCCGGACCCGCTCGAGCTCGAGGTCCCGCAGCCCTCCCCGCTGCATGTCATCGCGCGCCAGCGCGTCGCACCGAGCATCGCGCGCGTCGTGGCGACCCTGTGGCGCACGGTCGGCGGCACGGTTGTCGACGCAGGCGGGTTCGTCGTCCCGCACGAGGAGGTCGACGCCCGGGCGCGGCCACGCTGAGCCTGCGCCGGCAGCACCCCGGGCTCCGAGCGGTCAGACGAACGGCTCCGAGCCGGCCGGCACCAGGTCGACCTCGACGCGCGGTGTCGCACCGCCGCCCTCCGTGAAGATGACCCCGCGCAACGGCGGCACGTCGTGGTAGTCCCGCCCCCAGCCGAGCACGACGTACCGGTCGTCGACGAGCTGGTCGTTGGTGGGGTCAGCGTCGAGCCAGCCGTGCCCCGGGAGCCACACCGACACCCAGGCGTGCGACGCGTCGGCGCCGCGCAGCTTGGGACGCCCCGGCAGCGGCCGCGTCTCGATGTACCCCGACGCGTACCGGGCGGGCACGCCGTGCAGCCGCAGCGCCGCGATCATGAGGTGCGCGAAGTCCTGGCACACGCCGGCACCCTGCGCGAGCAGCTGTGCCTGGGTCGTGTGCACCGTGGTCGACCCGGACCGGTACGTCAGCTCCGTGCGGATCCGGTGCACCAGGTCGGTCACGACGTCGGCCAGCGGACGCTCGTCGACGAACGACGGCGCCGCCCACCGGCGCACCTCGTCGACGAACGTGACGTGCGCCGACGGCAGCACCGCCTCCCGCAGGGCGACGACGCCCGCGGCGTCCGTCCGCAGGACCCCCAGGTCCGCGGCGGTGACACCCCGCGCCACGGCCCGCCAGCCCGTGTCCGGCAGGTCCGCGCGGGCCGGGGCCACCCGGCTGACCTCCAGCGTGGAGCGCGCCGTCACGACCAGCCGCGTGTGCGGCCGCGTCACCCCGAAGTAGGTCGTGGTGTTGCCGAACCAGTCGACGTGCCGGCCCGTGTCCGCCGGCTCGGGGTCGATCGTCAGGGACGCCGCCAGCACGCGCTGGTCGGGCAGGTCCCGCGGCGTCAGCGTCGTGCGCCCGTAGGAGTCGGTGACCGGCTGCGCGTACTCGTAGGTGGTGCGGTGCACCAGGTCGTAGGCCCGGCCGGTCATCGCGCACCCCCGTCGTCCGGCTCGCCGTAGCCGGACCCCCACAGGTCGTCGAGGGCCCGGCTGGGCGCGGGCCGCACGAAGTGCGCGCGCTCGATCTCGTCCGACGCCTCGCGCAGCCGCCACAGCATGGACTCCAGCGCGTCGGCGAGCCGCACGCGCCGCCCGTCGTCGGACACCTCGTTGCCGACGACGACCGTGTCGAGCTCGGCCACGAGGCCCGCGACGCCGTTCAGCAGGTGGTCGCGCTGCGCAGCGGAGCGCGGCGCCGGGACCGACTCCAGGTCGACCAGCAGCCGGTCCAGCGCGAATGCGAGGGAGCGCGGGTTGGTGCGGTCGTGGACGAGCAGGTCCAGGACGCTGGCGACGTCCGTGCGGGACTGGTGGCGGCGGCGGTAGGTGATCGCGGACTCGGTGGCCAGCAGTGCCGACTCCAGCAGCAGGTCCTCCACCTCGGCGGACCTGTGCTCGACCAGGGTCGCCCGCAGCAGGGCGACGAGGCGCTGCGCGCGCTCCAGGCGGCGGCCCGCGTCGAGCAGGTGCCAGCCGACGTCCCGCGTCAGCCCCTCCGCGGCGATGCCGGAGATCGCGAGCAGGCTCTCCAGGACCCGGTCGAGCGTCGGGCGCAGGCCGGCGGTCACCGAGCCCGGCGGCACCGGTCCGACGTCGAGGACGTCGCCGCTGTGCTGCCGCGCCCGGACCCGGGTGCGCTCGTCGCGCAGGGTGCGCTCGATGCGCGCGAGGGGCCCGAACGTGTCGGTGGACAGCTGGTCGCGCACCGTCGCGGCTGCGGACCCCAGGCGGCGGACGGCCCGCGCCACCGACCCCGGCGTCCGGTGGTCCAGCAGCATGTCGCGCAGGGCCGGCACGCGGGGGCCGACGTGCTCCACGTCGGACCGGGCGGCCGCCGCCTGACCGCCGTCGGGCAGGGCCCCGGGCGTCAGGGTCTGCAGCAGCACCGCGAGCGCCTGACCACCCGCGGTGTCGGGCGTCCGGTGGTAGTCGTCCCAGCGGTCGGCGACGGCCCGCAGCATGCGGACCCCGTCCTCGGCGCGCTCGGCGTACCGGCCCATCCAGTACAGGTTCTCGGCCGCGCGGGGCGAGATGCCGTAGGCGACGGTGCGTCCGACTCCCGCGTCGACGTCCTCCCGCAGCGCCCCGACGGCCGCCGTCGGCTGCGACGTGAGCACCCACACGTCCTTGGCGTGCGCGCCGGCGGCCGATGACGACACGACGTGGTCGTCGGCGACGCGCGCCAGGCCCCCGGCCATGACGGTGTAGGAGCCCGCGTGCGCGACGGCGAACGTCCGCATGACCGCGGCACGCGGCCCGAGGTCGGCGGGTCCGACGCCGGAGACGCCCGGCCGGTCCGTCGCCACCCCCACGGCGGCGTCCGGCGACTCGGCGCTCGGCCCCACGTGCTCCTGCCCGACCCACCGCCACGGTTCGGCCGCGATCCGCGCCGCGAGCTGCTCGCGCTCCGCGGCCGTCAGCCGCCACCCGAGCACCGTCGTGCTGCGGGGCCCGTGGACGACGGGCTTGAGCACGAGGTGGTCGAGACGCGCGAGGACGTGCCGCAGGGCCCGCTCCTCGCCGCACCACCACGTGGGCACGGACGCGAGCGTGAGGTCCTGGTCGAGCACAACCCGCGCGAGGCGCGGCAGGTAGCCGAGCAGCGCGGGGTTCTCCAGCACGGACGCCCCGAGCGGGTTGACGACGCTCACCGACCCCTGCCGGACGGCGTGGACCAGCCCGGGGACCCCCAGCCGTGACCCGGCGCGCAGGTCCAGCGGGTCGCACCACTCGCCGTCGACACGCCGCAGCACCACGTCCACGGGCTCGAGGCCGTCGATGCCCTGCAGGTACAGGCGCCCCGCGCGGACCACCAGGTCGCTGCCCTCGACGAGCGGCAGGCCGAGCATCGAGGCGAGGTACGCCTGGTCGAACGCCGTCTCGCTGCCCGGGCCGGGGGACAGCAGCACCGCGCGCGGGTCCTCGCCCGCGGTGGGCGGCGCGACCTCGCGCAGGGCCTTGCGCAGGGCGTGGAAGAACGGCCCGAGCCGCGCGATCGACGCCTGGCGGTACACGGGGGCCAGGACCTGCGCGGTGACGCGCCGATCCTCCATCGCGTACCCGGCGCCCGACGGCGCCTGCGTGCGGTCCGCGACGACGCACCAGCCGCCCGACGCGTCCCGCACGAGGTCGGTCGCCGTGAGGACGAGCTCGCGCCCGCCCGGCAGGCGCAGGCCGTCGACGGCCCGCAGGAACCCGGGGTGCGCCAGGACGGTCGTCGGCGGCAGGATCCGGTCGTCGAGCAGGCGGCGCGCGCCGTACAGGTCGTGCAGGACGGCGTCGAGCAGCTCGGCGCGCTGGACGAGCGCGGCGTCGAGGCGGGCCCACTCGGGCTCGTCGACGACGACGGGCTGCGGGTCGAGGCGCCACTGCTGGTCGCCGTCCGTGTGGTCGGCGCCGTACGTGACGCCGTGCTCGGCGAGCAGCTGCTCGGCCTGGCGCGCGGCGCGCACCAGGTCGTCGTCGGTCGGCACGGCCCCGGCCGGGAGCCACGTCCAGTCCGGCCGGTGCGCGATCGTCCCGTCGCCCAGCGGGCGCGGCGACGAGAGCAGGTCGGTCACCCCGGCAGTCTGACGCACCGGACCGTCACCGCGCCCCGGCTGACCAGCGGTGTCGGCCAGCGGCACCCGGGCCCGTCGCCCGTTCGCCACGCCCGTCACCCGTGACTCGTCACCCGGAACGGTCGTTTCGTGGCCCACCGTGGTGCACCGCACGCCCGCGCCGAGCAGGGACCAACGTCCCGGACCGGCACGGCCACGATGACGGCCAGGCGGGGGCAGCGCCGACCGACCGTCCTCCCCCCACCTGGAGTCCCCTGTGCGCCCGACGTCCCCTCACGCCTCCCCGCCACGTCCCCGAGCGGCGCGGCCCCACGCGCGCCGCGCCCTGACGACGCTGCTCGCCGCGGCGTTCCTGCTGGTCGGGCTGACGCCCGCGCAGGGCGAGCCCGTCGGTGACGCCCCGACCGCTGACGGCAGCTCGTTCTCGAGCCCGCTGCCGCTGCCGCTGGACGTCCTCGACGGGACCTTCGACGCCTCGAACGTCGGCCTCACCACGGTGGGTGGTGGCACGGGGACCGGTCCACCGCCGTACTACTCCAACGGCCGGTGGTACGAGTTCGTCGCGCCCGCCACCACCTCCGTGGTGATCACGCTCGGCAGCGCCTTCGACAACGCGCTCGAGGTCTGGACGGCGGACGGCCGGTTCGTCGGCACCGACGACGACGGTGCCGGTTACCCGAACGCGAGCCTGACCGTGGGCCTCACCGCGGGCACGGCCTACCGGTTCGCGTTCGCGGGGCTGGCCAGCGGATACACGGGCGCCGGCACAGTGACGATCCGCCCCGCCGCCGTCCCCTCGGCGCCGACCGACGTCGTGGTGACACCCGGCGACCGTCAGGTGGACGTCACGTGGACGGCACCGCAGTCGATCGTCGCGGGGTGGGACGTCTACTGCGCGGCGTCGGGTGCCGCGGCAGCGCTCTGCGGCACCACAGGCGCCGCCAGCACGTCGACGACGATCACGGGCCTGACCAACGGCACCGCGTACGACCTCACGATCGTCGGCCGGAACTCCCTCGGGGCAGGTCAGGGCAGCACGCCGGTGTCCGCCACCCCGCGCGCGACCACGGACGTGACGCTGTCGACCGTTCCCGTGTCCCTGGTGAGCGGTGAGCCGTTCGACGTCGTAGCGACGTTCACCCGCTCCGACGGCGTCCCGGTCACCGGCACGGCGACCTTCTCCATCGGCGACGCGACCCGCAGCGTCGCCGTCGAGGACGGGACCGCAGGGATCGTTGGCCTCGAGGCGCCCGCGGGCACCTGGCCCGTGTCGGTGAACCTGCCGGCGGCGGACGACCGCACCGCGGCCGCGGCGAGCGGGTCGCTCGTCGTCGACCGTGCGGCACAGACCGTCACCCTCGACCCCATCGGCTCCCTGACGTACGGCGACGTGCCGGTCACCGTGACGGGCACCGCCACCTCCGGCGGCGCGCTGACCTTCACCGGCACCGGCGCCTGCACCGTCGACGGGACGACCCTGACGGTCGTGGCCGCCGGCGACTGCACCGTCACCGCCGCCCAGGCCGGCACCACCGAGATCCACCCCGCGACCGCGGTGCGCACGGTGACCGTCGCGCAGCAGCCGCAGAGCATCTCCCTCGAGCTCCCGGCGCTGGTGTACGACGAGACGGCGCCGGTCGTCGTGTCGTCCTCGCTCGACCTGCCCGTGGACCTCACGGCGTCCGGCGCGTGCGTCCTGACCGACGGCGACCTCACCGCGACCGACGTGGGCCCGTGCACCGTGACCGCCACGCAGGCGGGGACGGACGACGTCGCCGCGGCCACGCCCGTCACGCTGACCACCGAGGTCGGGCGTCGTCCGCAGGTGGTCACGCTCGCGCCGATCGCCGACCTGCTGTTCGCTGTCGGCCCCGTCGCGCTCACCGCCTCGTCGTCGCTCGGCCTGCCGGTCACGCTCGTGGGCGAGGGCGCCTGCGTCGTCGTCGACGGCGCCCTGCGCACCATCGCGTCGGGCGAGTGCACGATCACGGCCGAGCAGGCCGGGGACGCGCACACGCTGCCGGCCACGGCCTCGACGACGATCCGCGTCATGGGGACCGGCACGTCGGCCTCGCTGCAGCTCGACGCCGGGCTCGGCGCACTGGCGGCCGGCGCGTCGGCCACCGTCCGGGTGGTCGGCATGCTCCCCGGGTCCGAGCTCGTCGTCACGGTCTACTCGACCCCGCGTGAGCTGGCCCGCGTGACGGTGGGCGCCGACGGCACCGCGAGCGCGACGGTCGTCCTGCCCACCGGTCTCGAGGCCGGCGACCACCGGCTCGTCGCCGCGGGCGTCGGGCTCGACGGCGTCGCCGTCTCCGCCGAGCTGACCTTCGCGGTCGACGCCGCCGGCCGGCTCGTGCGGATCGGCGACAGCGCGCTCGTCCGCGCGGCCGGCCTGGCCGCGACGGGGACGGACGGCACCCTGCCGGTCGCGACGCTCGCCGTCGTCTGGCTGCTGCTCGGTGCCGCGCTCGTCGCGTGGCGTCGTCGCGTCGCGTGATCATCACGCGGGGATGACGACAGCGGGTGCCGGGCGTCACGCCCGGCACCCGCTGTCGTTCGTCGTCAGGACGGCTGCACGACCACGGCGCCGTAGCCGAACAGCGCGGGCGTGACCTCGAGGACCACGTCGCCGGGGTCGGCCACCGCGAAGGCGACGTTGAAGTGGATGCTCGCGCCGGAGGGGACCGTGATGTCCGGGCCTGTCAGGGCGATCCCCTGGTCGGGGTCCCAGACCGCGGGGGCCGCGTGGCCGCCCGACGTCGCGCTGACCTGCAGCGTGTTGGGGCGGAAGTCCCCGTCGGTGCGGTTGGTGACGACGACCTGCATCCTGACGGGGACGCCCGCGTCGACGCCGGTCGCGTTGTCGCTGGGCGTGTACCTCTGCGGCGCGTTCACGGCGACCTCGAGGCCGTCGCCGTAGGAGTGCGGGTCTCCGTAGCGCACGACCGTTCCGGGCTGCTCGCGGATCTCGGTGGTGGTCCGGTCGGCGGCGCCCTCCCCGGCGCTGGCCGTGGGGGTGGAGGGCACGATGATCCGGAAGGCGACGAGCGCCGCGGCCACGGCGACGACGGCGAGCAGGGCGCCCGCGACGAGCACGGCGCGACTGCGTCCCTCGGGCTCGTCGGCGAGGGACGTGGCTGCCGGGGGCGGCGTCGCGATGGCCGAGATGCCGAACCCGACGGTCGGCACCCCGGAGCGGGGGGTGGGGACGGCGTTCAGCGTGCGAGGTCGGGCACCCCTGGCGTCCGGACGTTCGGTGGTCACGCGTCGTCTCCCTGGCTCGGCGGCGACGGCGCTGCCGGGCGGTCCGGCGCGCTGTCATGACGGGCCCTCCGGGCGAGTCGCGGCAGGCATGGCTGTGCATCCCGTGACGGTCGGAGGGGGCCGAGACGCTCCGCGTGCGTCGTCGACGGGCCGAAAGTAGCGCCCGGTATCTCCGAAACAACGCCTTAAACGCTTCGGCCGTCGGGACTCACATCACCCTCTCACCAGCCGCCGGGGATGGTGGGCGCCGCCGTGCTCGGTGAGGCCGTCTCCGCGCTCACAGGCACGCAGGGGCGGCACCGCTGCCGGTGCCGCCCCTGCGTGGTGCGCGCCTGCGCAGGCGCCGGGTGGAGGTCAGGCCGCGGTGAAGACCAGCGGCTCGTAGCCCGCGATCGACGGGATGAGCGTCACCGTGACGTCGGCCGGGTCCTGCACGACGAACGCGAGGTCGAACGCCGCGACGTCCCCGGGAGCCAGGGACAGGCCCGGGCCGGTGAGCTCGATGCGCGAGGCGGGGTCGAGGATCTGCGCGGCGTCCTCACCGTCGGACACGACGGTGACCTCGAGGGTGTTGGGGACGTAGTCGCGGCTGGTGCCGTTGACGATGTAGACGCGGACCTTCACGGGCTTGCCGTCGACACCCTCGACGCCGTCGGCGGACTGCGAGGGGACGAAGGCGGACGGCTTCCCGACCTCGACGACCAGGCCGTTGTCGTACGCGAACGACTCCTCGAAGGTCGTCTGCCCACCGGCGTAGGTGGTGACCTCGGCGGGCTCGGCGCTGCTGCCCGCGCTGGCGGTGGACGTGCAGCCCGCTGCGGCGAGCAGGGCTGCCGCGGCGACGGCCACGACGATCGTGCGGCGGCGGCGGACGGGTGTCGAGCTGGTCACAGGTGCTCCTCGGGTCGGCGCACCGGACGCAGCCGGGCCGACGCACGAGTACCCGCGCACCGGACGACGCGCGAAGCGCGACGCGACCACGACCCGGCGCGGCGGTGCGGGGGGCACGACACGTGCCGGCGTCGATCTCCCCCTGGGCCGTCGTCAACGTAGCATCGCGCGTCCGGCCGCCCGGGGGCCGCACGAGACGGCGCGAAAGTCTCGTGACCTGGCCCGACACAGTCGGGCCACCCTCTGTGACGCCGTCCCGCTGGGCCGGCCGGGTGACACGTCGCGGTCCCGTCGTCACAGGATCTTCACAGACCGTCCAGGTGATGGGACGAATCGGTCGCCTCGGTGGCCCGCTCAGCCGGTCACCTGGTCGACCAGCTCGACGAGCTGGGCCACGTCGGCGTCGCCGTCGAGGACCCGGAGCAGCCCCTGGGCCTGGGCGCGCAGGTCGGCGCCGCTCACGACGTCCGACCACGGCCCCCCGAGCAGACGGTCCGTCAGCAGCGCGACGACGAGGTCCTGCTGGAGGCGCGGTGACGCCTCGCGCAGTGACGTGTCGCCCCCGGACCCGGCCAGGCTCGCCGAGCGCTCGACCGCCTCGCCGCCGGCGTCGAGGTAGCGCACCGTCGCCGTGACGAACGGCTCCGCCGACCGACCCTCGCGGACCGCGACCTCGTACAGCGCGGTGGTCGCGTGGCCCGCGAAGACCTCGCCGCCGTCGATGGCGTCGTTGCGGAAGTCCGCGTCGGCGACCGCCCGGTTCTCGTACCCCAGCAGCCGGTAGCCGGAGACCCGGGCCGGGTCGAACTGGACCTGCGCCTTCGCGTCCTTCGCGGCCACGACGAGCGAGCCGGTGAGGCCGGTGGCGAACACCCGCTCGGCCTCGGCCTCGCCGTCGATGTAGACGTGCCACCCGTCGCCCTGGTCCGCCAGCTGCTCGAGCAGGTGGTCGTCGTAGGTCGTGATGCCCACGCCGACCGAGATGAGGTTGATCCCCGACTTCGCCTCGGTGCTGATGCGCGCCAGGATCCCGTCGGGGTCGGTCTCGCCGACGTTCGCGACCCCGTCGCTGATGAGCACCACGCGCGTCATCCGACCCTCGGTGCGCATCGACATGGCGACGTCGTAGCCGAGCGCGAGGCCGGCGGCCGCGTTCGTCGACTCCTGGGGCGTCAGCTCCTCGACGGCCGCCAGGACGCTCTCGCGCTCCGACACCCGGGTGGGCTCCAGGACCAGGTCGGCCTCGGTGGAGTAGCAGACCATGGCCACCCGGTCGGTGGGCCGCAGCGCGGACACCAGCGTGCGCAGCGCCGCCTTGGTCGTCCCCATCTTGCCGGCGTCGCCCATCGAGCCCGAGCAGTCGACGACGAGCGCGAGGTCCGCGTCGACGCGGGACGCGCTCGACGTCGGAGTGCTGCTGATGCCCACGCGCACGAGCCGGTGCTCGGGTCGGAACGGCAGCGTCGTGGCGTCGATGCTGACCCCCAGGCCACTCTCCGGGGTGCGGTAGTCCTGGTCGAAGTAGTTGACGAACTCCTCGGTGCGGACCTCGCGCGGGTCGACCGCCATGCCCTGGGAGACGGCGTCGCGGAACCGCGTGTACGAGCCGGTGTCGATGTCGAGCGCGAACGTCGACAGGGCGTCCTGCCCGGGGTCGGTCATCTCGAAGCCGGGTGCGGGCACCGAGGGTCCCGGCTCCGGGTCCGGGGGCACGGCCACGTCGTAGCCCGGCTCGGAGACGCCGCTCGCGTCCGAGTAGCCGTCGCCCGCGCTGCAGCCGCCCAGGGCCACCGCGACGACGAGCGCAGCGCCGGCCAGCCCGGTCGTCCTACCGTGGTTCGTCCTCATCGCTGCCCCGTCTCGTCGTCGCCCGTCGTGTGGGCGCCGACGCTAGGGCCGAGGCCCGTGGCGCGGGGTGGGAGTTGCCGGCTCGTGACGCGAACGATGGCCTTCCGTGTCCGGGAAGGCCCCCGCGTGGCCGCGCCGTGACCTGGCCTTGTGCGGTTCGAGACCTGGGCGGCGAGGGCGGCCGAGGTCTCGAGCCGGCCGTCCGAGGGTCCTGTGAGAGGTCCGCTCGAAGGATCACGTGCTGACTGCGCGGCTTCTCGCTGTCTGTCGGGCAGGAGGGTCGGGGTGTCGCCGGCGGCGCGGTCTCAGGACATCGGGTAGGCGACGTAGGCCAGCCGGCGGCTGTCCGAGGCCCAGCTCGGGACGTTGATCGTCCCCTGGCCCCCGAAGAGCACGACCAGGTCCCGCACGGTCCCCGGCGCGCCGTCGGCGTCGTAGGGCTCGAGGAGACGCAGGACGACGTCGAGGTCGGCCGGGTGCCCGAGCGTCCCCCGCGGGAAGCTGATGTAGGCGAGCCGGCTCCCGTCCGGGGAGACGTGCGGGAACCAGTTGACCCGCTCGTCGAACGTGAGCTGCTCGACCGACGAGCCGTCCGTGCGCATCCGGAACAGCTGCGCGTGGCCCGGCTCGGTCCGTGCCCGCTCGGAGTTGAACAGGACCCACCGACCGTCAGGGCTGAACTCGGCGCCGTCGTCGGGGAACTCGTCGTCGGTGAGCTGGACGTCCGGGCCGCCCGCGGCCGGGATGGTCCAGACGTTCGTCGTGGCGGTGCCGTCGGCGTGCTGGACCAGGCCGATGTAGGCGAGCGTCGCACCGTCGGGCGAGATGCCGTGCAGGTAGTGGCGGAACGCCCCGCGGTCGTTGGAGACGCGCCGCGGCGCGCCGCCACCCTCGAACGGCACCGCGTACAGGTGGCCGTCCTCGGCCGACACGTAGACCGTCGCGCCGTCGGGGCTGAGCACGTGGTCGTTGTTGATCTCCGGCACGTCACCGAGCGGCACCTCCTCCAGCTCCCCGCCGTCGGCCGGCAGCCGGAACAGCCGCCCGCCGCCGTTGACGACGAGCCACCGCCCGTCCGGCGACCAGTTGGGCGCCTCGAACAGCAGGCTCGAGGACTCGTGCACCAGCCGGTCCTCCCCGGTGACGACGTCGATCACGTGCAGCTCGGCTCGCTGGCCGGCGCGCAGGGCGCGAGGGGGCATGGTCGTCTCCGGTTCGGTCGGGCGGGGAGGTGGAGGGTGTCCGGGTCGTGCAGGTGGTGCAGGTGGTGCAGGTGGTGCGGGACGGTCAGGCGTCGCCGGCCGCGCCGCCGAGGAAGCGGGCGAACCACTTGCCGCTGCGCTTCACGGTCCGCTTCTGGGTCTCGTAGTCGACGTGGACGAGCCCGAACCGCCGTGAGTAGCCCCAGGCCCACTCGAAGTTGTCCATGGACGTCCAGGCGAAGTAGCCCTTGAGGGGCAGCCCCTGCTGCAGCGCCGCCGAGCACGCGAGGACGTGCTGCTCGAGGTAGCGCCGCCGCCCCTCGTCCTCGATCTCGCCGTCGACGACCTCGTCGGGGTACGCCGAGCCGTTCTCCGTGATGTACAGCGGCAGCTCGGGCCGGCGACGGTGCGCCATCTCGAGCACGTCGACCATGCCCTCGGGGTGGATCGGCCAGCCCATCTGCGTGCGCGGCGCACCGGTGTCGACCATCTGCACGCTCTCGCTGCCGGGCCACGCGAGGCCCGCGGCGGCCCCGGGGAGCGCGACGCCGAGCGGCGGGGCCGCGACGACGTGGCGGCTGTAGTAGTTGATGCCGAGGAAGTCGATCGGCGCCGCGATGAGCTCGGCGTCGGCCTCGTTCTGCGCGAACCACTCGGTCTCGCCGAGGTCCTCGAGCACGTCCGCCGGGTACCCGTCCCCCAGCAGGGGCTCGAGGAAGAAGCGGTTCTGCAGGCCGTCGACCCGGCGTGCCGCGTCCTGGTCGGCCGCGCTCTCGCTCGCCGCGCGCACCGAGTACAGGTTGAGCACGACACCGGCCGTCGCCTCCGGGCGCGCGGCCCGGATCGCCTGCATCCCGAGCCCGTGACCGAGCAGCAGGTGGTGGGCCGCGCGGGCCGCCTGCGACCCGACCCGCCGGCCCGGCGCGTGCACGCCGCCGGCGTACCCGAGGAAGGCCGAGCACCACGGCTCGTTGAGCGTCGCCCAGTGGTCGATGACGTCGCCCAGCTCGTCGACCACGAGGCTCGCGTACTCGCCGAACCGCTGGGCGGTGTCGCGCTCGAGCCAGCCGCCGCGGTCCTCGAGCGCCTGCGGCAGGTCCCAGTGGTAGAGCGTGACCCACGGGGTGATGCCGCGCTCGAGCAGCGCCTCGCTGAGCTCGCGGTAGAACCGCAGGCCGGCGGGGTTGGCCGGGCCCGTGCCGTCCGCCTGGATGCGCGGCCACGCGATCGAGAACCGGTAGGCGTTCGTGCCGAGGTCCGCCAGCATCGCGACGTCCTCACGGAAGCGCCGGTAGTGGTCGTCGGCCAGGTCCCCGGTCCGCCCGTCGGCGATCGCCCCGGGCACCCGGCTGAAGGTGTCCCAGATGCTCGGCCCCCGCCCGTCGACGTCGGTCGCCCCCTCGACCTGGTAGGAGGCGGTGGCGGTGCCCCAGGCGAAGTCCTGGGGGAAGCGGCTGCGGTCGGCGGTCACGGTGGTCACACGTCCTTCGCTTGCGGTGGGTGGTCTGTGCGCCTGGGTGGTCAGGCGTGCGGCTTGATGTTGAGGTTGACGCCGAGCACGTCCTCGGTGTCGACGATGGTCCAGCTGCCGTCGTCGTAGACGCCGACGGTCCGCAGGGCGTGACCCGTGGCCTCCAGCTCGCCGACGACGGCGTCGCGCGCCTCGCCGACCTGGAAGCCCAGGTGGTGCACGCCGTTGCCGTGCCGGTCGAGGAACTCCCGGAACGTCGACGGGTTCGCGTCGGGCTCGTGGAGCTCGATGACGAAGCCCCGCTCCGGGCAGTCGAGGACGGCCAGCTTGAGCCCGTAGGCCGCGGTCTGGCCGCGGTAGGTCTCGTTCGGGTTTGGCGTCGGGCCGGTCTCGCGGACCTCCGGCCGGGGCAGGTCGAGCAGCTCGCACCAGGCGTCGAGCGCCGCCTCGATGTCCTCGACGACGACAGCGACCTGGATGAACCCCGTCAAGGGCACCGGGTGGCGCACGCTCACGCCTCCTTGGCGGGCGCGAGCCAGTCGCCGTCGCCGTTCTCGGTGATCGCGATGAGGACGTGGTCGCGCGGGATGCCGAGGGCCGCGAGGCGGTCGACCACGAGCGCGGCGCCGCGCTGCTTCGCCTCGGGGGTGTACCCGTTGTACGCGAGGATCTGGATGATGACGACGTCGCTCCGATCGGCGTCGGGGTACGTCCGGCTGAAGAACAGGTCGCCCGGCGCATGCAGCCGGAAGACGTGGAACAGGTCGTCCGCCGGCATCCCCCAGCCCTCGACGAGGGCGCTGTGGATGGCCTCGCTCATCGCGGGGCGCAGGTCGGCATGGTGGTCGTGCAGGTCGACACGGACGAGCGGCATGGCTTTCCTCGGTCTCTTCGGTGGTCGGAACGTCGGCTCAGGCGTTGCTGGGGTCGTCGGCGTCGAGCCAGTTCTCGGGAGAGGGCACGAGCTCCTCCACCCGAGCCCAGAACTCCTCGGGCAGGTCGGCCGACGCCGCCGCGAGCGTGGAGGCGATCCGGTGGCGCTTGCTGATCCCGACGATGGTGGTCGCCACGCGCGGGTCACGCGTGGAGAACCGGATGGCCGCCGTCGCGAGGTCGGTGCCGAACTCCCGGCACAGGTCCCGCAGCGCGGCGACGGCGGCGAGCGTCGCGGGGCGTGCCGGCCGGTACCCGTAGGTGGTGTTCGTGCCCGTCGGGTCGGCGAGGATGCCGCCCCCGAGCACCGCGGCGTTGACCACGGCCATGCCGCGCTCCTGCGCGCGGGCGATGAGGTCCCCCGCGCTGCGGTCCACGAGCGTCCAACGGTTGTGCACGAGGAGCACCTCGAACACGCCCAGCTCGACGTAGCGGGCCATCTGCCGCACGTCGCCGCCGGCGAGCCCGATGTGCCCGACCTCGCCGCGCTCGCGCGCCGTCACGAGCGCGTGCACCGCGCCGCCCGGCGCCGTCATGGCGTCGAAGTCGTGGAACTCCGGGTCGTGCAGGTGCACGAGCGGCAGCGGGTCGATGCCGAGCCGCTCGCGGCTCTCGGCGAGCGAGGCGCGCACGCGGTCCCCGCTGTAGTCCGAGCCGCGCGGGTCCACCTTGGTGATGACGACGACGTCGTCGGGCAGGCCGCCGTACTCGGCGATCGCGCGCCCGATCCGCTCCTCGCTGCGACCGCCCGAGTAACCGTTGGACGTGTCGATGGTGCGGATGGGGCTGTCGAGGACCGCCGCCACCAGGTCGACGGCGTCCCGCTCGGCCACCTCGTAGCCGAAGTTCTCGGGCATGCTGCCGAGCGGGCCGCCCCCGAGCGTGACGTGGCTGACCGTCAGCCCGGTCGAGCCCAGCGGGTTCATGACCGGGGCGCTCACGCCTGCACCACCCCGTGGACGAGGCCGTCGGGGTCGGCGACGAGCGCGGTGCCGAAGGCGGTGCCGACGGGCGTGGCGCCCACGGGGGCGGCGTCGCCGTCGAGCACGACGGCGGCGAAGCCCGGGCCGCCGAGCTGCGGCTCGCGCGTCGTCTTCTCACCGCGCTCGAACGTGAAGATCTCGAGCGAGCTGTCGCCGTCGCGCAGGAAGGCGATCTCGAAGCCCCGGGAGTCACCCGGCTGGTGGATCCCGGCCATGAGACGGTACCCGAGCGCGCCGTAGTACTCCTGGGTGACGCCGAGGTCGGCGACCGTCTCCCCGACGTGGTCGAAGCGCGGGCGCGACGGCGTGCCGAGAGCCCAGTCGGCGTCGACCAGCTCGCGGTCGTAGACCTCGTGGTACTGCAGCGGGCCCTCGACCAGCTCGACCATCGTGCCGTCGGGGTCGTAGAAGAAGGTGAGCCGGACGTCGCCCTCGGCGTTCAGCGGCTCGAGGTGGAACGGCACGTCCGCCTCGCGGAGCGCGGCGGCGCGGGCGTCGATGTCGGCGACCTTGAAGCCGATGTGGCGGAACCCGCGCTGCAGGTCGTCCGACACGAAGGTCGACTCCTCGGCGCGCGCGGGGTCGAGCCGCTCGAGGCGCAGCGTCGCGGTGACGGCGTCGAGGACGGCCGCCTCGTCGGACTGCTCGAGCACCTCGACGCCCAGGTGGCGCCTGTAGAAGTCCACCGAGCGGCGGACGTCGGTGACGTTGATCAGGATGGATCGGATGGCCACGGCGTGGTCCTCTCTGACACGGCCGCGCGACGTCGCGCGGCGATTACTAACGATACTTAATTTAGATATTAATGACGACGGTGGTGGTGCCGTGCGACACGGGGCGGTGCTAGGAGCGGGCCGGTTCCCGGCGTACGCGGGCGTGCGGCATGAGCACGTGCTGGAGCGCCAGGGTCGCCGCCCCGGAGGCGGCGGCGTCGGCCCCGGGCGTGGACAGCTCGACCGTCACCGGGTGGATCGCGCGGGTGCGGGCGACCTGCGCGACGCGCTCCCGGATGTGGCGGACGTAGATGGCGCCGGCGTCGACGAACCCTGGTCCGGCGAGGTAGAGCAGGTCGAGGTCGAGCAGGTTGACGACGGACAGCACTGCCGCCGCGACGTAGCGCGCCGAGTCCTCGACGAGCTCACGCGGGCGCTCACGTCCCTCCGCGGCCGCGCGCGCGACGGCGTCGAAGTCCTGCCGGACGTGCGCCTCGTCCCCGGACAGACCGAGCTCGGCGGCGAGCCCCGGGGACGCGAGCGCGCGCCGCACGACCGCGCGGGGGGCGGCGAGCATCTCCAGGCAGCCGCGGGACCCGCACCAGCACTCGGGCCCGTCGATGTCGACGACCATGTGCCCGAGCTCCCCCACGTTCGAGGAGGCCCCTCGGCTCACGCCGCCGCCGACCATCAGCCCCATCCCGAACCCCAGCGACATGTAGAGCGTCGCGAAGTCCTGCGTCGCCGGGATCCGGCCGGTCCAGTACTGCCCGAGGGCGGCGCACGCAGCGTCGTTGTCCCGGACGACCGGCAGGCCCAACCGCTTCTGCAGCGCCTCCTGGACGGCGAAGGAGTCCCACTCGTCGGTCGTCGCCGACCAGCCGTCGACGCCGGTCCCGAGGTCCAGGCCCGCGCCCGCCACCCCGACGCCGACGATGTCCTCGACGGGCAGGTCGACCTGGCGGAAGAGCATCTCGAGCTCGTCGGCGATGCGCGGGACCGTGACGCTCGGGGTGGACTGGCCGATCCCCGGGGAGACGAGCTGGCCGACGACGTCGCCCCCGAGGTCCACGACCACGTAGCTGAGGCGGGCGACGTCGAGCGAGAGGCCCACCGCGTAGCGCGCCCGCGGGTTGAGCTCGAGCAGGCTGCGCCGCTTGCCCCCGGTCGGGTCGCCGTAGCCGGTCTCCACGAGAAGCCGGTCGTCGAGGAGCGACTTGACGAACCGGGTGATGGAGGCCGCCGTCAGGCCGGACATCTCCGCGAGCTCGATCCGGCTCACCGTGCCGCTCGAGCGCACCATGTCGAGGATCGCGCTGCGCGTCCGCGCGGCGGACGGACCCAGCGATCGCACCGCCCTCATGTCGTCTCCCCGAGGACGACGAACGGCGCCGGCGCCCGGTCCTGCGTCGTCCGGTCCCCCGCCAGCGCGCCGAGCATGCGGTCGCCGAGCATGGCACCGATCTCCACGCCGCGGCGGTTGAGCGCGGTGATCGACGGCGTCGTGCTCTGGCACAGCGTCGAGTACGTCCAGGACACGATGGCCACGTCCTCCGGGACGCGCAGGCCGCGCTCGCGGAACGCGGCGAGCGCCGCCGCCGCGTGGACGTCGCTGTGGAACACCAGCGTCGCCGGGCCCGCGGCGAGGGCAGCCGTGGCCGCCGTGACGACCGCCTCGCCGCCCCGACCGGCGTGGACGACCTCGAACGAGTCGTCCACCTCGCCGTCCTCGAGCACCGCCGCGTCCTCGACGACCGCGTGCCAGGGGGCGTCGTCGCGGTCGTCCTCGGCGACGACGTAGACCGTCCGGCGCTGGGCGCGGCCGGCGAGGAAGGTCCGCAGCGCCGCGACCGACCCCTCGACATCGACGACGACGGCGGGGAAGCCGTCGCCGTGGCTCGCGTCGGCGACCGCCGCCACGGGCAGGCCCAGCTCCGCCAGTACGGGCAGGCGCGGGTCGTCCGTCCGCACCCCCAGGAGCGCGACCCCGGAGATCCCGCCGATGCTGGCCCAGTGTCGGTAGAGCCGCTCCTCCGCCTCGTCGTCGCGCACGACGCGCGTCATGAGCGAGGTGCCCTCCTCGATGAGCCGGCCTGCGAGCGCTCCCACCAGCGCGGTCACGAAATGGTCCTCCGAGATGCGCGCCGGAACGGCGAGGCCCACGGCACTCACGTCGTCTCCCTCATCTGCGCTCCTCCACCGTCCCGCTCGGACCGCCCGGCCCGCCGCCCCCCGTGGGGCGGCGGGGCCGAACGTTACTTGATGGCACCCGCGGCCATGCCGCGTTCGAAGTGCTTCTGCAGAGATATATACGCGATGATCGTCGGCAGCGCCGTGACGACGGCAGCGGCCAGAATCTTCGGGGTGTCGTCGTTGTACTGACGGCGGAAGAACTCCGGCAGCATCGTCACCACACCCATGCCCTCGTCGATGAGGAAGACCTTGGGCAGCAGGTAGGCGTTCCAGGCGTGGATGAGCACGAGGACGACGAGCGCCACGGCGATCGGGCGGGCGAGCGGCACGAGGATGTGCCAGAACATCCGCCACGTGTTCGCGCCGTCGAGACGCGCGGCCTCGAACAGCGAGTCCGGGATGCCGTCGACGAATCCGCGGGCGATGAGCACCGTGAAGGGGATCTGCAGCGCCGCGATCGGCAGGATCACGGACCAGAAGGTGCCCAGCAGTCCGAGGTTGACCGCCGTCGCGTACAGCGGGGCGATGAGGACCACCTCGGGCAGCGTGAGCGCCACCATCATCATCCAGAAGTAGACCTCCTTGTTCCGCACGTGCAGCTTCGAGAAGCCGAACGCGGCCATGAGGGTCGCCAGGTAGATGATCACCATCGAGCCGCCGGCCACGATCGCCGAGTTCATGAAGAACCGCGCGAATCCCGGGACCGACAGGACAGCGGTGTAGTTCCCCCACCCCGCCCCGGAGAACGAGCGCGAGACCATCGCGTACAACGGGATGAGGAACGGGATGACCGCGATCGTGACGAGGAGCTGCAGGGTCAGCCTCGACCGCAGCGTGCGGGTCTCAAACACGGGGGGCCTTCTTCCCAACGACGGGCGTGCGCTCGCGGCTGCGCAGCTGGATGACGACCGACACCGTCACCGCGATGACCAGGAGGATGACGGACAACGCCGCGGCGTATCCGAGGTTGCGGGAGGATCCCGCCGTCTCGGCGTAGATCATCGTCCCGAGGAACTCCGACGAGTGCGACGGCCCGCCCTGCGTGATCAGCCAGACGCTGTCGAACAGCTTCAGCGCGGTGATGAAGTTGAGGATGGCGAGCGAGACCGTCGTCCCCTTGAGGTTCGGCAGGACGACCGAGAACAGCAGCCGGATGTTGCCGGCGCCGTCGATCCGCGCCGCCTCGACCATCTCGGGTTCGATCTGGGCCATTCCCGCGTAGTAGAGGATGAAGCCGAACCCGATCGAGCCCCAGCAGCCGACGAGGATGATGACGAGCAACGACGTCGTCGACTGCCCGAGCCAGCCCTGCATGAGGGAGTCCAGGCCGAGCGCGTCCAGGATCGCGTTGACCGTCCCGTTCGTCTGCCACACCTCGATGTGGGCCGGGGCGAGGACGGCCGGGGCGACGAACACCGGCGTGACGACGATGACCTTGTAGACGTTGGCCAGGAAGATCTTCGAGTGCATCACCGCGGCGAAGAGCACCGCGCCGACGACCTGGACCGTGAACACGACGACGAAGTACACCAGCGTGTTGCGCAGCGCCGTCCAGAACACCGGGTCGGAGAACGCCTCGACGTAGTTGTCGAAACCCGCCGGGATCATCGGCCGCCGACCGCCGCCCCAGTCGAAGAACGACAGGTAGCCGGAGTAGATGATGCTGTAGTAGATCAGCCCGACGGACAGGATGAAGCCCGGAAGGATCCACCGCAGGCCGCCCGGGACGAGGCGGGGGGCGCGTGCGCGCCTCCCGCCCCGCCGCGGTGCCCGAGGAGCGCCTTCGGAACCGACGGTGACCGGGCCCGTGGTCGTGACCATCGTGAAACCTCTCGCCTCGCTCGGGTGCTCTGCCGTCAGTCCTCGACGCCGACCGTGCTGTCCTCGGCGGTCGCCTCCATGTCGGCGGCGATGTCCTCCAGCGACCGGTCCACGGTCGGGTCGAGGACCTGCTGGATCGCCAGGATGATCGCGTCGAGCGCGGACTCGGTCGTCTGCCACTGCCGCGACTGCGTCGTCTCGGTGCTGTCCTTCATGAGCTGCTCGATCGCGGGGCGCTGCACCTCGTTGTCGACGAGCTCGATGGCGTCCCAGTCGGGGGTGACGCCCTGGAGGGCGGGCAGCAGGTCGATCGCGTTGACGACGTTCTGCTGGCCGGTCTTGGTCATCGTCATCCACGTGAGGAAGGTCTTGGCCGCGGCGATGTTCGGGGAGTCCGCGTTGATCGCCAGGCCGTAGTCGACCTCACCGAAGTACACGGAGCCGTTGCCCTTGCCCGCGACGTCCGGGAACGGCGCCGGGAGCTGCACGAAGCACTCCGGGTTGCTGACGGCCGCAGCCTCCATCGCGGCGACGCAGGACTCGGCGCCGGCGTACTGGGTGTACCAGAAGCCCATCTGGACCATGGCGGCATCGCCGCGCATGAACTCCTCGTTGGCGAGCGGGTACTGGGTCGAGTCGAGCACGTTGGAGGCGATGATGCCGTCGTCGCGCATGTCACTGATGATCTGGAGGACCTCGATGCCCTGCGGGTCGTCCCACTTGGCCTGACCCGTGGCGGCCTTGATGAACCACTCCGGGTCCACCGAGTTCGCGATCGAGTGGTACATCTCCGACGGGAACGTGTCCGACCCGCCGGCACCCATCGTGAAGCAGCCCTTGCCGATGGCCGCGATGTCCTCGCAGGCCTTCACCCAGGAGTCGTAGTCGGTCGGGACCTCGGCCCCGGCCTCCTCGAAGATGTCCGCGTTGTACCAGAGGAAGCCCGCCGCCATGCCGCCGAGCGGCATGGAGACCAGGCGGCCCTCGGAGTCGCGGAGCTGGTCGAGGTAGCCGCCGCCGAACGCCGACTCGTAGTCGTCGCCCAGGACGTCCTGCGCGATGGGCTCGAGGTCGAGCGCGTAGCCGCCCCACGTGTCGGGCGAGCCGCCGGCGGGCGAGAGGTTGAAGATGTCGGGGCCCTCACCGGAGTCGAGCGCCGGCGCGAGCGTGGTGCGGAAGTCGACGTTCTCGAAGTTCCGGTAGGTGACCTCGATGTCGGGGTACTCCTTGTTGAACTCCTCGATGTACCGCTCCGCGACGGGGGTGTCAGGAGTCCAGCCCCACCACGTCACCGTCCCGGACTCGGCGGCCTCGACGGCTGCCGCCCCACCCTCCTCCTGCGCGTCTCCGCCGCCGCTGCACGCGGCGAGGCAAAGCGTCATCACCGCGGCGGCCGCCGCGGCCTTCGTGTACCTGGACGTAGCCACTGGTCGTTCCTTCCGTCACATCGTTGTGGTGGGTACTTCGAGATCCAGGTCCGACCGCCTCGTCAGACCGACTGCTCCGGCGCGCACCTTCGCCCGCCGACCTGCCTTGGTAGTGAGACTACATCCGCACCAAACACCTGGCAAGTTCTTACATTACTTTCTAAAATTGGATCATCTGAGCACCGCACGCCGTCTCGCAGGACGGCGGACGGTGCCACCTCACGTTCCCGGAGGGGCGCCGCCGGGGAGGGCGGCCCGGGTCTAGATGTGCTCGACGGCGAGGCCCATGACCCCGGCCACGAGCTCGGTGCGGCGGGCCAGGTCGCCCGTGGCGAGCACCGTGTGGTGGGACGGGATCGACTCCACGAACCGGTAGCCGTCCTCGACGCGCAGCACGCCGCCGTTGAGGCAGTCGGAGTTCTCGTACTGGACGTAGCCGGTGAGCTCGGCAGAGGCGACCGTGAGGGTCCGCATGTCGCTCGCGATCTTCACGAGCGTCGTCGGGCCCTCGGGCAGCCGCGCGTCGATGGCGTGCGCGTTCTCGTCGACGATCGCGAGCACGGGCGGGCGGCAGGCCCACTCCGAGGCGCACGACTGCGGCACCTCGCCGAAGTAGCCGCAGTGCGCCACGAGCACGTGGTCCTCGGGCCTGCCCTCGACCTCGGGGAAGTACGGGATGCCCTCGTGCTCGAGCGCAGCCCGGCCCATGAGGAACGGGTAGAGGTTGGTCATCATGACCGGCACGCCCAGCGACCGGTGCACGATCGTCTCCGTGAGCATCGAGGTCAGGTCCGCCTCGCAGCCCCACAGCAGGCCGCGCTCCTCGAACAGCAGGTCGAAGGCGAGGCACGGCGTCGTCGTCGATGTCGCCGACTCGTTGAGGCAGTTGATCCCGGTGGCGACGACGTCACCCGTCTCGTCCACCTCGTCGCTCAGCGCGAGGTAGAGCCGCAGGGCGTCGGACTGCGCGCACGGGCTCAGCCCGGCCATGGGCACGCTGCCGGCGATCCGGCGTCGGGTCTCCTGGACCCGCGCGTCCGGCACGGCGTTCGCGCGGGCCACGAGCTCGCGGTAGCTGCGCCGCTCGACCTTCACGCCGAACTGGCGCTCCATGTCGCGGACGCACTCGTCCTCCCACCAGTAGAACCGCTTGAAGATGTCGGGCTGCATGCCCGCACCCAGGTCGTCCTGGTAGGCGAGCATCGTCGAGCTCGCGAGCACCTTGGCCGTCGCCAGCGCACGGCACACGTCCTCGCACTCCTGCAGCGACGTCGGGGCCACGGTCGTGACCCCGCGCCGGCGCAGGTGGTCCCGGATCTCCCAGTCCCACATCGAGACGGTGCCGAACTCCGAGGTGATGAGCAGGATCGGCACGGTGATGCGGCGGAACGAGTCGACCATCCGGTAGGCCCGCCCATTGAGGTCGGGCACGACGACAGCGCTGATCCCCTCCGGCACGGGTCGGTCGATGTGCGCGGGCGGGGCCCAGTCGACGAGATGCTCCGTCAGCCGGCGCAGGTGCCCGAGCTGGACGGTGAAGGCCTCGGCCGGCTCGGGGTCGAGGTGCACCGGGAGCAGGACAGGCTTGCTGATCATGAGGAGGACCTCTCCGGACGTGGCTTGAGGATGACCTTGAGGGCGGACGCGTCCTGGACCTGCGCGACCGCGCGGTCGGCGTCCTCCAGGGCGCAGACGTGGGAGACCATCCAGTCCAGGTCCACGGCACCCCCGCTCACGAGCTCGGCGGCGCGCCGGCAGTCGGTGAGGTTGGACGCCGTCGTCCCGGCGACGACGAGCTCCTTGTAGTGGATGAGGTTGGTGTCCATCTCCACGGTCGGGCGGCTCTTCGGCAGGCCACCGAACAGCAGCACGCGCCCGCCGACGGCGGCGATCTCGAGCGCCTGCCGCTGCAGGGCATGGACCGGCGCGGCCGTGACGACGACGTCCGGCCCGCGGCCGCCGAGCGCGTGCGCCACCGCGGCGTGCAGGTCCTCGGCCGTCGGGTCCACGACGACGGCAGCGCCGGCCCGGCGCGCGGCCGCGCGGCGCTCGGGCGAGGGCTCGGAGCAGATCACGAGGCGCGCCCCGCGGCTGACGGCGAGCGCGACGTGCAGCAGGCCGACCGGCCCGCCGCCCGCGACGAGCACGGTGTCACCCTCCCGGACGCCCACCTTGTCCTGCCCGCGCAGCACGCACGCGAGGGGCTCGATGAGGACCGCCGCGTCAGGGCTGCTGCCCTCCGCGAGGCGGATGAGGTTGCCGGCGGCGACCGCGCGGGCGGGCACGACGAGCGACTCGGCGAAGCCGCCGTCGAGCGTGATCCCGATGCCGTCGGTCGCGGGGCACAGGTTCTCGTCGCCCGTGGCGCAGAAGGCGCACTCGCCGCAGCCGAGATTCGGCGCGACGAAGACGAGGTCGCCCACCGCGCAGCCCGCGTCGGTCGCGGGGGCGATCTCCGCGACGCGGCCGACGACCTCGTGGCCGGGCACGCGCCCCACCACTCCGGCGTAGGCGGAGTGCTCGCCCTTGACGATGCGCACGTCGGTCCCGCAGACGCCGACGCTCTCGACGGCGACGCGGACCTCCCCCGCCGCCAGAGGCGCCTCGGCCCGCTCCTCGACGACCAGGTCGTGCGGGCCCCGGTACACGACGGCCCTCATGACCGCGCCCCCGCCGCCGCGGCCTGCCACGACGGCACGAAGTCGGGGCCCGTCACCTCGGCCACGCGCACCGGCCGGCCGTCGAGGATCGACAGGGTCCCGGCGAGGACGAGCGCGACGGCGCGCGTGCCGTCGGCGGCGCCCACCCGCACGGGCGCGCCGTCCATGACGTCCAGCAGCGCGAGCATCTCCTCGACGTAGGCGTCGGCGAACCGGTCCCGCCAGGACCGGAAGACGGGACGGGAGTGCTGGTGGTTCCCGGCCGGGAGGACGGACAGCCCGCCCGGACCCGTGTCGCCGACCTGCACCATGCCGCCCGTGCACGTGACCTCGACGCGCGCGTCGTAGCCGTAGTCGGCAGGGCAGACGCCCGCGACGCTCGCGAGCGCCCCGGACTCGAACGTCACCGTCGCGAGCAGGGTGTCGTAGAAGTGCTCGCTCGTCACGCCGCGGTCGGCACCCTTGTGGTTCGCGACGGTGGCGTGGATCTCCACGGGCTCGGACGCCGCGAACCAGCTGATGGTGTCGAGGTCGTGGCTGTTGACCTCGGCGAGCATGCCGTTGGACGTCCGGATGTCGTTCGCCCACGCGGGCGGCAGCCCCGGGCCGTGCGTGAGCGACTTGATGATCATCGGGTCGCCGATCTCGCCGCTGCGCAGCAGCTCGGCCGCGTCGACGAAGTTGCGGTCGAAGCGCCGCATGTAGCCGAGCTGCAGTGCCACCCCGGCGCGCTCGGCCGCCGCGGTGATCTCCCGGCACTCCACGACGTTCATCGCCATCGGCTTCTCGAGGTGGACGTGCAGCCCGGCCGCGAGCGCGGTCAGGGCGAGCGCGTGGTGGGTGAACGTCGGAGTGGTGATGACGACGCCGTCGTACACGCCCCGCTCGAGCGCCTCCTCCAGCGAGGAGCAGACGACCTCGACGCCGTAGTCACGCGCCAGCTCCTCGGCGACCTCGCGGCTCGGGTCCACGATCGCCGTGACCCGGGCCCGGTGGCCGAGCCGCTCCATGATGCTGCGGGTGTGGAGCCGGCCCACCCGTCCGGCCCCCACCATGCAGATCCGCTTGCTGACGCTCACGCGTCCTCCCCACCTCGTCGTTCGCTGATGTCCTCCGCGCGCAGGCGGTAGCCCTGGACCAGGCGCTCCGTCCACCAGCGGTAGCCCTCGTACGCGGCCTCGTACGCCGCCGTGCTCGCCGGGTCCGGCAGCTCGACCTCGCCGACGGCCGACGCGTCCAGCGGCGGGACGTCGTGGCCCAGCGCGACGAGCCCGACGATCGCCGCACCGCGGGTGCCCGCCTCGATCCCCCGCACCGGGGCGTACGCCACACCGAGCACGTTCGCCTTGATGCGGTTCCACACGGCGCTGCGGCTACCGCCGCCCGAGCCGGTCACCGACCGCAGCGTCAGCCCGGGCACCGCGGCCCGGGCGGCGTCGGCGTAGCCGCGGTACTCGAAGGCGATGCCCTCGAGGACGGCGCGCGCGAGGTGGCCACGGTGGTGCTCGGTGCCGAGGCCGACGACCGCGCCGCGGGTCGCGGGGGCGACGGGCGCGATCCGGCCCGAGAAGTGCGGCACGAGCACGACGCCGTCGCTGCCGGGCGGGACCGAGGCGGCCACGGCTGCGAGGTCGTCGTAGGCGCCGGAGTCCATCGTGGCGCTCCCGAGCACCTCACGGCCGACCCACTCCAGGACCTGGCCGGCGCCGCCGACGTAGGCGAGGGAGTACCACCGGCCCGGCAGGGCCGCGCGCATCGTCAGCAGCGCGCCGCCCGTGTCGGGGGCGAACGCGGGAAGGCACACGCCGAAGACCGCGGCCGTCCCGGCGACGTCGAACGCGTGCTCCGGCTCGGTGACGCCCGCGCCGAGCGCCCCGGCGGCGGTGTCGCCGCACCCGGCGGCGACGGGCACCCCGGGCGGTAACCCGAAGTCGTCGGCGGCCTCGGCGGTGAGGACGCCGACGACGTCGGTGCTCTGGGTGATGCGGGGCAGGAGCCGCGGGTCGAGCCCCAGGTCCGCGACGAGCGCGTCGTCCCACGTGCCGGCGCCGACGTCGGCCACCGCGGTGAAGTGCAGGTGCGAGTGGTCGATGAACGCCTCGTGGCCCGCGAGGCCGGCGGCCCGCCCGGCGACGTAACCGGCGGCGGTGACGAAGGAGGCGGCCTCGGCGCAGAGCGCCGGGTGGGTCCGCTGCCACCACAGCATCTTCGGGCCGATGCTCAGCGTGGGGGCGCAGCCGGACGTGGCGGCGATCCGCTCGCCGTGCCGCGCCGCGAGCTCGTCGACGACCGGCCCGCAGCGCGAGTCCAGCCACGAGTCGAACGGCGCGAGCGGCCGGTGGTCCGCGTCGACCAGGCCGACCCCGGCCATCTGACCGGCGACGGCGACCGCGCCGATGCGGGCGGGGTCGAACCCCGAGTCCGCGAGCGCCGCGCGCGTGGCGGCGGCTGCTGCGGCGTAGAACTCGTCCAGGTCCTGCTCGACGTGGCCCCCGCCGAGCCGGCGCAGCGTGACGGGGCAGGACCCCGCGGCGCGCTCGACGCCGTCGGCCGTGTAGACCCCCGCCTTGACGACGCTCGTGCCGAGGTCGATCCCGAGGACGGCGTCAGTCCGCCTCATCGGCCACCTCGGTGGACACGTGCGGGTCGTCGGGCGCGGCGCTCCCTCGGAACGTCGACAGCGCCTCCTTCATCTCCTGGAGCCGCTGGAGGTGCTCCGGCCCGCGGCGTACCGCCACGGCCGTCGCGAGGATGTCGATGAGGACGAGCCCCGCCAGCCGGCTGACGGTCGGCGTGTAGATGTCGGTGTCCTCGAACGTGCGCAGGACCACTCCGACGTCGCTGAGCTCCAGGAGCGGGCTCGGCGCGCCGACCACGGCGATGACCGTCGCGCCCTTGCTCTTGCCCTGCGCCGCGATGTCGATGATCGACCGCGAGCGGCCGGTGTTGGAGATGGCGACGACGACGCTGCCCGGCCGCAGCATGGACGCGGCCATGAACTGCTGGTGCAGGTCGATGGGGGCGCTGCACGCGACGCCGAGCAGCATGGACTGCTGCAGTGCGTCCTGGGCGATGATCCCGGACGCGCCGAGCCCGACGAACAGGACCTCCTCGGCCGCGAGGAGGTGCTCGACGGCGGCCGCGACGGCAGCGGTGTCGAGCGAGCGCCGGGCGCGGTCGAGGCTGCTGACGGTGTGGTCGAAGATCTTGATCGCGATGGCCTCGACGGCGTCGTCCGGGCTGATCGCCGAGTGCGTCACCGGCAGGCCGATCGCGAGTGCCTCGGCGAGCGCGATGCGGAAGGAGTGGAACCCCTCGAACCCGAGGCCGGTGCAGAAGCGCATGACGGTCGGTTCGCTCACGCCCGCCCGGGCGGCGAGCGTCGCCATGCTCAGGTGGACGGCCGCGGCGGGGTCCTCGAGGACCACGGCGGCGACCTTGCGCTCCGACGGGCGCAGCCGCTCGTCGGCGTGGAGCAGGCGCTCCATCAGGGGGGCAGCATCATCGGCGGTCACGGTCATCATTCCTCCAGGGCACCGACGAGGTTGGTGACTGCCATAGTGGTGGCACGGCGCACGCTGGGCCCGGTGTACCCGCCGAGATGAGGCGTCGCGATCACGCGCCGGTGTGCAAGGAGCGGCGACGGAGCGGGCGGCTCGGTGTCGAAGGCGTCGACGGCGTACGCGCTCAGCCGGCCCTCCTCGAGGGCGGCGAGGATGGCGTCGTCGTCGACGAGCGCGGACCGGGCGGTGTTGACCAGGACCGTCCCCGGCACCATCGTGGCGACCTCGTCCGCCCCGAGGAGAGGACGCCCCCCGGCGGGTGGCGGGCAGCTGAGGCTGACGACGTCGCACGTGCGCAGCAGCTCGTCGAGCGGCACGACCGGGACCTCGCCCCCGGTGACGTAGGGGTCGTACGCCACGACGGGGACGCCGAGGGCGCCGAACATGGCGGCCGCGCGCCGCCCCACCTCGCCCAGGCCCACGAGTCCGACGCGGCGCTCGGTGAGCTCAGCCCCCTGCGGGCGCTCCCACCGCCCGCCGCGCAGCACCGTCGACGTGACGACGACGTGCCGCAGCGCGCTCATGGTCAGGGCCAGCACGAGCTCGGCGACGCCCTGGGCGTTGGCGCCGACAGCGCGCACCACGGCCACGCCGGCGCGCGCCGCGGCGTCGAGGTCGATCGCGTCCGTCCCGGCGCCGTTGCGGCTGATGACGCGCAGGTCCGGGGCGTGCGCGAGGAGCTCGGCGGTGATCGGCTCGACGCCTGCGAGCCACCCGACGCAGCCCGGGAGGAGGTCCCGGAGGTCCTCGGCGGTCGGCATGCGTCCCGGCTGCGGGCCGACGAGCTCGTAGCCGCGCTCGCGCAGCGGCTCGAGCTCGGGGACGTCGGCCAGACCCGCCGCGGTCAGGGACCGCGGCGTCACGAGGACACGCCGGGCGGTGCTCATCGCCGGTTCCCCGCCGCGATCTCGCCGAGGGCGTCGAAGCGGGGGCCCGACGTCGGCATGTCGAGCGCGAAGACCTCGGCGATCACCTGCGTCCAGCCGTGGAGGAAGTACACCCACCCGTCCTCGACCCGGACGCCCGCGCGCCGGGCCTGGTCGAGGAAGACGAGGTCGCCGCGGTAGTTGAGGTCCCAGGCGACGGCGCCGTCGGGGAACCGGGCCGCGTCGGTCAGCGGCGAGCCCGGTCCGTCCTTGCCGAGGCCCGTCGCGTTGACGACGAGCGACCCGGCCGCGAGGCCCGCGAGGACGTCGTCGTTGTCGGTCGGCTGGGGGGCGTGGACGAGCTCGACCGGCACGTCGGTGCCCAGCTCGGCGTGGACGGCGCGGACGTGCTCGAGCCGGGCCGTGCTGCGGTTGGACACGACGATGCGGGACGGGCGGTCGGCGCCGCGGTGGGGCCGGCTGAGGAACCAGCTGATGGCGATGGCGGAGCCGCCGGCGCCCATGAGGAAGACCTCGGCACCCGTCTCCTGCCAGTAACCGGCCGGCAGGAACGCGTCGATCGCGAGGCCGGAGGAGATCGGGTCCTTGGCGTGGCAGACGAGCCTGCCGTCGCGCTTGGACAGGCAGCTCGTCTCGCCCATGAGCCGGGCGAGCTCGTCGACCTCGTCGAACAGGTCGACGCACGCGGCGTAGAGGTCGATCTTGTGCGTCGTGACGAGGGCGCCGACGCTGAGCGGGTCGCCGGCGATGAACTCCACGACCCGGCGGTAGCTCTCACGCGGGGCGTGCAGAGGCAGGTCGATGCCCTGGAGCCGCACGTCGCCGAGACCGAGCTCGGCCGCCCAGCGCGGGAAGACCGTCTGGATGGACGACTTCCCGGTGGTCACGCCGATGAAGTAGAGGGTGGGGACCCGCGCGGGCGCCGGCAGGACGACCGACGACGCCGCGTTCACGCCGCGCTCCCGTAGCCGGTGTGGCGGGGGTTCGCGCGGGTGATCCAGCCGTCAGCGCCGTCGGTCACGACGAGCTGGGACATGCCTCCCGCGTCGGAGATCAGGTCGTAGTCCTGGCCGGCGTCGGCGGCGTAGCAGAAGAGCGTGACGAACGGCTCGTCGCCCACGTTGACCGTCCGGTGCACCCAGTGCCCCGGCACGTGCACGGCGACGCCGGGGGTCATGGGGACCGCCTGGCTGCGCCCGTCGACGGTGTCCATGAGCATGACGCCGCGGCCGCTGAGGCAGTGGTAGAGCTCGGCACGGTCGGCGCGCGCGTGCAGGTGGCCGCGCGTCATCGCGAACTCGTCTCCGACGCGACCCGGCAGCAGCGTGCTCGTCCCGACGATGAGCGCCCCCGGGGCCGACCCGTACCGGTGCTCGTCGACGTGGTAGGCGAGGCGGTCGGGGCCCTGCGCCGCGACCGCCTCGGCGAAGGCGCCGTCGTCCAGGTACACCCCGTCGAGGTCGCCCAGGAACTTGTCGTACGCGCCGGTCGCGCCGGCCATCACGCCGTCGACTCCGATGGTCAGGGCGATCGGCCACGCCAGGTCGGTTGTCATGTCTCCCTCTCCGCTGAGCGATGTCGTAAGGCTACAACATGGCTCCGCTGTGAACGCAAGTTCACGCGGCACGACGCGCCCTGGCGCGTCGCAGAGCGCGCTTTCTGGTGGTACTACTACATCTATGGCCAACACACGCGCCGCCGCGGCCGCCCTGCCCCCGCCTGGGAGCCCCACCGTGCGAACGGTGCTCGGCGACAGGCCGACGGAGTCGCTCGGCCGGTGCGACTACCACGAGCACCTCTTCCAGGTCTCCCCACTGCTCAGGGGGGACGAGCTCGATGACGAGGCGGCGAGCGGGGACGAGGCGGCGCTCCTCGTCGCGGCCGGGATGGGCGCGATGGTCGAGGCGACGCCGACCGGCCTGGGCCGCGACCCCGCGGCCGTCGCCCGGATCAGCGCGCGCACGCGGCTCGCCGTCGTGCACGCGAGCGGTGCACACCGCGAGGAGCACTACGCGGCCGACCACTGGCTGCGCGCCAGCGGCACCGCCGACCTCGTCGAGCGCTTCACGGCGGACGTGCGTCACGGCCTACCGGCGCGCGACACCGCCGACCGCGGGGACGTCGCCGTGGGCCCGTCGGGCGAGCCCGTCCGGGCGGGCATCCTCAAGGCGGGGATCGGGTACTGGCGGATCTCGGCGTTCGAGCGGCGCGTGCTCGCCGCCGTCGCCGAGGCGGCGAGCACGACCGGGGTCGCCGTCATGGTCCACCTCGAGCACGGGTCGGCCGCGTGGGAGGTGCTCGCCGCGCTGGCGCGCGAGGGCCTGCCCGCGGACCGCGTGGTACTCGCGCACGTGGACCGCAACCTCGACCCCGGGCTGCACGCAGAGCTCACCCACGCCGGCGCGTACCTCGGCTACGACGGGATGGCCCGGCACCGCGAGGCCCCGGACGCGGCGATCCTCGACTGCCTCGAGGCGACGCTCGCCGCGGGCGACGCGTCCCGGGTCGTGCTCGGCGGCGACGTCGCGCGCCGCAGCCGCTACCGCGCGTACGGCGGCCTCCCGGGCCTGGAGTACCTGCCGGCCCGCTTCCTGCCGCGGCTCGCCCGGCGGGTCGGGAACGAGGTCGTCGACCGCCTGACGATCGACAACCCGGCCGCCCTGCTCGCTCTGGCGGGAGCCGGCTCGCAGGAGTGAACTCCAGCGCCGGGAAGGCAGCCTCGGACGGACCGGGCGACGGCCCCGGGGAGCCCGGTGTGCGTCGCGTCGTGAACTGCGGAAACGATGGAGCGGGTGACGAGAATCGAACTCGCGCTATCAGCTTGGGAAGCTGAAGTTCTACCACTGAACTACACCCGCGCGGCGCTCTCGCGAGCCCTGCGCCAACGATCCTACCCGGTACCCGGCGTGGTCCTTCAACCCCGGACGTGACGCCGTCGCGCCGGCTCTGGCCCCCGCGGGCCCGTGGTGGCAGGGTCAGGCCGGTGACCGCGTCGATGCGCCCGTTCCACCCGTCGGACCTGCCCGGCATGTACCGCGTCTGCCTGCTCACGGGCGCGGCGGGCCAGGACGCCACGCCGCTGTACCGGGACCCGGACCTGCTGGGCCACGTGTACTGCGGGCCGTACCCGGTGGCAGACCCGGGGCTGACGTCCGTGGTCGTCGACGACCAGGGCGTGGGCGGGTACGTCGTCGCGACGGCCGACACCGAGGCCTTCACGGCGTGGTGCGAGCGGGCGTGGTGGCCGGTGCTGCGGGCGCGCTACCCGCGGCTCGTCGACCCGCGTGACGGGACGGAGGACCACGTCCTGCGCGCGCTCGTCCACGACCCGGCGCCCGCGCCCGTGCCCGCGTCGGCGCCCGCGCACCTGCACATCGACCTGCTGCCGCGGCTCCAGGGCCAGGGGTGGGGCCGCCGGCTCATCGAGGGCGTGGCGGACGCGCTGCGATCGCGGGGGGTGCCCGGCGTGCACCTGGGCGTCGACGGACGCAACACGCGGGCGGTCGCGTTCTACGAGCACCTCGGGTTCCGGCGCGACGAGACGTTCGAGTGGGGCCATCGGATGGTGCTCGACCTGGACTGAGCGGCACGTCGCCCGCGTCGCCGTCACCTCCGACGGCGGCGTCCTCACCGGTGAGCCGTTCCGCACCGCGACCCTCGACGTCGTCCCCGACGAGACGGCCATCGCCACGCCAGACCCGCCCGAGGCCCCTGACCCACCGCGACGCTGGATCGCTCTCTCACCAGCTCGTGAGAGTGCAATCCAGCACCCCCCAGGGCCGTGAGAGTGCAATCCAGCCACCCCCCCCCAGGTCGTGAGAGAGCAATCCAGCCACCCCCCCCAGGTCGTGAGAGAGCAATCCAGTCACCCCCCAGGTCGTGAGAGAGCAATCCAGCACCACCCCCCTACCTGGCCCACGGGGTGCCGCTGCGGACCACGACGGCCCTAGTCAGGACGCTGCTCGGGCCCGTCGGCATCGTGGCGGACGCTCACGACGCGCGGCATGCGCATCGGTCGCGACCCCATCGCGCCGCCGGGCTACACGTTCGCGTTCGCGTAAACGGGTGCGTCCCTGCTGCTCGAGCTCGACGACCAGCCGCAGCTGGTCACCGTGACGAGCGGTGCGTTCGCAGAGGAGATCGTGTGCATGCTCGCGGCGAGCGGCCTGGTTCTCGCGACCCGCTGATGACGGTGGTCGCCGTGGTCACACCACCTGCGGGGGTGGCCGGATCGCACTCTCACCACCTGGGGGGTGGCTGGATTGCACTCTCACCACCTGCGGGGGTGGCCGGATCGCACTCTCACCACCTGCGGGGTGGGCGGCTCGGTCAGACCGTGACGGAGAGGCGGAAGGTGCCTGAGCGCTCCTGGCCGGGATCCAGCACGAACACGCCCGTCCCCGGGACGCCCTGGTCGTGCAGCGTGAAGCCGTCGTTGACGTTGGTGGCGGGCTCGAGCGCGAAGTAGCAGCGGCGGCGCGGGGCGTACAGGACCAGGTGCCGGTACACCGGGTCGACGGTCAGGTCGACGGTGACGCCCTCGTCGGCGTACTCGACGCGCACCGGCTCGGTCGGGTCGAGCGCGGTCAGCACGTCGTCGACGAACCCCGAGCCCAGCGGACGTCGCGACCGGAAGTCCGCGCGCGGCGGCACCGGGCCGGCGGGGCCGTCGGGGATCGCACCGGACAGCCGGTACCCCGCCTCGGCCGGGACGTGCAGGAGCGGGCCGGCGGTCGGCGGGTACTCGCGGACGGGCGCACCGACGGGCAGCAGCGCGCGGCTGAGGTACGGGTGGTGGCCGAACCCCGCGGGGAACGGCTCGACGTCGGTGTTGCGCACCGACGTCGTCACGACGAGGTCGTCACCGTCGACCGCGTACCGCACGGTCGCGCCGAACTGCCACGGGAAGTTGATGCCGATCTGCTCGGCCGTGTCCACCGCCAGAGTCACGGCGGTCGCCGACTGCTCGACGACGTCCCAGTGGGCGTACCGCACGGCACCGTGGATCGCCGTGCCGTCGGCGGCGTTGCGCTGCAGCTGCCAGCGTCGCCCCGCGAACGGCAGCACGCCGTCACGGATGCGGTTGGACCACGGCACCATCGGGAAGCTCGCGCACTTCTCCGGGTTCCCCGACGACGCCCGCCGGGTCGGGCGCAGCAGATCACGCCACACGCCGTCGGCCGTGCGGATCCGCCCCCCGCCGAGCGCGGCGCCCGTGCCGGGCAGCACGTCGAGCTCCCAGCGGTCGTTGCGCAGCGTGACGGCGCCCGGAGGCGCCACCCCGGTCGTGGTGACCGGGGTGGGCGCGGGCTCGGTGATCTGTGCGGTGATCGTCATCGGCGGCAGCCCCCTGCTGTCGGCGCCGGGCGCGCAGCGGCCCCGGTCAGAGCGTGACCTCGACGCGGACGGTGCTGCCCGCGGGGGCGTACGGCACGTGGTTGCCCTCGACAGGGGTCCCGTCGACGACGAGCGCACCGCGCGAGCCACGGGCACCCGAGTTGGTGACCGTGATCTCGTACGTCGCGCCCCGCGCCACGCGCGTGACGGTGAACGACGGGACGTCCGGACCGATCTGCGGGTCGACCACCAGGCCGTCGTAGTCGGGCCGGACACCCAGCAGGTACTGCGAGACGGCGACGAAGTTCCACGCCGCCGTGCCGGTGAGCCACGAGTTCTTCGCCTCGCCCGCACGCGGCGCCTGCTTGCCGGCGATCATCTGCGCGTAGACGTACGGCTCGAGCTTGTGGACGTCGCTGATGTCCTCGCGGTACGCCGGGGTGATGCGCTTGTAGTAGTCGAACGCCTTGTCACCGCGGCCGACGACGGTCTCGGCGATGATCACCCACGGGTTGTTGTGGCAGAAGATGCCACCGTTCTCCTTGTACCCGGGCGGGTACGTGGAGACCTCGCCGAGCTCGATCTGGTACGTGGTGTACGCCGGGTACTGCAGCACCAGGCCGTGCGGGGTGCCGAGCATCTCGTCGACCGCGTCGAGCGCCTGGATCGCGGGCGCCTCGACGTCGTCGGGCCCCTCACCCACACCGATACCGGCCATGACGGCGAAGCCCTGCGGCTCGATCCAGATCTTGCCCTCGGGCTTGGCGTCGGTGCCGACGGGGTTGCCGTAGAAGTCGTACGCCCGCAGGAACCAGCGGCCGTCCCACGCGTGCTCCATCACGGCCTCGCGGACCTCGCCGACGACCTTGCGGGCCTGCGAGGCGACCTCGGTGAGGCCGCGGCGCTCCGCCAGCTCGGCGTACTGCTCGCCGTAGAGGACGAACTGCGCCGCGATGAACACCGACTCGGCGTGCCCGCCGGCCTGGTTCTCGGTGGTCTGGAACGACTCGCCCGGCTCGGTCGAGAAGCAGTTGAGGTTGAGGCAGTCGTTCCAGTCGGCGCGACCGATGAGCGGCAGCCCGTGGGGCCCGCGGTTGTTGACCGTGAAGTCGAACGACCGCGTGAGGTGCTCGAACAGCGGCACCTCGGAGCCGGGCTCGTTGTCGAACGGCACGGGCTCGTCGAGGATCGAGAAGTCCCCGGTCTCCTTGACGTAGCCCGCGACGCCGGCGATGAGCCACAGCGGGTCGTCGTTGAAGCCCGAGCCGATGTCGTTGTTCCCGCGCTTCGTCAGCGGCTGGTACTGGTGGTACGCCGACCCGTCCTCGAACTGTGTGGACGCGATGTCGATGATCCGCTCGCGCGCGCGCTCGGGGACCAGGTGCACGAAGCCCAGCAGGTCCTGGTTGGAGTCGCGGAAGCCCATGCCACGGCCGATGCCCGTCTCGAAGTACGACGCCGAGCGCGACATGTTGAACGTGACCATGCACTGGTACTGGTTCCAGATGTTGACCATCCGGTCGAGCTTCTCGTCGTCCGACCGCACCGAGTACGTCGAGAGCAGCTCGGTCCAGTAGGTCTGGAGCGCCTCGACCGCGGCGTCGGCCTGCTCGGCCGTCGCGAAGCGTCCCAGCAGCGCGTGCGCCTTCTCCTTGTTGACGACCTGGTGGGCGTCGTCGGCCCACTTCTCGTCCTGCGCGTTCTCCAGGTAGCCCAGGACGTACACGAGGTCGCGCGTCTCGCCCGGCGCGAGGGTCACGCGGACCGAGTGCGAGCCGATCGGGTACCAGCCCGACGCGACCGAGTCGGCCGAGACCCCGGCACGCGGCACGGCCGCCTCGCCCAGGGAGTTGTACGCGCCGACGAACGTGTCGCGGTCGGTGTCGAAGCCGTCCGCGCGGGTGTTCACGCCGAACACCGCGTAGTGGTCGCGGCGCTCGCGGTACTCGGTCTTGTGGAAGATCGCGGACCCGTGCGGGCCGTCCTGCTCGACCTCGACCTCGCCGATCGAGAGGTTGCGCTGGTAGTTCGTCTGGTCGTCCTGCGCGTTCCACAGGCAGAACTCGACGAAGGAGAAGAGGGTGACCGTCTTCTCGGCGTCGGACGTGTTGGTGACGGCGACCCGCTGCACCTCGGCGTCCTCGCCCAGCGGCACGAAGAACGTCGTCGCGACCCGCAGGCCGCCGCGCTCACCCGTGATGCGGGAGTAGCCCAGACCGTGCCGCGCCTCGAAGTGGTCGAGGTCCGCCTTGACGGGCAGCCACGACGGGGTCCACACGTCGCCGCCGTCGTTGACGTACAGGTACCGGCCGCCGGTGTCGGCGGGGATGTTGTTGTAGCGGTACCGCGTGAGGCGCCGCATCTTGGCGTCCCGGTAGAACGAGTACCCACCGGCCTGGTGCGAGAGCAGTGAGAAGAACCGCTCCGACCCGAGGTAGTTGATCCACGGGTAGGGGGTGTGGGGCGTCGTGACGACGTACTCGCGCGCCTCGTCGTCGAAGTGGCCGAACCGCATCGCATGCCTCTCGTGCCTCGTCGCACGGCCGACGACCGAGGCGTCACCGTGAGGTGCACGCCAGGTGCCAGCGACCCTGCTCAGGTGCCTGGTCGTCCTACGGAACTACATCGCGGACGGAGCCGCGTGCCCGCGCCGTCGAAGCGCCTCGCCGGACCGCGGCGAGAGCGCTCCCACAGTGTGAGCGGGCACAGCATATCCCGAAGGCCGAGACCCCCGGAACGGCCCGTGACCTTTCACAGGCGGATAAGTCGCACGGGAGCACCCGTCGCCGCCGCCCCGCGCACCCGCCGTCCGTGTGAGGAAGGTGTGCCCGGTGCCCTTGCGCGGGCCGATTCCCCCCGGTTCGGCACTACGGTGTCACCGTGCTGCTCTCCGACCGCGACATCCGTGCCGAGCTCGAGTCCGGCAGGGTGGCGCTCGACCCGTACGAACCCGCCATGGTCCAGCCGTCGAGCGTCGACGTGCGCCTCGACCGGTACTTTCGGCTGTTCGACAACCACAAGTACCCGTTCATCGACCCGGCCGCCGAGCAGCCCGACCTCACGCGCCTGGTCGAGGTCGAACGCGGCGAACCCTTCGTGCTCCACCCGGGCGAGTTCGTGCTCGGCTCGACGTACGAGCAGGTCACGCTCCCGGACGACGTCGCCGCGCGCCTCGAGGGCAAGTCGTCGCTCGGCCGGCTCGGGCTGCTGACGCACTCGACCGCAGGGTTCATCGACCCGGGCTTCACGGGGCACGTGACGCTCGAGCTGTCGAACATGGCGACGCTGCCGATCCTGCTGTGGCCCGGCATGAAGATCGGCCAGCTCTGCTTCTTCCGGCTGACGTCACCCACCGAGAACCCCTACGGGTCCGCGGCGTACGGCTCGCGGTACCAGGGTCAGCGCGGGCCGACCGCGTCGCGGTCCTGGCAGGGGTTCCACCGGACGGACGTCTGATGGCCACGCACCCGCCGCTCGTGGTCGACGACCCGATGCTGGCCGAGCGGCACCTGCTCGCGCTCCCCGAGGGCGTCGAGCCCGAGGAGATCGAGGTGCTCGCCGCCAGCCGGTTCCGCAGCGTGCGGTGGGAGGACGCCCGCGCACCGGAGACCCCGACCCGCACGGGCATGCTGCCCGCGGTGACCGCGGCGTTCGGCATGCGCTCCGTCGCGCGCCGCACGCCGCGGCCGTCCCGCGTGCTGCGGCTCGCGCGGCTCTCGTCGCTCGCCGGTCCGTACAGCGTCGGCGGGCACGACGCGCTCGCCCTCGGCCTGCCCGCCACGACCGTGATGGTCTGGGTGCTCGAGGCACCGCGCGAGCGCGGTGAGAAGCCCTGGCCGGGCGGCGACCGCGACGGGTTCAAGCGCGCGTTCCCCGACGGCCTGCCCGTCCGGGAGGAGGGGCGGGTGCTGCAGTGGCTCGTCGCCGCTGCGCGACGGCTCGGTGGCGCCGTGCGCACGCAGACCGGTGTCGTCCTGACGCCCGACCCCGACGCCGCCACCGACCTCACCGTCCTGACGGACCGGTGGCTGGAGCCCGAGCAGGTGCTCGCCGTCGTCCAGCGCGTCCAGCCGCGCGCGTACCTCTCCGTCGCGACCCCGGGCACATGGCAGGGCCCGACCGTCCTGGCGGGGCGCGGGTCGCGCGGCGCGATGGGCGGCGCTCCCGAGTCCGGTGGCTCCGGTCTGCGCGCGGCGCTCGAGGAGCACGGCGTCCTGGACCCCGACGACCGGCGGCGGCTCATGGCGGAGGCCGACGCGTACGACGCGCTCATGCTCGCCGACCCACCGCCCGCCGAGGCCTTCGGGGTGCTCGTCGACCTGGGCGTCGACGGCATGCTGGCTGTCGAGGTCGCCGCCTGCGAGCAGCTGCCGCCGCTCATGGAGGACCTGCCCTGGACCAAGGCCGGCGTCGTGGCGTACCGCGTGCGCTGGGAGCCGTTCGAGATCGAGCAGATCGAGCAGGAGCGGCCGTCGTTCGAGCACCGCGTCGCCCGCAGCCGGTCCGCCCCGCTCATCGCGACGGTGACCAAGGCGCTGCAGGCGGTGACCGGCGGCGAGGTGGCCGACGAGGCCGACTTCCTGGTGGACCCGGCCGACCTCTGAGGTCCCGCGGGACCGTGACGTGCCACGGCCGGCCCCCGATCGGGGGCCGGCCGTCGCACGTGAGAGCAGGTGTCAGCCCAGGACCTCCGGGTACGGGACCGCGTCGTCGCCCGTGCGGCCCAGGACGTGCTCGGCGAGGAACGCCTCGACCGCGCCGTACCAGACCTTCGCGTGCTGCGGCTGGAGCACCCAGTGGTTCTCGTCCGGGTAGTAGAGGAACCGGTGCGGGCTGCGGCCGTGCTCGTCGGCGGGCAGGCCGGAGGCGGACAGCAGCTCGTACCACAGGCGCAGGCCCTCGCCGATCGGCACGCGGTAGTCCTTGTCCCCGTGGATCACGAGCATCGGCGTGACGATGTCGCCGACGAACCGGTGCGGCGAGTTCTCCAGCGCCATCTCGGGCGTCATCTCGCGCTGCCAGTAGTACGACGCATCCGTCGTGGGACCGAACTGGTCGAGGGCCCACAGGCTCGCGTGCGTGACGATCGCGCGGAACCGGTCCGTGTGCCCGGCGACCCAGTTGGCCATGTAGCCACCGAACGACCCGCCCATCGCAGCCGTGCGCTCGGGGTCCACGTCGTCGCGCTCGAGCGCGGCGTCGGTCGCGGCCAGGAGGTCCGTGTAGGGCGCGGCGCCCCACGCACCCCAGCCGCGCTGGACGAACTCCTGCCCGTAACCGGTCGACAGCGCAGGGTCGGGCAGCAGGACGGCGTAGCCCTGCGCGACCAGCAGCCACGGGTTCCAGCGCCAGGACCACGCGTTCCAGGACCCGAGCGGACCGCCGTGGATCCACAGCAGCAGCGGTGCCTTGGCGTCCGGCCCGGCGCCGTCGGGCAGCGCCAGCCAGGCGCGCACGCGGGTGCCGTCGGGGGCCGTCGTGACGACCTCCTCCAGCCGGCCGGGCAGCGGGACGTCGGCGGCCGGGGACGGCAGCGGCTCGGCTGCGACGGGTCCCCCTGCGAGCGCGGCCGCGAGGTCGATCCGGACCGGGTGCGCCGGCGCCTCGTACGACGCGCGCAGCGCGTACGCGGTCCGCCCGTCGGGGCTGACCCGCACGTCGGAGAACGCCGCGTCGTCGCTGGTCACCCGCGTGACGGTGGTGCCGTTCAGTTCCACGTGGAACACCGGGGCGCGGCCGTCGTCGTCGGCGACGACCAGCAGGGCGTCGGACGTGGGCAGCCACACCGGGCTGGTCGGCCAGCGGTCCCACCCGGTGGCGAGGCGCTGCGGCTCGCCGCCGGCCAGCGGCACGACCCACAGCTCGACGGCGGGCGCGACGTGCGGCGTCGACAGCGTCTCGCGCGCGTAGGCGACCCACTGCCCGTCGGGCGAGACGACCGGGTGGCCGATGTCCGCGGCCTCGTCGTCGACGAGGACCCGGCGCTCACCGCTCGCGACGTCGATCGCGACCAGGTAGGTGCGCAGCTCGCCGCGCGCGCCCGCCCGGTTCCACGGCGCGACGACGGTGCGGCCGTCCGGGCTGAGCGCCGGCGACTGCTCGACCAGCTCGATCCGCGCGTCGGGCGTGACGTCCGCCAGGTCGAGTCGCGGGTCCCGCTCACCGGCACGGGGCGCCGCGACGTCGGCGGAGACCGGGGCGACGAACAGGTGCGGCGAGCCGGGACCCAGGTCGTGGTCCCAGTACCGCACCGGGTAGCCGGTGTGCAGGATCGCGGAGACCTTGGCGTCCTTGCGCTCCTTGCGGCGGCGGTCGTCGTCCGCCGGGTCGCTCGCCGACGGCAGGACGTCGGACACGACGAGGACCGTGGGCGCGTCGGTCGCGACCTGGACTCCCCCGACACCGGCGCCGCGGTCCGCGACGACGCGGGCCTCGGCCCCGTCGGCCGGGAGCAGCCACAGCGCGGGCGCCGGCTCGTCGTCGGGCTCCTGCGCGTCGGGGTCGGGGCGGGCGCTCGTGAAGAGCAGGTCGCCTGCGGGCGTGAACGCCGCCGACGCCTCGCTCTTGGCCGACCGCGTCAGGCGGCGCGCCGGGCGCTCACCGGTGGGGTCGACCTCCCACAGCGCCGTGACGTACGCGGTGCGCTTGCGGTCGAGGGTCTGCACGGCCGTGACGAGGCGCGTGCCGTCGGGCGACAGCACCAGGCCGGACAGCCGTGGCAGCGCGATGTAGGCGTCGAGGTCGTGGAAAGGTGTGGCGGCCGGGGTGTCGCCGCCGGGAGGTGGTGTGGTCATGGCTCCGTCCTATCACCCCCAGGCGACAGGGACCTGCGTCGACACCTCGCCCGTGCACCACTGCGCGTCCGGCACCTGCGCACGTCACGCTCACTCTGGTCGCGGGACGCCGACTGCCCGATGAGCCTGCGCGGCGCGATCGGTCGGTACGTCCTGACAGCCGCAGCAGGCCCCAGGAGGAGCCATGACCGCACGCATCAGCCCGTACCTCAACTTCCGTGACGAGGCCCGCGCGGCCATGGAGTTCTACGCCGAGGTCTTCGGGGCGCAGCCGACGTTCAGCACGTTCGAGGAGTTCGGCATGGCGGACGACCCCGCCGACGGAGGCAAGATCATGCACTCGCAGCTGGAGCTGCCCGCGGGCGGCGGCGTCCTCATGGCCTCGGACACGCCGGCGGGCATGCCGGTGCCCGAGGAGTCGTCGGCGTCCGTCGCGCTGTTCGGCGACGCCCAGGACGCCGCGGCGCTGCGGACGGTGTTCGCGCGGCTCTCGGAGGGCGGCACCCCGGGTGTCCCGATGGAGGTCGCGCCGTGGGGCGACGAGTTCGGCATGTGCACCGACAGGTTCGGCGTGGGCTGGATGGTCAACGTCGCGGGTCCGGGCCAGGGTTGAGGACGCCTGATGACGACGATCACGCCCTACCTGACCGTCCACGACGGCCGCGCGGCGCTCGAGTTCTACGCGGCGGCGTTCGGTGCGATCGAGACCGGGGAGCGGCACGAGGAGGACGGTCGCATCGGGTTCGCGATGCTCACGATCGACGGGGCGCCTCTCTACCTGTCCGACGAGCGCACGAGTACGGCGCGTGGGCGCCGAGCAGCGTGGGGCACGCGACGGCGGCGGTCGCGCTGGCCGTGGCGGACGTCGACGCGACGTACGTCCGGGCCGTGACCGCGGGCGCGACCGCCGACCGGGAGCCCGGGGACCAGGGCGACGAGCGGCGAGGGTGGCTCGTCGACCCCTTCGGCCACCGGTGGGTGATCAGCTCGCCCCTCCCCTGAGACCGGGCGAAATCGCCCGTAACCATAGCGGGACTGCAACGTGATGTAGTACACCTGCTATATGGACGCGTCCGAGAACGCCGCAGTGCACGTCGACGGGCTCCGCATGGCGTACGGCGAGCGCACCGTCCTCGACGGTGTCGCGTTCGACGTCGCACCCGGCGAGGTCGTCGCCCTGCTGGGGCCCAACGGCGCCGGGAAGACGACGACCGTCGAGATCGTCGAGGGCTTCCGCCGCCGCGACGCGGGCGACGTCCGGGTGCTGGGCGTGGACCCGGAGCGCGGTGACGACGCGTGGCGGGCCCGGATCGGCGTCGTCCTGCAGTCGTGGCGCGACCACCGTCGCTGGCGCGTCCGCGAGCTGCTCGGACAGCTCGGCGACGCCTACCGGCCCTACTCGACGCCCGGGACGCCGCGTCCGCGCGACGTCGACGACCTCCTCGCGCGCGTCGGGCTCACCGACGCGGCCCACCAGCGCATGTCCACCCTGTCCGGTGGTCAGCGACGTCGGTTCGACGTCGCCGTCGGGCTCGTCGGCCGGCCCGACCTCCTCGTCCTCGACGAACCGACCGCGGGCCTGGACCCGGCCGCGCGCCGCGAGTTCCACGAGCTGGTCCACGAGGTGGTCGACCGCGACGGCACGGTGGTGCTGCTCACGACGCACGACCTCGCCGAGGCCGAGACCGTCGCCGACCGCATCCTCCTGCTCGCGGGTGGGCACATCGTGGCTACCGGTAGCCCCGAGGCCGTCGCGCGCGAGGTCGCCGGGCCGTCGGAGGTCCGCTGGACCGCCGACGGGATGCGCCACGTGCACAGCACGCACGACCCCGTCGCGTTCACGCGCGACCTGCTGGCGACCGGCGACGTCGACGACCTGGAGGTCGTGCGCGCCAGCCTCGAGGACGCCTACCTCGAGATCGTCCGCCGTCACGAGACCGACGCCCGCGCCGAGATGGAGGCCGCACGATGAGCACGCCCGACGACGCCGCACGGCCGCCGCTCGCCTGGGCGGCCCGCCTCGGTCTGCGCCGCGGCCTCACCGAGTTCCGGCACATGCTGCGCAGCCCCGAGGACATCGGGTGGAACGTCGTCATCGGCGTCGGGATCCTCGTCTACCTGGTCACCCAGCGGGACTCGGTGATCCCCGGCAGCGGCGGCCTCACGCTGCCCGACCTCGCGCTGCCCGGGATCCTGGCCGCGACCATCCTGTTCGGCATGGTGATGGGGCCCGCGTTCGCGCTGTCCACCGAGGTCGAGGAGGGCACGGTGCTGCGGCTGCGCACCACGCCCCGCGGGACCACGACGTACACCGTCGGGATGGTCGTCGGGCAGGTGCTCGGCGCCGTCCCCATGCTCGTGCTCGTCCTGGCCCCGTGGCCGTTCCTGCTGGGCGACCCCATGCACCAGGGGCCGGGCGGCTGGGTCGCCGTCGTCGGCTGGCTGCTCCTGGGAACCCTCGCGACGCTGCCGATCGGCATCGTGGGCGGCGCCCTCGCCGGACGTCCCACGCGCGTCATGCTCTTCGTCATGGCACCCGTGGTCGCGCTGGCGTTCCTCTCCGGGGTCTTCGGCCCCCAGACCATCCCGCCCTGGGCGGCCGGACCGGTGCAGGCGTTCCCGCTCTACTGGCTCGCGCACGGGCTGCGGGCCACGACCCTGCCCGCGGGTGCCGAGGGCCTCGAGCTCGCCGGCGCGTGGCACCCCGAGATCGCGGCGCTCGTGCTGCTCGCGTGGGCGGTCGTCGGGCTGGCCGTCGCGCCGGTGGTGCTGCGTCGGTCCACCGCGCGGCAGACCGCGAGCGCTCTCGCGGAGCGCCTGCAGGCGCTGGTCCGCGGCTGACGTGGCGGACGAGGAGCGGCGACGTCCGCAGGGCGGCGAGTCCGTCCACAACCGCATCGCGGTGCTGCGAGCCGAGCGGGGGGTCAGCCGGCGCGAGCTCGCGGAGGCGCTGGGCGTGCACTACCAGACGGTCGGCTACCTGGAGCGGGGCGAGTACAGCCCGTCGCTGCACCTCGCGCTGCGCATCGCGGCGTTCTTCGACGTGCCGGTCGAGGTCGCGTTCTCGCTCGACCCGTTCCCCCGCATCGGCGGATGACGGCGTCAGCGGATGGCGGTGCGCCGGGTTGGGCGCGAGGCTGGGCGGCCTCCTCGGATACTGCTCCGTGACCGTCCGTCATGTCTCGCGCGGGTGAGAATCTTCACATCTTCATCACAAAAGGGGCGATTCGACAGCCGCCCCCGACCCCCGTCTTGACCTCCCGGTGTCCAAGGGTCAAGAAAAGGTCACGTCAGGGGTTGGCAAGACCCGGGTGGAGGAGCAAGATGTCGCTCGTCTCCTGCGGGGCTGGGCGGCCACGCCAAGGACGACGCACCACGTCACCCGCCGCGCCGGGACGCTCCCCCGAGGGTCACCGGACGGCGGTGGCCCGGCCCCCGAAGGGCACCGGGCCACCGGTCATCCGCGCCTGGAGGCGCTACGCCGACGTCGTCAGGACGCCCGCTGCAACGTGCCGTGCTCCTGACCGTGCCGGTGCCCCTTGCCCTTGCCGGGCTTCCACGGCCCGTGGTGGTGCCCCTGGTCCCCGGGGCCCGACACCCCGTTGATCGCCGACGTGTCGGTCGCGAGGCTGGCCGTCGCGAACGCGACCGCGGGCGCCATGATGCGGATCGCCTCCCGGCTCACGTTCGCCAGGTCGTCTCCGGCCGTGTGGTAGTTCGGGTCGTGACGGATACCCGCCGTGCCGCCGAACAGCGCGACCTCCTCCTCGGTCTTGATGTCGTCGGCGCCGGTGAACAGGCCCGAGGCCGGGACGCCGTTCGCGATGAACGCCTGGTAGTCGGACCGGCCCGAGAACTCCGTGTCGACCCACGGCTGGCCCGTGCGGTCGAACCACCCCGTCAGGACGGCCTCGGTCTCGGCCGAGCCCTCCGGCACCTCGACCGGGGCCTCGTACGTGGACTGGTCGGCGTCGTACACGCCGATGATGTAGTTGGGCGACCCCACCATGTCGAAGTTCAGGTACGTCGCGATGCGGTCCAGCTCACCCTCCTGGCCCGCGAGCTCCTCGACGTACTCCGTGGAGCCGATGAGCCCGAGCTCCTCGGCGCCCCACCACGCGAACCGCACGGTGTTGTTGAGCTTCTTCTGCTTCGCGAGCTGCACGGCGACCTCCAGCAGCACGGCTGAGCCGCTGCCGTTGTCGTTGATCCCCGGGCCCTCCTCGACGCCGTCGAGGTGCGCACCGAGCATGACGACGTTGTCGTCACGACCCGCGCGCGTCTCGGCGATGACGTTGAAGCTCTCGTTCTCCTCGGTGTGGAACCGGGTGTCGAGGGTGATCGGCACACCCGCCGCCACCGCCTCGACCACGGCGAGCCCGTCGGCCTGGCCCATGCCCGCGACGGGCACGGTCACGACGGTCCCCTCGCCGAGCGTCCCGTTGAGCATCTCCTCGACGTTGTTGTAGACGACGACGCCGACCGCGCCGGCAGCCTCGGCCACCACCGCCTTCTCGCCGAACGCGCACACCCCGCGGCTCACGACCGCGATCGTCCCGGCCACCTCGACCCCGGCCCACGACTCCGCCGTGCAGCCGGTGGTGTCGGTCGGCGTCGAGCCCGGCGCCGTGACGCCGCCCTCGGGCGAGTTCGGTGCGTACTGCATCTGGTCGACCACGTACGTCTCGCCGGTGCCGAGCGTCAGGCTCGCGGCGTCGACCACCTCGAGGCCGAAGGTGAACGGGTCACGCGTGGTCGTGTACCCGGCGCGCTGCAGCGTGCGCTCGACGTACCGCGCGCTCGCCTCGTACCCCGCGGTGAGCGCGGCGCGGTTGCCGTCGTTCCGGTCCGCGATGCGCTGGAACTCCTCGAGGTGACGCCACACGCCACGCGTCGTGACCTGGCGGGCGAACCTCTCGGCGTTGATGGTGTGCCCCGGTCCGCGCCCCGGACCTGGCTTCCCGCCCGGCCCGTGGGCCGTGGCGGGCGGTGCGAGCAGAGCGCTCGTCCCGAGCACGAGCACGGCGAGCGCTCCGGCGAGCGTGGTGGTGCGTCGAGCTGTCACTGTGGTGTCCCTTCGTCGCGGGACCCGCGGCTGGTCGGCCGTGGGGCGACGCCGCCCGCGGGATGCCCGGACGACGTCTCGCCCCACGGTGAACGATCACGCCCGAGATGTCACGACATCCCACGACTTGAGACGGCGGAGCGGGCACCGGACGGGCACGGGGTGCACGGTCCCACGCTCACCGGGCGGTGCCGCGCGCCGCTTCCTACAGTGGGCCGTACACGTCGAGGCCCGGGGGGACCATGCCAGCCGACGACCGGTACCGCGCACTCGTCCTCGAGGACGATCCGGACGCGGCAGAGCTCCTGCGGATCGCGCTCGAGCGTGAGGGGATGGTCGTCGTCGTCGCGACCACCGCGGAGAGCGCGCTGTCCGCGCTGAGCCGCAGCACGTTCGACGTGCTCGTGACCGACATCCAGCTGCCCGGGCGCTCCGGGCTGGAGATCCTCCCCGAGGCGCGTCGCCTCGACCCCGCGCTCACGGTCATGATCGTCACGGCGTACCCGACGTTCGACCACGCCATCGAGGCGCTGCGGGAGGCCGCCGACGAGTTCCTCGTCAAGCCCGTGTCGTCCGCGGAGGTCGTGCGGCGGGCCACCGAGCTCGCGAAGGTCGCCCGCGAGCGCCGGGCCGGCCACCGGCAGCGCATCCTCGCCGTGGGGGCCCACCCCGACGACGTCGAGATCGGGGCCGGGGCCACGCTCGCGGCGCACAGCGCAGCCGGCGACGACCTGGTGATCCTCACGCTGTCCGGCGGAGCCGTGGGCGGCAGCACGACCGTCCGGCAGGCGGAGGCCGCAGCCGCCGCGGCCGTCGTGGGCGCCCGCCTCGTCCACCTCGACTTCCCGGACACCCACCTGGTGCCCGCCGAGGGCATCATCACCGCGATCGAGCGGGTCATCGACGAGGTCCAGCCCGACCGGATCTACACGCACAGCGCGCACGACCGCCACCAGGACCACCGCGCGGTGCACGAGGCCGTGGAGATCGCGGCACGCCAGGTGCCCAACGTGTGGTGCTTCCAGAGCCCGTCGTCGACCGTCGCCTTCGCGCCCACCCGGTTCGTCGACGTCGAGGGGTTCGTGGACACCAAGCTCCAGATGCTCGCGGCCTACGAGTCGCAGTCCCACCGCGACTACATGCGACCCGACATGGTCCGCGCGACGACGCGCTACTGGGCACGGTTCAGCAGGGCCGACGACGTCGAGCCGCTCGAGACCGTCCGCGCCACCGAGACGGTCGCGTCGCACGTGCGCGGCGCCCTGGCCGTCGAGTGGACGCAGACCGGCGAGGACGGCCCGGGCGAGTGACGGGCGCCGCGCGCCGCACGTGGCCGGCGTGGTCGGGCACCGACGAGACGGACCCCGTGACCCGCGCCCTGCTCGAGCGCGTCGCTGTCGGCTGGCTCGCACCGGACGCGGTCGCGCTGCGGCAGGCACCGGCGACGGTCGCCATCCTGGTCTCGTTGGTCGTCGTCGAGTCCACCGTCGCGCCCGAGCGTCCCGGCCTGCTGGCCGCCGCGGCGGCCCTCGTCGGGCTCGCCCAGCTCGCGGGCCTCTTCGTGCCCTGGCGGTACCTGCGACCCGTCTGGCGCGCGACCATGCCGCTCGCCCAGATGGCCGCGATCGGTCTCCTGGACATCGGCACGGGCCTGCAGATGGCGGAGTTCGACATCCTGCTGATCCTGCCGATGGGCATGCTCGCGCTGCGGCCCGAGCGCTGGGGACCGGCGCTCGCGCTCGCGATGTGCACGGTCGTGCTGCTGGCCCCGGCGATCGTCGACGTCGACCGCAGGCAGCCGCTGCTGCACGCGGTCGTCACGCTCCTCGTCGTCGTCCCGACGGTGGTCGGCGCCTACGGCATCGTGCAGGCCTCGCGGGTGCAGGCGCTCGAGCTCCAGCGCGCCCGGGACGCGCTCGACGTGCGCGCCGAGCAGCTGCGCGCGTCGCGCGACACCCTGAGCAGCATCATCGAGGCCGCCACCGAGCAGGCCATCATCGCGACGGACGTCCACGGGGTCGTCCTGTCCGCCAACTCCGGCGCCGAGCGCATCCTGGGACGGGGGGTGCACGAGCTCGTCGGCCGCGAGATCGGCGACCTCGTGGACGACCTGCGCCCGGGTGCCCCGCAGGACGTCCACCTGGGCGTGCCGCTCAGCCGGCTCGTCGGCCTGGCGAGGGAGGGTGGGACGCACGTCGAGGAGTGGCGGGCCGTCCTGCCCGACGGCACCACCCGCTTCCTGGAGCTCGTCGCGACCCTGCGGCCCGGGCTCGACGACGCCGGCCCGACGCTGCCCGCCGGCTACCTGTTCGTCGGCACCGACGTCACCCCCCGGCGCGACGAGCAGCGTCAGCAGGACGAGTTCATCGGCCTCGTCAGCCACGAGCTGCGCACGCCGCTCGCCTCGATCCTCGGGTACCTCGAGCTGATCCGGTCCGGCGACCACGTGCTCGACGAGGAGCAGAGCAGGTACCTGGACGTCGTCGAGCGCAACGCGAACCGGTTGCGCTCGCTGGTGGACGAGCTGCTCGCGAGCGCCCAGGTCGTCGTGGGTGCGCCCGTGTCGGGCCAGGAGCTCGACGTCGGGGACGTCGTCCGCGGCGCGGTGACCAGCCAGGCCCCCATCTCGCGCGCCGCCGGCGTGCAGGTCGACGTCCAGGCGGACGGGCCCGTGCCGCTGCTGTCGGACCCGCAACGACTGACCCAGATCGTGGACAACCTGGTGAGCAACGCCGTGAAGCACAGCCTCGCGGGCGACCGGGTCGTCGTCGAGGTGCTCCCCGGCACCGCGCCGGAAGGGGCGCGCACGGCCCTGATCCGCGTGGTGGACGAGGGTGCGGGCATCGCGCCCGACGAGCTGTCGCGCCTCACCGAGCGCTTCTACCGCACGCGCGACACCAAGCGCCGCCGGGTGCGCGGGGTCGGCCTGGGGCTCTCCCTGGTCCAGGCGATCGTCGACGAGCACGGCGGACGGCTCACGATCGACAGCGAGCTCGGGAAAGGCACGCGGGTCGAGGTGCTGCTGCCCGACCTCACGGAGGCGACGACGCCGGGACCGTGACGAGCCGCGCGTCGGCGGTGAGCGGACCGTGGGCGGCGCGGCCCCGGACGTCAGCTCGGCGACGTCGGGTTCCACACCGCGGCCAGGGCCGCCCAGTCCTCGTCCGTCAGCAGGCTCGCGGGGGTCACGTTGACGTGGGTGACGCCGTTCGTCGCGGCCTCCTCGACCGCCTGCGTCAGGACGTCGGCGGAGAGCACCCCCGGCGGGTCGACCGAGAACGGCGCCCACATGCCCACCGACACGGTGAAGCGGGACATGTCGTACCCGGCCTCCTCGAGGCCGGCGGTCACGCGGGAGATGTCGGTGGGCGGGCGCTGACCGAACAGGTAGGCCCACAGCACGAGACGGTCGGCGGAGCGCAGCAGGACGTCGTACAGCTGACCCGAGACCGGGGAGCCCTTCGCCGGGTCGTCGAAGTCGACCCGCGCGTCCATCGCCAGGACGATCCCCGCGCCGCGGCCGCCGTCCACCGCGTCGAGTGCGGACCGCATGCGCGCCAGGAGCCCGGCCAGGACGTCCGCGCGCCACGCCGCCACGGAGTCGGCGTAGTCGTCCGGCAGGCCGTCGGCGGTGCGCGGCCAGTCCGTCGCACCGGTCATCTCGCGGAACAGCGCGAGGTCGTCGTCCCCGAACGAGTTGATGTCGAGGAAGAGCTCGGTGATCGCGATCTGGCTCGGCTCGTAGCGTTCACCCAGCGCCGCCACGTACTCCACCAGGCGGTCGCCCACCGGGCCCCGGGCGAGCTGCGCGGCCGACGCCGTGTAGGTCGCCGGCGTGCCGTCGGCCGACCTCCCGGCGATCGACGGGTCCTGCACGATCCACTCCGGGACGTACGCGTCGACGACGAGCCCGATCTCCCGCTGCCTGCCGTCGCCCGTCAGCCGCAGCGCCCGCGCGGCGCGCGCGATGTGGTCGGCCCCGGGCTCGGCGGCCGCGTCGGGGTACGCGGCCCAGTCGAACGCCGTGAACTCGACGCGCCCGGCGTTGAGGTCGACGCCCGTGGCACCGACCTCGTCGAGGTGGGCGTCGAGGGCCGCCCAGTCCGTCGCGGGGTCGGTCACGATGCCGAAGTCCACGCTCACCGAGCGCAGCGACTGCGGCTGCGACGACGACGGCGCCCGCAGCGGCGGCGGCACGTCCTGCCAGGGGCGGGCCACGACGACCGCGACCACGACCACGACCAGGAGCGAGGAGAGGACGATCACGAGCCAGGACCGTGATCCTCGACCAGCCCGCTCACCGACACCGTCCCGCTGCGTTCCAGCTTGTTCCATCTGTTCTCCGCGTTCCCCAGCTCGAGCCGTGCGGCATCGAGCACGACGACGGTCATGAGCGCCGAGTAGACGGGCCACAGCCCGACGGTCCACAGGTAGCGCAGGTCCCGAGGAGCCCGGTCCAGGAGCACGGCGACGACCAGCAGGACGCACGACAGCGGCAGACCGACCAGCAGCAGCCACTGCCACAGCGAGCTCGGCAGCCAGCTCGTGCCCTCGACCAGGACCAGCACGACGAGCACGAGGGCGGCGAGCACCTGCAGGAACGGCGCGACGACCTGCGCCAGCGTGTTGTACAGCAGGTACACCCCGAAGGCCCCGTACCGCGGGTTGCCGATCATGCTGCGGTGCAGCCCCGTCGCCTGCAGCAGCCCGCGGGCCCACCGCACGCGCTGGCGCCACAGGCCGCGCAGGGTCGACGGCGACTCGGCGAAGACCAGCGCGTCGGGAGCGAACGTCACGCCGTACCCGGCGCGGTGCACCCGCCACGTCAGCTCGAGGTCCTCGCCGAGGGTGTCGGTCCGGACCGGCCCCACCTGCTCGAGGACGTCACGCCGGAAGGCCCCGACGTTGCCCGACACCACGGGCATGCACCCCAGCACGTCGAGGGCGCGCCGCATCAGACCGGTGCCGACGTGGCTGATGAGCGAGAGCAGCCGGGTCAGGACCCGGTCGAGGTTGACGGGCCGGTCGTTGCCGCACACCGCGCCGACGCGCTCGTCGCGGAATCCCCGGAGCAGGCGGGTGAGCGTGTCGGGGCGGAACAGCCCGTCGGCGTCCACCAGCACGAGGACCTCGCCCTGCGCGGCCGCGATGCCGGTGTTGAGCGCGGCTCCCTTGCCGGCGTTCTGCTGGTGGAGGGCACGCACCCGCCGATCCGCGGCGGCCAGCTCGCGCATCCGGGCGTACGTGCCGTCGGACGACCCGTCGTCGACGCACACGACCTCGAGCCGGGGGTGGTCGCTGCGCAGGATCGACTCGATGCAGTTGCCGATGAGCAGCGCCTCCTCGTAGGCGGGGACGACCACGCTGACCGACGGGGGCTCGGTGAAGAGCGGCCCGTAGCCGGCCGGCCCGGGCGTCGCGCGCCGCTGCCGGACCTCGAAGACGACGGCCGCGGGGACGAAGGCGAGGCGGATGAGGCCCACGACCAGCAGCGACGCGCCGACGACGACCACGAGCGACGTCAGCAGCGCGAGGACCACGGACATCGGGTCAGCCCGGCCAGTCGTCGAGGACCGTGTCCAGGATCTGCGGCGCCGACGCCGACACGGCCCCGAACCGGGCGTTGACCTCGAGGACCACGGGCACCCCGTCGGCCAGGCGGCGCACGTCCATGTCGACCGGCCCGACCAGGTCCAGGGCCTCGACCGTGCGCGCGGCGAGGGCGGCGACGTCCGGGGCGTCCCCGTCCGGAAGACGCTCGACGGCCGTCGCGTTGCCGATCCGGCCGTGCTCGAGCGCCGCCTTCTGCAGCACCACGACGACGGTGCGCCCCGTGTCGGGCGAGCGGTACACCTGCGGGCTGTACTCCACGGCGGGGGCGAACACCTGGACCACCCAGGACGCGTCGACCTTGTCCCACACCGGGTCGTCCGGCCGGTCGACCACGTGCACGCCGCGACCGCCGCGGGCGACCCGCGGCTTGACGACGACCGGACCACCGGCCCAGGCGAGCGCGTCCGCCGCGGACGCGAACGCGTCGGCCGGGGCGAACGCCGGGACCGCGACGTCCGCGCGTGCGAGCGTCCACATCGTCAGGAGCTTGTCCCCCGCGACCGCCGCCGCCGAGGCCGTCGACCCGACGAGCGCGCTGCCGAGCCCCGCGGCTCGCCCGAGGACCGCGATGCGCGGCAGCTCCTCGGAGACGGTCGGGACCACCAGGTCCGGATTCACGCGCGCGATCAGGTCGAGCATCGCCGGCTCGTAGCGCGGGTCACCGGCGGCCGGGACCGCCTCGACCGTCTCGAACCCCGTGACGGGCACGGGGTTCAGGTCCGCCCCGACGGCCCGCAGCTCCGGGGCACGCCCGACGAGCTGGGCGCCCAGCGCGCGCCCTGCCGGACCGGCGGCACCGGTCACCAGGATCGTGCGCCGTCCCCCTGCGCCCATCATCGGATCATGGCACGCGCCGTCCGGGGCCGCAGGAGGGCAGTCGGCGCGCGGGGCCGCCGCTCAGGAGGTCGCGTCGTCCGTGGGCGCGCTCGGGGTGGCAGTCGCGGCGACCTCGGGTGCGACCGGGATGTCGACGAGGCGGAAGTCGTCGTCGAACGCGACGCCCGTCCCGGCCTGGAACACCACGGTGTCGACGTCGAGACGCGGGTACACGAACGAGAACGTCCGGGTCTGGCCGCCGTCGATCCACGAGCTGGCGTCCAGGTCCGACGCGGTGAACCACTCGCCGTCCGGCCACGTCTCGTTCTCCCCGACGCGGTAGTCCAGCGGGAACAGCCGGGACGCGCCCTGCAGGACCGTGCCGCGGGCGGTGATGTCGTGCGGCGTGACGGTGTCGCCGGGGCGGTGGGAGGCGAACCCGCGCAGGAAGCCCACCGCCCAGCCCAGTCCGTCCTTGTCGTCCGCGGCGTGCACGGTCAGGTCGACGACCACGTGGCCGTGCACGCGGCGGGCCGTCGCGTCGACCTCCCACGTGCGGGCCACCGTCTCCACGCGCAGCGGCGTCCCCGCGGTTCCGACGTGCGCCCCGAACTCGGGGAGCTCACCCTCCGTCGTGACGTCGGTGCGCGTGACGACCTTCGACGTGAGCGACACCGTCACGCGCCGGTTGAGCGCCCGCCCCTCGTCCGACGTGTTGTCCGCGACCGGCTCGGACTCCCCGCGGCCGTCGACCCGCATGCGGTGCCCGGCACCGCCGGCGTGGGCGGCGAGCGCGTCCGCGACGGCCTGCGCGCGTCGCCGGGACAGGTCCCGGTTGTACGCGTCGTCGGCCTGGTCGTCGGTGTGGCCGACGACGTCGACGGTGCCCTTCTCACGCTCGGCGAGCCGCTGCGCGACCAGCGCGACGGCCTGGGCGGACTCCGGCGTCAGGTCGGCCGAGTCGAACGCGAACAGCACGTCGGACCCGAGCGTGACCTCGACCCGCTCGGTGGACTCGATGGTCCGCACGGCACCGTGGAGCTCGGCGCTCGTCGACTCCAGCGGGAACGTCGGAGCGCTGACGACGGCGTCGAGGTCGAGCTCCTCGGGCGGCTCGACCTCCTCCGCGTCGGGGGTGGCCGACGGGCTCGCGGAGGCCAGGGCGGCCGCCGTCGCGGCGGCGTCCGCGGCCGCGACCACGTCGTCCGGGTGCGCGGCCGGGGGGACGTCGCCCTCGATGACCGGCACCTCGGCGAACAGCGGGGCGCCGGGCACCAGCAGGGACAGCGCCGTGACGTCCTGCGCCGGTGCGGCGAAGGGCATCTGGAGACGCGTGCCGTGGGCCGCCCCGATGCGGTGCCAGCGCTCGGGTGCGACGACGGGCTCCCCCGCGGTGTCGGCGCCGACGTGGTAGGCCACGTCGGCGGCGAGGTCGAAGAGACGGACGTTGGCCGGCGGCTTCCCCTCCGCGATGAAGGACGTCACGTCGAAGCCGCCGATGCGGACGTCCTCGTCGAGCTCCTCGAGCGGGACGACGTCGAGCGTCAGGACCACGTGCTCACCGGCGCGCACCAGCGGGTGCACGCGCACCTCGAGGTCCACGCCGCCCTCGGGGATCACCGCGGTCGCGACGACGTCGTCCGGCTGGGGGCCCGGGTCGACGGTCGGCGTCGGGGTGCCGGGACCGGGCGACGGGTCACCGCCGGTGCACGCGACGAGTGCGAGACCCAGCGCGACGGCGAGGACGGCGCGCGCGGGGCGGCGGCATCGGGCAGCAGGCACGAGGGTCTCCAGACGGACGAGGGGTGCCGCCATGATGCCCGAGACGTCCGGATCAGGCCTTTCGCCGTCCAGAGCCTCACCCGTCCGGCGTACACCCCCTCCCCTCCTCGCGTGAGAGAGCGATCCAGGACGACCGGCTGCTCTCGCGCGGGCGAAGGCGCGGGGGGCGCCGGCCGGTGTCCGGGACCTACGTCCGCGCCGCCCGCCGCCCCGACGGGGTGGGCTGGTGGGATGCGCCGCACGCCCGTCTACTACTACTCGTCCTCGAGCGGGCTGGTCCGCACCTTCGCCGAGCGGCTCGACCGCCCGGTGCGCAACCTCGCGGAGCGCGAGCACCGGCGCAGCGAGGTCGACGGGCCGTGGGTGCTGCTGACCCCGTCGTACAAGACCGGCAACGACGCGAACGACACGATCCCCGAGGCGGTGCGACGGTTCCTGGCCTCGCCCCACAACCGGCGGCTGCTCGTCGGCGTCATGGGGTCGGGCAACCGGAACTTCGGGCAGTACTACCAGAAGGCGGCCCGGGAGGTCGCGCAGCGGTCCGGCCGGCCCGTGCTGTTCGAGTTCGAGCTCGCGGGCACGCCCTGGGACGTCGAGGAGTGCGAGCGGATCCTGCGCGACCTCGACGCGGCCCTGGCCGAGCGGCACGCGGACGGGCGGCCCGCGGCCTGACCGCCGCGACGGCTCCCGAACCCGGCCTGCACCCGGCCCGAGGGTGCGCGTCCCGCGGCGCGGCGGCACAGTGGACCGGGACGTCCGCCGACCCGGGAGGCCCGACGTGACCGGACGCGCGAGCGACGAGCCGCAGGACCACGAACGACGCACCCGCCGGATCGCCCGGCTGCTGGTGTGGACGGGTGCGGCGATCGTCCTGGGCGTCGTCGTGGGGCTGGTGTACGCGATCCACCCGCTGCTGACCTGACGCGCCGGGAGACGCCCGGATCGCGCGGTTCGCCGTCCACGGGTTCACCCGTTCAGCGGGTGGTGACCGCCCACCGCCCCGACGTCAGGTCCGCCAGCCGCGGCAGGATCGTGTCCCCCGCGACGCGCAGGCCGTCGTGCAGGTACTCGTTGGTGATCCACACCTGCGCGTTGCCCAGGCCGTCCGCGGTGCGCAGCGCCAGGTCCAGGTCGACGTACGGGTCGTCGTAGTACTGCACGGCGGCGACGGGCACGTCGGTGGCGGCGAGCCGGTCGACGTCGTACAGCCCGGGCCACTCGGTGCGCGACGCGAGCTCGTCGGCGACGGCGGCGAACGGCCGCAGCGCCGCGACCTGCTGGTACATCCACGGGTACACGGCCTCGCCGGTGAGCTGCAGCGGCCGGGCGTCCGTCGCGAACTGCGGGTGCCGGGCGTGCTCGTCCGCCGCCGCCCAGCCGGGCTCGCGGTGGCCGGAGTGGTAGATGACCTCCTGCAGCACCAGGTACAGCGGGTTGGTCGCGAACCCGGTGCGCGTCGCGACCTGGGCGAGGAACCCGGGCGCGGGCTCGCCGCGACGGTCGAGCGCGGTGTCGAGCAGCCAGTGCAGGCCGTCGGCGCCCGTGCTCATCCCGAGATCCATCCCCAGGGTCTGCAGCCGCTCGACGCTCAGCACCTCGCCCGTGGGCAGCACGACGTCCCCGGCGGCGACGCGGTCCGCGAGGCGGCCCAGCAGGTCGACGTCGTCGGGGAACGCGCGGGCCAGCGCGCGGTTGCGTGCCGCCTGCCGCGGGTAGGTGGCGGCGTAGACGTCCTCGGCGGTCGCCCCCACGGGCGGCAGGCCGCCGGTGACCCAGCAGGCGTCGAGCGCCTCGGGGTGCCGCGACAGGTACGTCAGCGTGAGGAACCCGCCGTACGACTGGCCGAGCGTCGTCCAGCGTCGCCCGCCGTACACGGTGCGGCGCAGGTGCTCGGCGTCCTCGACGATCGCGTCGGCGCGGAAGCACGCCAGGTAGTCGGCGGCCGTGCGGGCGTCGTCGAACGCCGCGACGTCGGCGCCGTCGACGCGCGACGAGCGACCCGTCCCCCGCTGGTCGAGCAGCACGACGCGGTGCGTGCGCAGCGCGGTGGCCCACCAGCCGCCGCCGGGCATCGGGCGCGGCCCCATGCCGCCGGGCCCGCCCTGCAGGAACAGCAGGAGCGGCAGGTCCTCGCCGTCGCGCGCGGGGTCGACGACCTCGCGCGCGAACACCTCGAGCGTGCCGAACCGCTGCGGGTCCGCCCGGTCCACCGGCACCTCGACGCGGTGCTCGCGCACCCGGAAGCCGGTCATCGCGTACTCGTCCACACCGCGACCCTACGAGCGCGCCGTGCGCCCGTCACCCTCCGCGCGCGCCAGCACAACCTCCTCGACCGCCGCGCGCAGGGCCGGCGGCACGTCGAGGGCCGCGAGGTGCGCGAGCCGCACGTGCAGCGGACGCGGCGACGTCAGCACGTCGAGCACGCGGCTCTTGAGCTCGTACCCGACCTGCGCGGCGTCCAGGACCCGGTGCAGGCGCCCCGCGACGTCGTTGGGCCGCAGCGCGGGCTCCGCACCCAGCCCGACGCGCAGCGTGGCGTCGACGGGCACGTCGGCCACCGTCACCCGCAGGCGGCCGTCGGCGGCGCGCGCGACGACGGGGTCGACCGTCCCGCCCTCGACGGTCGCCACGGGCCGGACGTCGTCGGCCACCGACAGGAACGTCACCGTCCACGTCCGCGTGGCCGGGAGGAAGCCGTGCGCACCGCGGACCGGCCCGACCGTCAGGACCCCCGCGGCCTGGTCCCAGACGAGCGGGGTGCGGGCGACGCGCGACTCGTCGAGGCCGTCGCCCGTGCCGTCGTCCTCCACGAGCGTGAACGCGCCGTCGGCCCCGACCACGACGAGCACCTCGAGCGCCTCCGGCTCGACCGGGTCGTCGCCGGGCACGTCGGCCGCGTCGAGCGGCACGAGCGCACCCGCCGGGGCCAGGACGGGGACCGAGGTCAGGTCGCGGTGCAGGACGACCTCGCGGCCGCCGTCGTAGACCAGCCCGGTGAGCACGTCGACCCACGTCCCGTCCGGCAGCCACGCGCGCACGGCCGCGGTCACCGACGCGGGGTCGCGCGGCGCCGTCACCGGCGCGACCAGCAGCTGCGACCCGAACGCGAGCTGCCCCGGCACGCGGTACGCCTCCGGGTGCCGCGACCACCGGTGGTACATCGGCGTCACGAGCGGCACGCCCTCGCGCGCGGCGCGGTGGTTCATGGTGTGCAGGTACGGCACGAGGCGGTGCCGCAGCCGCAGGAAGTCGGTCTGCACGGCCGCGTGCTCCGGCCCGTACGACCACGGCTCCTTCGTCAGGAACGGGTTGTGCGACGAGTGCAGCCGCAGCACGGGAGAGAACGTGCCGAGCTGCACCCACCGGGTCGCGAGCTCGTCGTCCTTGGCGCCGAACATGTGCCCGCCGACGTCGTGGCTCCACCAGCCGTAGCCGATGTTGGCGGCCGCCGCCGTGAAGTGGGGCTGGAACGCCAGCGACGCCCACGAGATGACCGCGTCGCCCGAGAACCCCACCGGGTACCGGTGCGACCCGGGCCCGGCGTACCGCGAGAAGGTCAGCGGGCGGCGCCCGTCGCGCGCGTTGTCGAGGAAGTGGAAGTGGTTGAGCATCCACAGCGGGTCGATGCCCGCGACGCGCGAGTGGGCGCCCTGCTGCCAGTCGATCCACCAGAAGTCGACACCGTCGGCCTCCAGGTCGCGGTGCAGCACGTCGAGGTACGCGGTGAGGAAGGCCTCGTCGGTGACGTCGAACGCGATCGGGTCGCGCGTCGAGGGGTCCAGGCCGAGCGCCGCGCACATCGCCGCGTACGCCTCCTCGTGCGGGCCGACGCCGTCCGCGGGGTGCACGTTGAGCGTCACGCGCAGCCCGCGCGCGTGCACGTCGGCGAGGAACGCGGCCGGGTCGGGGAACAGGTCGCGGTCCCACGTGTAGCCGGTCCACCCGCTGCCGATCGCCGGGTCGACGTCCGTGACGTGCCAGTCCATGTCGAGCACCGCGACCGAGAACGGCACGCCCGCGGCGCGGAACCGGGTCAGCAGGGCGCGGTACTCGTCGGCCGTGTAGCGGTGGTACCGGCTCCACCAGTTGCCGAGCGCCCAGCGCGGGACGACCGGCTGCGCACCCGACACGGCGTACAGCGCGCGGACGGCCTCGGCGTGGTCGTGGCCGTAGGCGAAGACGTACAGGTCGGTGCGGGCGTCGTCGCGCGGGGCGACCCAGCCGTCGTCGGTGAGCAGCAGCGACGTCGAGTCGTCGATCACCGCGTAGCCGTTGCGCCCCGCGACGCCCGGCTCGAGCGGCACCGCGCCGTCCGCCTCGTCGAGGGTGCGCGCCGTGCCGCCGAGGTTGCGGCCGTCGTCGTCCTGCCCGTAGCGCCACACCGAGTGCCAGCTGGTCACCGCGCCCAGCACCGCGACGGACAGCCCGCTGGTGGTGAACGGCCCCTTGTCGTACGTCAGCCGCAGCCGCCGCGTCACGACCTCGAGGTGCGTGCCGCGGTCGACGACCCGGAACTCGGGGACCGGCTGGCGGCGGTGCAGCGCGAACGTCGACGGCCGGTCCTCGAACACGCCGTCGGGTGAGTGCTCCAGGCGCAGCAGGCCCTCGGTGAGGACGGTGATCCGGTAGTGCTCGCCCTGCACGACGGCGGCGGGGTCGGCGACCGGGTGGGTGGGCAGTGTCGGAAGGGGCATGCGGTCCATCCTTGGTGGACGCGCGGCGGCCCGCACACCGGGCGGGCCGGGCGGCTTTTTCCCTGCCCCCATCTTGCGAGTTCGGATACCCGAAACTATGTTGCGGCCATGCCCCACCGCTCCGCCACACGCCACGCGCGGCCGCTGCCGGCCGCCCTCGCCCTCGCGGTCCTGCTCGCCGCCTGCGCACCGGGCGCCGCCGAGGCGGACGACCGGCCCGTCGTCCTGACGACCTTCACGGTGCTCGCCGACCTCGCCGGCAACGTCGCCGGCGAGCACCTGCGCGTGGAGTCGATCACCCAGGTGGGCGCCGAGGTGCACGGGTACGACCCCACGCCGGGGGACGTCGCCCGCGCCCGCCGTGCCGACCTGGTCCTCGACAACGGCATGGGCCTCGAGACGTGGTTCGCCCAGTTCGTCGACGACCTCGACGCCCCCCACGTCGTCGTCTCGCAGGGCGTCGACGTCCTCGACATCACCGGCGACGCCTACGCCGGGCGGCCCAACCCCCACGCGTGGATGAGCCCGGTCGAGGCGCAGACGTACGTCGCCAACATCGCCGCCGCCTTCGCGGAGCTCGACCCGGCGCACGCCGACGACTACCGCGCGAACGCCGCCGCCTACGCCGCCGAGCTGCAGGAGGTCCACCAGGACCTGCTCGACGCCCTGGCCACGGTCCCCGAGCCGCAGCGCGCGCTGGTCACCTGCGAGGGCGCGTTCTCCTACCTCGCACGCGACGCCGGCCTCACCGAGCGGTACATCTGGCCCGTCAACGCCGAGCAGCAGGCCACGCCCCGGCAGGTCGCCGGCGTCATCGACCACGTGCGCGCGCACGACGTGCCCGCCGTGTTCTGCGAGTCCACCGTGTCCGACGCCCCCATGCGGCAGGTCGCCGAGGCCACCGACGCCGTCCTGGGTGGCACGCTCTACGTCGACTCGCTGTCCGAGCCGGACGGCCCCGTGCCCACCTACCTCGACCTGCTGCGGCACGACGTGCGCGTGATCGTCGACGGCCTCACCGGTCGCGCGTCGTGACCCCGGCGCTCGAGGTCCGCGACCTGCGCGTGAGCTACGGGGACGTGCGCGCGCTCGACGGCGTGGACCTCACCGTCGCGCACGGGCGGGTGTGCGGGCTCGTGGGCGTCAACGGGTCCGGCAAGTCCACGCTCTTCAAGGCCGTCATGGGCGTCGTGCGCGCCGAGACGGGCAGCGTCCTGGTCGACGGCACCGACCCCGACACGGCCCGCCGACGCGGCACCGTCGGCTACGTCCCCCAGAGCGAGGACGTCGACCCGACGTTCCCGCTGTCGGTGCGCGACGTCGTCATGACGGGCCGCTACGGCCGGCTCGGACCAACCCGTCGGCCCCGGCGCGAGGACCACGCGGCCGTCGACGACGCCCTGGCGCGCGTCGGGCTGGGCGACCTGGCGGACCGCCAGATCGGCCGTCTGTCCGGTGGCCAGCGCAAGCGCACGTTCGTCGCCCGCGGGCTGGCGCAGGGCGCCACGGTGCTGCTGCTCGACGAGCCGTTCGCCGGCGTCGACAAGGCGTCGGAGGCGACGATCGCGCGTCTGCTGCGCGAGCTCGCCGCCGACGGCGCCGCCGTCCTCGTCTCGACGCACGACCTGCACGCGCTGCCGGCCCTCGCCGACGAGGCCGCGCTCCTGCACCGGCGCGTCCTGGTGCACGGCACGCCGCAGGAGGTCCTGCGACCCGAGAACCTGGCGCTGGCGTTCGGCGTCGGGGCCCCGGCGGTGAACCGGTGAGCGTCGTCGACCTGCTCGTCGAGCCGCTCACGTACGACTTCATGGTGCGCGCGCTCGTGACGATCCTCGTCGCGTCCGTGGTCTGCGCCGTGCTCTCGTGCTGGCTGGTGCTCGTCGGCTGGTCGCTCATGGGCGACGCCGTGTCGCACGCCGTGCTGCCCGGCGTCGTGCTCGCCTACGTCGTCGGCGCACCGTTCGCGCTCGGTGCCCTGGTGTTCGGTCTGCTGGCGGTCGTCCTCATCGGGTTCGTGCGGGACACGAGCCGCGTCAAGGAGGACGCCGCGATCGGCATCGTGTTCACGTCGCTGTTCGCACTCGGGCTGGTCCTGGTGTCGGTGACGCCGTCGCACACGGACCTGAACCACATCGTGTTCGGCAACCTCCTCGGCGTCGCGCGCGGCGAGCTCGTGCAGGTCGGCCTGCTGGGGGCCCTCGTCCTCGTCGTGCTGCTGGTCAAGTGGCGCGACCTCACCCTGTACGCGTTCGACCCCACGCACGCGCACGCGATCGGCCTGAGCCCGCGTCGGCTCGGCGCGCTGCTGCTGGGTCTGCTCGCCGTGACCGCCGTCGTCGCGCTGCAGGCGGTCGGCGTCGTGCTGGTCGTCGCGATGCTCGTCGTGCCCGGCGCGACCGCCCACCTGCTGACCGACCGGTTCTCCCGGATGCTCGTCATCGCCCCGGCCCTGGCCGCCACGTGCGGCGTCGTCGGGCTGTACACCAGCTACTTCGCGGACACGGCCTCCGGCGCGACCATCGTGCTGACGCAGGGCGTCGCCTTCGCGGCCGTGCACCTGTTCGCGCCGCGCCGCGGCGTCGTCACGACGTGGCTCGTGCGCCGGGCCCGGCCCGCCGTGCCCGCGCCGGAATGACGGGGCCGCCGGCCGGGTTGTGCAGTGCATGCCTCTCACCGGTGAGTACGCCCCGAGCCCCAGCGACTGGTCCCGTCAGCAGGCCGAGCTCTACGAGTCGTCCGGCGGCACGCAGGGCACGACCCTCGAGGGTCGCCCCGTCATCGTCCTGACCACGCTCGGCGCGAAGAGCGGCAAGCTGCGCAAGACCCCCCTCATGCGCGTCGAGCACGACGGCGAGTACGCGGTCGTCGCGTCCAAGGGCGGTGCGCCGGAGCACCCCACGTGGTTCCACAACCTCGTGGCGAACCCGCGCGTCGAGCTGCAGGACGGCGCCGTGAAGAAGGACTACGACGCGCGCCTGGTCACGGGTGACGAGCGCGCCGCCTGGTGGCAGCGGGCCGTCGCGACGTGGCCCGCGTACGACGAGTACCAGACGAGGACGGACCGCGAGATCCCCGTCTTCGTGCTCACGCCCGTCGAGGGCTGAGACCGACACGCGACGTGCCCGGTCCCCTGGTGGGGGCCGGGCACGTCGTGGTCGTGCGGGCTCGCCTGCCGGTCGGCCGGCGGCGCGTCAGCTGCGGTGGTTCGTCACCGCGTTGCCGTCGACCGCCCTGCCGGCGATGCTCCCGATGAGGTCGTTGAGGTCGAGCCCCGTGAGGGACTTGATGACCTCCTGGCCCTCCCCGAGGACCTGGCCGACGGTCTTCGTGATCGCCGACGCCCCGTCGGTCGAGACGACCGTGAGCTGGTCGATGCTGCCGATCGGCTCGGCCGCGGCCCGGACGATCTCCGGCAGCAGCGCGATGACCTGCTGCGCGAGGACCGCCTGGCCCTGCTCGCGCAGGGCCTCCGCCTGGGCGCGCGTCGCCTCGGCGGCCGCCAGGCCCTCGGCCTTCGCCGCGGCGGCACGCGCCAGACCCAGCGCCTCGAGCGCCTTGGCCTCGGCCAGCTGACGGTCCCGCTCGGCGTTGCCCGCACGGATCGTCGCCTCGGCGGCGGCCTCCGCGTCCTGGACCGTCGCGATCTTGTTGGCCTCGGCGACCTTCATGCGGCGGTACGCGTCGGCCTCGGCGGCCGCGTTGGCGGCGTCACGCTCGGCGTTGGCCTGCTGGACCGCGGCGTACGCGGACGCCTCGGCCGGCTTGCGGATGTCGATGTCGAGCTGCTCCTCGGTGACCTTGGCCTTCTCGGCCAGCGCGTCACGCTCCTGCAGGGCGACGAGCTTGTCCTGCTCCGCCCGCGCCAGCTGGCCGGCGGCGTTGGCCTCGGCGTTCGCGCGGTCCGTCTCGGCCTTGATGGTCGCCTGCTTCAGCGCGAGGTCACGCTGCCGCTCGGCGATCGCCTCCATCGCCACGATCTTGGCGAACTCGGAGACCTGCTGCGCCTCGGCCTCCTTGACCTCGGCGACCTGACGGGCGCGGGCGGCCTCGGCGCGGCCCAGGTTGGCCAGGTAGTCCGAGCCCGGCGTCGAGATGTCGGAGATGTTGAGCAGGTCGACCTGCAGACCCTGCTCGGCGAGGTCCGACTTGGTCGAGCTGACGACCGCGTCCTGCAGGGACTTGCGGTCGCTGATGATCTGCTCGATCGTCATGTCGCCGATGATGGCGCGCAGCGAGCCCTCGAGGGACTCCTTGATGACGTCGTTCAGCGTCGCCTGCTGCGAGAGGAAGCGCTGGGCGGCACGCCGCACGCCCTCCTCGTCGCCGCGGACCTTGAAGTTGATGGACGCCTTGATGGCGAGCTTGATGCGGTTCTTGTCGACGCCCTCGACCGTGATGCCGATCTGCCGCTGCTCGAGCGAGATCGGGAAGCCCTGCTGCAGCACGGGCCAGACGAACACCCGCCCGCCCACGACGACCCGCTGCCCACCGTCGGCGGTCGCGCCGCGGCCGGCGCCGCGCCCCACGATGACCAGTGCCTCGTTGGGCGGCACCCGCCGGATGCGCTTGGTGATGAGCGCGATGACGGCGACGAACGCGATGATGAGCGCGCCGACGGCCAGGATCGTCGTGCCGTCTTGAAGGATGTCGTCCACCATGGTGTCCCGGCTGAGCCGGGCCCCTTCCTCTCGGTCCTGCGTGGGTGGTGCCCGTCCGCGGGTGCGGATCAGACGGGACGGACCTGCACGCGCGACCCGGAGACGGTGACGACGACCACGCGCGTGCCCGCGGCGATCTCCTCCTCGGCCCAGGCGAGCCGCGCCTCGAGGTCGCGCACGCCCTCCAGGCGGACCTCCCCGCCGGACGGGCCGGTGGTCGCGGTCGTCATGCCGTACGCGCCGTCGAGCGGCGGCGGCGGCGCGTCCTCGGTCTCCGCGAGCCGCTTGACGACGGCCTGCGAGACGAGGAACGCGACGACCGCGAAGCCGACGCCGATGACGTACGCCCACACCAGCGGCAGGCCCGACGACTGCGCGATGACCCCGCTCGCCCCGAACACGACGGCCCCCACGCCGGCGGCGATGCCGGAGAACCCGCCCTCACCGATGTCGAACGCCTCGAAGATGTCGCCGAAGACCAGCGACGCGAGCAGCAGGACGAGGCCGATGCCCCCGATGACGAGGAAGACGGTCACGGACGTGGGTCCCTTCGGTGGGTGTGCGCGTCAGTATGCCGCAGGCCCCCCACGTCCCAGCAGCGAGTGCCGGTAGGAGTACCCGAAGTAGATGACGGTGCCGACGGCCAGCCACACGAGGAACCGCAGCCACGTCAGCGTCGTCAGGTTGAGCATCAGCCAGATGCACGCCAGACCGGAGATGATCGGCAGGACGGGCGAGAACGGCACCCGGAAGCCGCGGGGCAGGTCGGGGCGCGAGCGGCGCAGCAGCGGGATGCCGAAGCTGACCAGCACGAACGCCGACAGCGTGCCGATGTTGATCATCTCCTCGAGCAGCTCGACCTCCGAGAGCCCGGCGATGAGCGCGACGACCACCCCTGCGCCGACCTGCAGCCACAGCGGCGTGCCGAAGCGCTGGGACGTGCGGGACATGCCGCGCGGCAGCAGCCCGTCGCGGCTCATCGCGAACACGACGCGCGTCAGGCCGAGCAGCAGCACCATCAGCACGCTCGTCAGGCCCACGAGGATGCCCACGGAGATCACCCGACCGGCCCAGTCAGCGCCGACCAGGACGAACGCCGTGGTGAGCGACGGCGCGTCGGACGCGGCGAGCTCGGTGTAGCTGACCATGCCCGTGACGACGACCGTCACGAGGATGTACAGCACCGTCACCAGCGCGAGCCCGCCGAGGATGCCGCGCGGCACCGCGCGCTGCGGGTCCTTGGTCTCCTCGGCCGTGGTCGCGACGACGTCGAAGCCGATGAACGCGAAGAACACGAGCGCCGCACCGGACAGGATCCCCATGACGCCGTACATGCTGGGGTCCATCCCGAGCAGGAAGCCGGTGAGCGGCTGCTCCAGGGAGGACGTCCCCGCCTCCGCGGGCTGCGACGGCGGCACGAACGGCGTCCAGTTCTCGGCCTTGACGTAGAAGAACCCGGCGACGATGACGAACAGCGTGATGCCGACCTTGAGGATCGTGAACACGCTGTTGACGCGCGAGCTCAGCCGCGTGCCGACCGAGAGCAGCACGGTGAAGACCGCGACGATGAGGACGGGGCCCCACGCGACGTCGACCCCGCCGACCGTGAGGACGGCCGGCACGTCGATGCCGAACAGCATGAACGCGTCCGACAGGTACACGCCCCAGAACTTCGCGATCACCGCGCTGGCCAGCAGCATCTCGAGGATGAGGTCCCAGCCGATGATCCAGGCGACGAACTCACCCATCGTCGTGTAGGAGTACGTGTACGCCGAGCCCGCCACAGGCATCGTCGACGCGAACTCGGCGTAGCACATGATCGCCAGCGCGCAGACGATCGAGGCGATGACGAACGAGACGATGACCGCCGGGCCGGCGTAGCTCGCAGCGGCCGTGGCGCCGACGGAGAAGATGCCCGCACCGACCGCGACGGCGACGCCCATGACCGCGAGGTCCCAGGCACCGAGCGTGCGCCGCAACTGGCGGTCCGGGTCGTCGAGCACGGCCATCGAGGCCTCGACGGACCTGCGTCGCAGGATCCCGCGTGGTGCGTCCCCGTGCCGTGCGTCTGGTGTCGTCATGGTTCCCCCTCCCGTGTCCTGCGATCGGCCTCCGTGAGCATGACGCGCGGCGGGGTACCGGTCCACCGGACGTTCGTCCCGGTGCGCACGCTCCGCCACGGCGACGCCCGACGTGCGCGCCGTGTGCTCGCTCGGCATCGTGGGCGCATGGACGAAGCGACCGGACGGACCGCCGACGACGGCCCCGACGACCGCCACGTGCCACCCGACGGCGTCGACGACGCGACGGTCGCCGCGGTGGGCGCGGTGACGGCGGCCTTCGAGGTGGCCGAGCACGCGCGCGGCATGCTCTACGCGTTCCACCGGCTGATCGGGCGGGCCGACCTCGAGCTGCAGGAGGCGCTCGACGACCTCGAGGCCGCCGGGCACGGCGAGCTGGCCGACCGGGTGCGCGCGGACGTCGTCGGGCGCAACGTGCTGGCGGGCCGGTGGACGTTCCAGGTCGTCGAGGACTTCGACGACGGGTACCACCGCGCGTTCGCCGACGCGGAGCGCCGGGTGCGCGACGAGCTGGTCGCCGGACGACGGCACGTGTACGAGGCACGGCTCAAGGAGCGGGAGCGCACGCACGGCCGCCCGGGGCACGAGGCACTGCCGGCCGACGTGCCGGCAGGCGGCGGGCCACCCGCAGCCGGCACCTCGCCGCCCGTCCCTCCCGCCGTCTGAGCGCCACCTGACCACAGCCCCTCGCGCGGTGCGCCGTGCACGCCCACCGGCGAGGCGTCCGGCGACAGGGGGGACGAATAGGGCACGCTGCCCCCCGTGACCGACCTCCTGACGTCCGCACGCTCGGTCGGGGTGCGTCGGCGCAGCCCGCGACGCCACGGCCGGACGCGCACGCGCTGGCACTGGGTGCTCCTGGTCCTCGTGGGTCTCGCCGCCGGGCTCGGTGGGCCGGTGGTGCTCGACGCCCGCGCCGCGGCGCAGTACCCCGTCACCGCGGCCGACCTCGCGGCGGGACGTGCCGCGCTGGACACGCTCGCGGTCAAGGGCCGCGCGCCGCGCACGGGGTACGACCGCGACGAGTTCGGCCAGGCGTGGGCCGACGTGGACCGCAACGGCTGCGACACCCGCAACGACGTCCTGCGCCGCGACCTCGTCGACCTCGTGGCCAAGCCGGGGACGGGCGAGTGCGTCGTCCTGCGCGGCACGCTGGCCGACCCCTACACCGGTGAGAGCATCGCGTTCGAGCGCGGTGAACGCTCCTCGGAGGTCCAGATCGACCATGTCGTCGCCCTCGCGGACGCGTGGCAGAAGGGCGCGCAGGGCTGGACGGACGAGAAGCGCAGGCTGTTCGCCAACGACCCGGCCAACCTCCTGGCCGTCGACGGCAGCGCCAACCAGAGCAAGGGCGCGGGCGACGCCGCGACCTGGCTGCCGCCGAACAGCGGGTACCGGTGCGCGTACGCGCTGCGCCAGACGGTCGTGAAGGCGGCCTACGACCTGTGGGTGACGCAGGCGGAGCACGACGCGCTCACGCGCGCGATCGACAGGTGCGTCGTCGCGGGCTGAGTCACGCGCCCTTGCGGGCCTGCAGGTCCTCAGTGGTCCCGGCCACGGCGCCACGGGGTCCGCCCGCACCCCCGAGCCGGCGGGTGACGGCACGGGCCGCGAGGACGACGGCGCGCGCGTGCTCCTGCACGGCGGCGGCGGGCATCCGCGCAGCGGGCGCGATCAGCGCCAACGCGCCGACGACGTCACCGGTGTGGTCCAGGACGGGGGCGGCGACGGCCCGGGTGTCGGGGTCACGCTCACGGTCGTCGACCGCGAAACCGCGGCGGCGCGTGCGCAGCAGCTCGGCCCGCAGCTCACCGGGGTCCGTGATCGACCGCGAGGTGGCGGCCCGCAGCCCACCTGCGACGGCCCGCTCGAGCAGCGCGGCACCGGAGACCGACAGGATCGCCTTGCCGCTCGCCGAGCAGTGCAGCGGGACGCTCTCGGGGACCCGGGTCGCGACGCGCCCGCCGCTGCCGGGGGCCGCGCGGTGCCCCGCGATGCGGACCTGCAGGCCGTCGGGGACGGCGAGGACCGAGGTGCAGCCGCTCGTGCGGGCGAGCTCGTCGAGCGCGCTCGCCGCGACGGCCTCGATCTCGAGGGTGGACAGGTAGGCGTGCCCCAGCCGCAGGGCGCCGGGCCCGAGGCGGAAGCGGCCGCTCGTGGTGTCGCGGCGCAGCAGCTCGGTCTCGAGCAGCGGTGCGGCCAGGCGCAGCACGGTGGACTTGTGGACGCCGAGCCGACGGCCGATCTCCGCGGCTGTCAGACCGGAGGGGTCGGTCTCCAGCGCACAGACGTCGAGCAGGGCGAGTGCCCGGCGCAGGGAAAGCGATTCGTTGCGGCCCGGTCGTGGTTCGACATCGGGTGTAGTGCTCACCGCTTCACTATCGCAGACCCTGAACGCCTGTCCGGAAGCCATGGTCCTACAGGTCAGGGGTGCACACCGGGGCACACGGTGCACTTCGTGGCAAGGCGGGTGAGTGATTCAGGACACGGGCCAGGCCGCCAGCAGCCACGCCCCGCCGACCACGAGCAGCGCGCCGCAGAGCACGAGGAACGCGCCCACCCAGACGATCGCCGGCACGTGCGTGAGACCCGCGAGCAGGCCCGCGTCGGACTCGTCGCGGCCACCGCGGCGCCGCACGCGCCGACGCTGCAGCTGCATCTCCAGCACCGCGCGCGGCGCCCCGAGCAGGAAGAACCAGGTGAGCCCGGCCGCGACCACGGTCTGCAGCTGCGCCGGCGCCCACAGCGTCACGACGACGAGCGCCACGCCGCTCACCAGGACCGCCCACAGCCCGTACCAGTTGCGGATCTGCAGCAGCACGAGCACCACGACCACGAGCAGCAGCCACAGCACACCGAGCGCGTACCCGCGGGACAGCAGCCAGGCGGCGGCGACGCCGAGCACGGCCGGCCCGGGATACCCCGCCGCGACGGTGGCGATCATGCCGGGGCCGCGGGGCCGCCCGCGCGAGACGGTGAGGCCCGAGGTGTCGGAGTGCACGCGGATGCCCGACAGGCGCCGCCCGGCCAGCACCGCGACGCCGGCGTGCGCGGCCTCGTGCACGATCGTCAGGCCGTGCCGCAGCAGGTGCCACACGGACGGCACGGTCAGGGCGGCCAGCACCACACCGCCGACCACGAGGACCGTGACGCGCCCCGGCGCGGGCTGCGGAGTCGTGACCTGCTCCCACAGCCCGGCGAAGCCCTCGCTCCCCGGGGTCGGGACTGCGAGCAGCGTCGCCGTGACGCCCGCCAGGAGGCCCGCGCTCACGGCAGCGCCCCCAGGTCGACGTCCGTTCCGGACGCGGTGATCCTGACGCCGTCGGGCACCACGACCGCCTGCTCGAGCACGATGCCGGGCGGCAGGCCCTCGAGGGGGACCTCGATCCCCACGAGCCGCTCGGCGACGTCACCCGGCAGGTCCTCGAGGCGCAGCGCGCCCGCACCCAGCGAGACGTCCTGCACGTCGACCTGGAGGCGCCCGTCGACCACGCGGGGCACGAGCCCCGCGGTGAGCGGGATGCCGAGGACCTCGCCCGACGCGCGGAGCACCTGCCCGTCCACGGCGACGTCCATGCGGACCCGCTGCGCGACGACCTCGTCGACCGTCGACGTGGGCACCGTCGCCTCGAGCCGCACGGACCCGGCGTGGTACGGCTCGTCGAGGGAGACGTCGGTGGCGTCGACCACGACGTCCGTCACCTGGAGCCCGTCGAGCACGACGCCCCGGGCGGACGCGTGCACGTCGTCGAGCGAGCGCGCGAGCAGCTGGGGGAGGAACGGGAAGCCGTCGATCCGCACGTCGGGCGCGCCCTCCACCTGGAGGCGCTGCGACAGGAGCACCGCTGCGCTGTCCTCGGCGCTGTCCCGCGCGAACCCGTCGGCGACGTACGCACCGACGCCGACGAGACCGAGCGCGACGAGGCCCGCCACCAGTCCCTTGCCCATGCGGTCGCCTCTCTCGTGCCGTGGTCGGGGCCCACCGTAGGGGTCCGAACCGTGGCGCGGCCACGCGCGGAGCACCACACCGACGCGTCACCCGCTATTCCTGTGGCGTGCGTCACATCGGGTGCCTAGGCTCGTGTCACGTTCGACGGAGGACGCGCGATGATCTGGGCTCTCCTCTTCCTCTCGGTGGCACCCACCGTGCTGCTGCTGTCCGTCTGGGCGTTCATCCCGTCCGCGGAGGAGCCGCCGCGGTGGCGGGCCCGCCTGGCCGAGAGCCTGGAGGCCGTCGCCGACCGGCTGCGGCACCGGGAGGTCGAGCCGTACGACCCGTTCGTGACGCTGCGGGTCCAGCAGCGGCTCGGGGCGGTCGCGAACCACGTGCGCCGGCTCGAGGGCGACGACCGGACGTTCGCGCGCGCCGAGCGGATCATCGCGTCGCAGCTCGCGTACGACCAGCTGCTCGCCGAGGCGTGCGAGCTCGCGGGCGTCGAGGTGCGCCCCGCGGCCAAGGGCGACGCGAAGGAGCGGTTCCGCGAGGAGGTCGAGCTCGCGGCCCGCGGGTGGACCTGGTGACGTCCCGCGGCCCGCGGACGGACCTGGTGACGTGAGGGCCCGTCAGCCCGCGAGGACCGTCAGGGTGCTCGGTCCCCCGGGTGTCGGACGGACCTCGATGCGGTCCGCGACGGCCTGCTTCAGCGCCTCGACGTGGGAGACGATGCCGACGACCCGACCGCCGTGCCGCAGGCGGCCGAGCTCGGCGAGCACCTGGTCGAGGACGTGCGGGTCGAGCGCCCCGAACCCCTCGTCGACGAACAGCGTGCCCAGCTCGACCCCGCCCGCCTCGGCCGTGACGACGTCCGCCATGCCCAGCGCGAGGCACAGCGACACGTAGAAGGTCTCGCCGCCGGAGAGCGTGCGCGGGTCACGGGCGCGCTCGGTGCGGTGGTCGACGACACGCATCGCCAGGCCGATGGCGCGCGTGCGGACGTCCTCCTTCTCGTCGGACCGCACGAGCTCGTACCGGCCGTCGGACATGACCGCGAGCCGCTCGTTGGCGGCGGCGACCACGTCCTCGAACCGTCGGCCGAGCACGTACGTCGCGAGCGACAGCGCCTGCGTGTTGTCGCTGCCGGTGCCGGACGCGAGGTTCGCCATGCGCGTGACGGGACCGGCCGCGGCGACGGCGGCGTCGAGCGCGTCGGCGGCGCGCCGGACACGCGCGGCCCCCTCGGCGGCGGCCTCGGCGCGGGACGCCGCGACCTGTGCGCGGCCCTCGGCGTCGGAGGCGGCACGGCGCGCGGCGAGCTCGGCGTCCTGGGCGCCCGCGAGGTCGGTGTCGACGTGCTCGGGCAGCGCCACGATCTCGGGGTCGGCCAGACCGGCGGCGACCCGGGCCGCATCGGTGGTGTGCGCGAGCACGCGACCCTCGAGGTCACGCACCACGGGGGGCGGGCACCACGCGTCGCGCGCGGTGTCGTCGTCGAGGCCGTGCTCGGCGAGTGCGTGGTCGAGCTCGTGCCGGCGGCGGCCCGCGTCGGCGGCGATGGTCCGCTCGGCGTCGAGCGCGTCGAGCAGGTCGGCGGCCTGCCGAGCCCGCTCGTCGAGGGCGGCGTGGCGTGCGGCGACGGTGGGGTGCTCCCCCCGGGCCTCGACCACCTCGGCCTCGGCGCGCCCGAGCGCGTCCCGCTCCGTCTCCAGGGTCACCTCCGCGGCACGGACCTGGACCAGCACCTCGTCGCGCAGGAGCTCGCGGCGGCGCGTCGCGGCGTCGTGCGCGACGATCTCGGCCTCCAGCGCCTCGGCTCGTGCGGCCGCGGCGGCGACGGCAGCGATCTGCGCCTCGGCGTCCCGCAGGCCGGCAGCGGCGGTCGCGGGGTCGTGGTCACCGGTGCGCGCCGCCAGCCCGTCGACGCGCTCCGCGAGCCCGGCACGCCGGGCCCCGGCCTCGGCGAGACGCGCCTCTGCGGCGGCCCGGGTCTGCTCCGCCGCCAGCACCTGCTCGGCCGTCACGTGGTCGGCATCGACCCACGCGGGGGCGGGGTGCTCGCACGCGCCGCACACCGGGCACGGGTCCCCCTCGACGAGCCCGGCGGCGAGCTCACCGGCGAGACCCGCGACGCGCGCGGCGCGCAGGGCGGCCTCGGTGGCGACCGCCGCCCGGGCGGCACCGGCCGCAGCCGTCACCGCGGTCTGCGCGTCGGCGAGCTCGGCGCGCGCGGCGGTCAGCGCGGCGACGTCCGCGACGAGCGCACGCGCCGCGACGCGTGCCGCCTCGGCAGCGTCGGCCCGGCCCGCTCGCACCCGTGCGTCGTCGCGCTCCAGCTCCAGCCCGGCACGCACCGCCGGACGCCCCGCGAGCCACGCCCCGGCGGCGTCCGCCTCCGTGCGTAGGTCGTCGAGCACCGCGGCGAGCTCCCGGACGGCCCGGCGGCGACCGGCGAGCCCGGCCTCCAGCTCGACGGTCCGTCGCAGCGCTGCCGCGCCGTCCGCGGCCGCGGCGCGCGCGGCCCGCAGGCGCGGACGCCACGCGTCGAGGATCTCCGCGGCACCGTCGGGGTCCGCCGCTCCGTCCGCCGCTGCGTCCGGCTCGGCGTCCAGCCTGCGCCCCGGCCCGTGTCCCGACCTGCCGTCGGGCACGGTCAGCAGCCCGGGGACCGCGCCCTGCGCCGGCAGCAGGTCGACCGGTGCCGTGTCGGCCGCCGCGACGAGCGCCTTCGCCGCCGCCTCGTGGGCCGTCGACGCGTCCTGCCAGCCCGTGAGCAGCGGACGCACGGCCGCCGCAGCCCGCGCTCGCGCGAGGCGTCGGACGTCGTCCTCGTGCTGCCCCGCCGCCGCCTCGAGCGACGACCGCTCCGCCAGCAACGCGTCCCGTCGAGCCGCGAGCGCCGCCGTCCCGCGGGCGCGCTCGAGCCCGGTGCGGGCGGCCTCCCACGTCGTGCGTGCGGCTGCGGCGTCCTGCGCGAGCGCGTCGGCCGCGGCCTCCAGCACCGCCGTGGTCGCGACGACGACCTCCGCGACGCGCTCGGCGACGGGAGCCCCGACGGCGGCCTCGTCGAGAGCGGCCCGCGTCACCGCCTGCTCGTCGGGCCCCAGCGCGCACGCCCCCAGCAGGTGCGACACCGCCTCACCGAGCCGCGTGCGCGACGCCTCGACGGTCCGCGCAGCCTCGGCGCGCAGCGTGGCGAGGCGCTGCTGCATCTGCTCGTAGACCTGCGTGCCGAAGATCTTCTGCAGCAGGACCCGACGCTCCTCGCCGCCGGCCCGCAGGAACCGCGCGAACTCCCCCTGCGGCAGCACGACCGTCTGGACGAACTGCAGGCGGTCGAGCCCGACGGCGCGCTGCAGCTCGGCACCGACCTCGTCGAGCCGGGTCCCCAGCAGCACGCCGACGCCGTCCAGGCCGTCGGGCCCGGCGCTGAGGTCGACGTCCGCGGGCAGCCGCCACGCCTTGACGCTCGCCTGGGCGGTCGTGGTGCCGCTTCCGCGGCGCTTGGCCCGCTGGTACGCCGGTGTGCGGCGCACGCGGTAGACGCCGGAGGGCACCTCGAAGACGAGGTCGACGACGCTCTCGACGTCGTCCGCCGCGTACGCCGACCGCAGCCGCTCGTCCGACGCGTCGGCGCCGGCGACCTTGCCGTACAGCGCGAAGACGATCGCGTCGATGAGGGTGGACTTGCCCGAGCCGGTGGGGCCCTCCAGCAGGAACAGCCCGGACGACCCGAGGGCGTCGAGGTCCACGGTGTGCCGGTCCGCGAACGGGCCGATGGCCTGGACGGTCAGGGAGCGCAGGTGCATCAGGCGCTCCGCTCCGCGGCCGCGACGTGCTCGTGCGCCGCGCGCAGCACCTGCAGCTCCGCGGCCGTCGGACGGCCGCCGGTCACGTGCGCGACGAAGTCCGCGGCGACCACGACGGGGTCGGCGGCGGCGGTCACGAGGGCCGGGCGCGTGGGACCCGCGTCCGGGCGGTCCGGGCGGTGCTGCACGACGAGTGCGTGCGCGAACCGCTGCTTGACGCGTCGGAACAGGTCCGCGGGCCGCACGGCGTCGGTGATCGTCACCCGGACCCAGTCGTCCACGTGCGGCTCGCCGGCCGCCGCGAGCAGGTCCTCGAGCGTGCCCGTCACGTCGGCCATGCGGCGCGGGACGGGCGCCGGCACGAGCGTCGTGGTCGGCTCGGCGCCGGACAGGTCGACCAGCACCGACGACTTGGCGTGGTGCTGCTCGGAGAACGAGTAGGCGAGCGGGGAGCCGGAGTACCGGAGCACGGTCCCGGCGGGCCCGTTGACCACCTGCGGCCCGTGCAGGTGGCCGAGCGCGACGTAGTCCGTGCCCGCGAACACGTCCGCCGGCACGTGGTCGACCCCGCCGACCCGGATGTCGCGCTCCGACTCGCTCGCCCGTCCCCCCACGACGAAGGCGTGCGCGGCGACCACGACACGCGGCCGCTCACCGCCGGGCCGCGCCGCGACGTCGGCCCGCACCCGCGTCATCGCGGCGCGCGTCACGGCCTCGTGCGAGCGGGCGAGCAGGGTGCGTGCCCCGTCGGCGCCGACGGGCGCGAGCTCCGCCCGGCACACGTCGGGGTCGAGGTACGGCAGGCCGTAGACCAGCACACCCGCCACCTCGACCGGCTCCGCCAGCGACGCGACGCGCGTGCGCAGCCGTACGCGCTCGCGCATGAGCGCCGAGCCGAACCCCAGGCGCGTCGCCGAGTCGTGGTTGCCCGACGTCACGACGACCGTGGTGTGCTCGGCGAGGCGCGCGAGCGTGTCGGACAGCAGCGTCACCGCCTCGACCGGCGGGATGGCGCGGTCGTACACGTCACCGGCGACGACGACCGCGTCCACCTGCTCCGTGCGCGCGACGTCAACCAGGTGGTCCAGGTAGGACGCCTGGTGGTCCAGCAGGTCGACCCCGTGCAGGGTCCGGCCCAGGTGCCAGTCCGACGTGTGCAGCAACCGCATGCCCGGACCGTAACCGAGGGTTCCGACATCGCCGCGGTCGCCCCGCGGCGGGCGTCAGACGTCGTCGGGGATCGCGCCGCCCAGGCCGACCATGTCCAGCAGGTCCCGCAGGACGTGGTTCGGGTCGTGCAACGTCAGCTCGACGCCCGCCTCGGAGGCCGCCAGGTGCAGCTGCAGGACGAACGCCACGCCCGACGAGTCGATGAACGTCGCCTGGCTCGCGTCGACGAGCAGCGGCAGGCCGCTCATCAGCGCGATGCCCATGGACGCGGACGCCGACTGGCGCAGCGACGCGTCGATCTCGCCGACCAGACAGACGACGGCACGTCCCGCGCGGTGCTCGACGCGGATCTCGTGGTCCACCGGCTCCGGGGTGCGCTCGATCGCAGCAGTCAGCTCGGTCATCGTGGCGTTCGCGCTCCTCGTGCCTCGGGCCGGTACGTCGTCGTACCGGGGGTGCGACGGGCGGGACGAAACTACCCACCGGCACCGACATCGGCGCGGCGAACGGGGTCCCGCCGCGTCACAACACGCACCCCTGGGCGCGTGTTCCCGAGGAACTCTACGCTCCTCGAACCGAGCCTTGACCCATGCTTGACTCGGCGCTGACCCGAACGGGGTCAGGCTGCCTCGCTGACGTCCGCGACCGTCGCACCCAGCGCCCGCACGAGGTCGTCCGTCGACAGCTCGATCCCCACGCCGTGCCCGCCGCCGCCGATCGACACCCGCCGTCCCGACGCCCTGGCGTCCACGACGACCGGCCAGGCCCGCGTCGCGCCGAACGGCGTGATCGTGCCGCGCTCGTACCCGGTGACGTCCTTCGCGACCGCCGCGTCGGGCATCGACAGGCGGCTCACGCCGAGCAGGGCGCGCAGCTTGGGCCACGAGATCGTGCGGTCGCCCGGCAGCAGCACGAGCAGGAAGTCGTCGTCCCCGCGCCGCACCACGATCGTCTTGACGAGGTCGGCGGGCTCGATGCCACGGGCCGCGGCGGCCTCCGCGAGCGAGCCGACCCGCCCGTGCCGCGTGCGCACGTACGCGACTCCCGCGGCGTCGAGCGCGGCGACGGTCCGTCGCTCACCGTCCGTGCGCAGCTCGTGGTCCGGGACGGCTGCGGGTCCGGGGTCGTCGCTCACGCAGCCACCGTAGCGAGCGGGCGACGGACGGGCGACGGTCGCGCGCGACGGGGCCGGGCGGACGTCGCCCAGCCGCCGTCCGGCACCGCAGGGGTGCAGGTCACAGAAGGGCGACGAGGGCGACCGCGAGGGCGGCGCCCAGAGCGAGCACGGCTGCGCCGACCGCGACCCGGCGGCGCGTCGCGCCGTGCGGCCGGGCGAGAGGCGGCACGGCGGCCTCGCGACGGTCCGCGAACGCCGCGAGCCAGTCCTGCTCCGGGCTCCAGCGCCGCTCGGGGGCGGGCTTGGGGTCGGGGATCCACGCCTCGGCGGGCACCCAGCGGGCGGGCGACGGCTGGGCGCGATCGGGGTTCTGCCCGTCGCGCGCCGGACCGCCAGGGCCCCGGACGCCGTCGCGGCCGGTGCGCTCGCCGCGGTCGCGCTCGTCCCCGTCGTGGCGCTGCGCGTGGTCGGCGCGCCGCCGGACGGCCGGCTCACGGCCCGGTCGCTCGCCCCACCCGTCGGGTCCGGACGACGGAGTGCCGACCCCGCGGAGCGGCGGGCGGCGGCAGGCGTCGTTCGCCCAGTGCTGCCGGTGCGCGTCGCGCGGCTGCTGCGGACCCGGACCAGCGGGAGGCCATGGCTGCTCGAGCACCGAGCCTCCCGTCGTCGTCGTCGGACCATCCGGACGAATCGCCCAGGCCCCCAGCATGCCGTCCGGACGCCCGCCGCGTCGCACGCGTCACCCCAAAGTGTGAGGACGCTCTCATCGGACGCGGTGCGAGGCCCTCTCCCGGGGCGTCGTCCGCGACACGGCGCGCAGCGCACGCGGGGACGTCGGGCGCGGCGTGCCGCGTCGGTACGGTCGGGTGCATGACAGGGCTCGACGCAGGCGCTCGTCCGGCAGGGCGCGGCGGCGGCGCGCGACGGTGGGCGCTGCTCGTCGGGTCCCTGGTCGCCGTGCCGGTGGGTGCGCTGCTGGCGCTGCGGCCGTTCGTGTCGCTCGCGGTGCTGGTGGTCGGCGTCGCCGTCGGGCTCGTGGTGCTGGGCGTTGTCCGGCTCGTCACCGGCCGCCCGGCGGCTGACGACACCACGCCCGACGTCGTCCCGTCGCGCTGGTGGTGGCTCGCCGGGGCCGCGTACCTTGCCGCGGCGCTCGTCGTCGCGCTGTGGCCCGGGCCGACGATCCGGGTGCTCGCCGTCGCGGTCGGCGTCGTCCTGGTCCTCGACGGCGTCCTCGACGTGCTCGCGGCGCAGCGCGCGAGCGGGTCGGGGCGTACCGGCGCGCTGCTGTCGGGTGCCACGTCGCTGCTGCTCGGCGTCCTGGCGCTCGCGTGGCCGGACGTCACGGTGCTCGTCGTCGCCGTGCTGGTCGGGGTGAGCGTGCTGTTCGCGGGCCTGCGCGGGGTCGCTGCGGCCGTGCGCGGCGCCGGTCCGCGCCGCCCCACCCGCTGGGAGCGCCGCGCACGGCCGGGAGCACGGCGGGTCGTCGGCGAGGTCGTCGCGCTCGTCGTCACCCTCGCCCTGGTGGCGGCGGGCATCGGCATCGACCGCGGCACGCACCAGCCCGACGACTTCTACGCCGCGCCCGCCGACGTGCCCGCCGAGCCCGGGCGCCTGCTGAGGAGCGAACCGTTCGCGTCCGCCGAGGTGCCCGCCGACGCGGCGGCGTGGCGGATCCTCTACACGACGACCCGCGAGGACGGGACGCCCACCGTGGCGTCCGGCCTGGTCGTCGCGCCGCGCGCCGCGACGGGCGCGAACGCCGGGCCCGCCGACGTCGTCGCGTGGGCGCACGGCACGACGGGCGTGACCCCCGGCTGCGCGCCGTCCGTGCTGCCCGACGGCCTCGCGGCGGGCGCCATGTTCGTCGTGGACGACGTGCTCGCGCAGGGCTGGGCGCTCGTCGCGACCGACTACGCGGGCCTGGGCACCGACGGGCCGCACGCGTATCTGGTCGGGCGGGCGGCGGCCTACGACGTCCTGGACGCGGTCCGCGCGGCGCACGAGCTCGAGGACGTCGCCCTGAGCGACCGGAACGTGGTCTGGGGCCACTCGCAGGGCGGCGGCGCGGCCCTGTGGACGGGCATCGTCGCGCCGGAGTACGCGCCCGATGTCGAGCTGCTCGGCGTCGCGGCGCTGGCCCCCGCGTCGAACCCGTCCGCGCTGCTCGCGCACCTGCCCGAGGTGTCGGTGGGCGCGCTGTTCGCGGCGTACCTCGCGCAGGGGTACGCCACGACGTACCCGGACGTGCGGCTCGACGACGTCGTGCGGCCCGGCGCCCGCGTGATCGTCCAGGAGATGGCGCAGCGGTGCCTCGCCGAGCGTGGCGTGGTGGTCTCCGCGCTGACCGCGCTCCTGCTCGACCAGCCGGTGTGGGAGCACGCCGACCCGTACACCGGCGCCTTCGGCGAGCGGCTCGACGAGAACGTGCCGTCCGGCCCGATCCCTGCGCCGCTGCTCGTGGCACAGGGCACCACGGACTCCATCGTCGTGGCGTCCTCGCAGGACGAGTACGTGGACGAGCGGTGCGCCGCCGGGTACGCCGTCGACCACCGCTCGTACGCAGGGCTCGACCACGTCGACCTCGTGGAGGCCGACTCCCCGCTGGTGCCGGACCTGCTCGCGTGGACGCACGAGAGGATCGCGGGCGGCCCCCCGGGCGACACCTGCCCCTGACGGGCGGCCGGCCCGCGCGAGGCGGGGCTCAGCAGTCCGGAGGCGTGGGCCGGTCCGTGCACAGGTCCGCGACCAGGCGCGACGTGCGCTCCTCGATGCGGAACGCGGGGCCGGTAGTGCTGGTCCGGGCCGTGCCGGCGACGTCCAGCCAGTCGTCGGTGCCGACGAGCCGGTACCGGCCGGTCCACGTGGTGGTGAGCGTGATCGACGCCTGACCGGGCTGCTCGTAGACGTGGTGCGTCGTGAAGTCGGGCCACGCGCTGCCCGCGTCGCGCGTGACGAGGGGCTCCGAGCCGTCGCCGAAGTCGTACGTGAAGACGTCGGGTCGCGCCTCCACCTCCACCTGGTACCCCAGCAGGTCCGTGGTCAGGACGACCGGCGCAGGGTCGGTCCGCACGATCGTCTCGATGTTCACCAGCACCCAGTCGCCCTCGGGCTGCTTGACGAGCATCGGCGCCGGCAGCGGGAGCCGCCGGAAGTCCTCGGCCGTCATCGCCGGGACCCGGTCCGCCGGGCACGTGCCGTAGTCGACCTGCTCCCACGGGCTCCACTCGCTCGCGCCGGGGTCGAGGTAGCTGCGCCAGCGGGGCAGCTGCCAGTCGGCGAGGTCGCACTGCATGACGTACACCGAGGGAAGACCGTCGTCGCACAGCCCGTCGACGTCCGGGGCAGCGGGCAGCAGGCCGCGCGTGCACCCGATCGCGTTGACGGACCTCCACCGGCGGCCGGTGGCGGCCTGGGTGGCGGGGTTCGCCTCGTCGGCGTGCTGGCGCTGGGATCGGTCCCCGACGAGGTCGACGTACCCGCTGTTGGCTGCCGCCGCGATCTGGGTCCGCGTGCTCCCCGGCAGGCCGTTGGACGGCGGTCCGGGCACGGAGGTCAGGTGGGCGGCCGCCACGAGAACGACCGCAACTGCCAGGGTGCCGGTCATTCAGGCGCCGCCGTGAGGCCTACCTCGTCGATGGTCCACCGGTCGTCGGTCCACGAGAGGGCGAGCCCGTAGTCGAGGGGCGGACCGGTCGGCTCCGTGGCGACGACCGATCCGTCGTCGCCTCGCAGCCTGATCTCACCCTGGACCCGCCGGAGCTCGACCGTGAACCACTCGCCCGGTCGCACCTCCACCGCGGAGACGCCGGTGATCTCTGACGGGTCCCGCTCGGTGAGCAGGCGATCGTCGACGGCCTGCTGCACCTGCTGGAGAACCTCGTTGCAGTAGGTGCAGGACTCGGCGGACAACGCCCGCAGGGGTCCCGTGTCGCCGGTGCTGAACGCGTAGTCGTACAGGTCGAAGAAGTGCGTGGCTGCTGCCGTCGCACCGGCGGTCGTCGGCTCGTCCATCCCCTGCGGCCTCACCGGCACCTCCGGTCGAGGCGGCGGACTCGGCACGGGGCTCGCGCTCGCGCTCGGCGCCGGCGCCGCCGTCGTCCGCTCGGGTCCCGGTTCCCCGGTGCACGCGCCGACCAGCACCGCGACGGCAGCGACCACCGCCCACCCGCACCTCACGACGCCCTGCCCCTGTCGACGCATGCGCAGAACCTACCGATTTCCGGACACGTCCCGTCGGGCACCTGTGGACGACGGTGCGCGCGGACCGCGCACGACATGATGGGGCGCCACCGGTGAAGGGAGTGCGCGTGCTGACCAGCCTCGTCGTGGGGGTCCTGCTGATGAACGTGTTCGCGGCGCTGCTGGTCGTCGCCCGGGCACCCGTCTACGGGGCGCGCCTGTACCGGCCGATGCTGCTGAACCTCGTGCTGTCGGCGGCGCCGCTCGTCGTGCTGGGGCTCGCGGTGGTGGTGCTGCTGCCGCTGGTCGTCGTCGGGACGCCGCGGCCGCTCGTGGGGGCGGTCGGTGCGGTGCTGGGACTGGTGTGGCTGCTGCTGCTGCCCAACTCGGGCTACCTCATCACCGAGCTCAACCTCAACCACCGGCGCCAGGGCGAGCGGGTGCCCGAGTGGTACGACGTCCTGTCGGTGCTGGTGCTGGCGATGTCGGGCGTCCTGACGACGGTGCTGAACGTGTTCCTGGTCGTGCTGCTCCTGCTCGTCCTCGGCGGTGTGGACTCGGCCGCGCCGCTGACCGGCACGCCGGCACGCGTGCTGGAGGGGGTGCTGCTGCTGCTGGTCGCGTTCGGCATCTACCTGGGCCGCCACGTGCGCCTCAACTCGTGGGACGTGAAGCACCCCCGTCACCTCGTGCGCAAGGTGCTCGGGCACCTCCGCTCGCCCGGCGCGCTGGGCAACGCGATCGGCTTCACGCTGATCGGTGCGACGTTCTTCGCGCTGATGTACCTGGTGATGATCGGGCCGGTCGTCCGGGGGCTCGTGGACGTCGAGCAGCTGCGGAACATGACCGGCTCCTGACGTGCGAGAACGCCGCTCACGGCGTGCAATGGGGCCATGACCATGACCGGGTGGCCGCGCGGCGGCGCGGGTCCGACGCTCCTCGCGGTCCTCCCCCTCGCCGTCGTCGGCCTCGCGGCGTGCGGCGTCACCGTGCCGACCGACCCCGACGGCACGCTCGACCGCGTGCGCGGCGGTGAGCTGCGCGTCGGCGTCTCGCCGCACGAGCCGTGGACGGTGACGACGGACGGGACCCCGACGGGCCTGGAGGTGGACCTCGTCGAGGGCTTCGCGGACACGCTCGACGCGGACGTCGTGTGGACGTCGGGCGGCGAGGAGGAGCTCGTCGGGGACCTCGAGCGCGGTGACCTGGACCTCGTGATCGGGGGGCTCACGGCCTCGTCGCCGTGGACGTCGCACGCCGCCGTCACGGTCGCGTACGTCACCGTCACCGACGCGGACGGCAAGCCCGAGGGGCACGTCATGCTCACGCCGATGGGCGAGAACGCGTTCCTCGTCGAGCTCGAGCGCTACCTGCTCGCCCAGGAGGTGGAGGCGCCGTGACCCAGGGTGCGGTGGAGCAGTCGTTCCGGTTCGGCAACACCGAGCTGCCGCCCGAGGCGCGCGACGCGGCCCGCAAGGCCAAGCGCCTCGCGTGGCTGACGATCGCGTTCCTCGTCACGGCCGTGACGCTGGTGTACCTGGTGATGGGCAGCTCGCAGGCGATGAAGGCGGCGTGGGCCGAGGACCTGCTGTCGTTCATCCCGCCGATCGCGTTCCTCGTGGCGATGCGCATCACGGGCCGCGTCCCCACCGAGCGGCACCCGTACGGCTACCACCGGTCCGTCGGCATCGGGCACCTGGTCGCCGCGACCGCCCTGCTGACGATGGGTGCGTTCCTGGTGTTCGACTCCGTGTCCGGGCTGCTGGCCGGCGAGCACCCGCCCGTGGGGCTGATCGTCGTGCTGGGGCACCAGATCTGGTCCGGGTGGCTCATGGTCGCGGTGCTGGCCTACACGTGCGTTCCGGCCGTCCTGCTGGGACGGGCCAAGATGCCGCTCGCCGAGCAGCTGCACGACCGCGTGCTGCACGCCGACGCGGACATGAACAAGGCCGACTGGATGACGGGGGTCGGCGGGATCGTCGGGGTCCTCGGCATCGGCGTCGGGCTGTGGTGGGCGGACTCCGCGGCCGCGGTGTTCATCTCGGCGAGCATCCTGCACGACGGCGTCAAGAACCTGCGCAGCGCCGTCGCGGCCCTCATGGACGCCCGCGCGACCACGGTCGACGGGTCGGAGCCGCACCCGCTCGGCGGTGCCATCGACGAGACGCTGCGCGGGCTGGAGTGGGTCGGCAGCGCCGCGTCGCGCGTGCGCGACCAGGGGCACGTCTTCCACGTCGAGGCGTTCGTCGTGGCACGCGACGGGACGCCGACGCAGCAGCAGCTGCAGGAGGCGTGGGACGCCGTCACCGACCTCGACTGGAAGGTCGAGGACCTCGTCGTCGTGCCCGTCGAGGAGCTGCCGGAGGAGCTGCTGCCGGGGCTGGGCGGCGAACGGTCCGGGTGATCACGGTCGGGGTGATCACGGTCGGGGTGATCACGGTCGGGGTGATCACGGGCGGGTGATCACTGTCCGGGTGATCACGGTCCGGTGATCACGGTCCGGGTGATCACGGTCCGGTGATCACGGTCCGGGTGATCACGGTCCGGGTGATCACGGTCCGGGTGACGTGCCCGTCGTCGGCGACGGCCCACCGCAGTGCCCCCGGAAGAGCCACCCTCGACTTCTGCCTCGGTGCTCACGGCCATGGCGCAGCCGCTGCGAGCCCCGGCGTCCACATCCCGGGACTGGCGTGTCACGAGACCGGGATCTGATGGCTTCTGGTGGGTCCTGAGCCGAGCAATCCCGGTCTCGCGGGGGGCGCGTCCCGAGTGGTGGACGGCGGGGCGCCGCTCGCGTGCCGCGTCCCACTCGACTCGCGCCTGGCGCCGTGCACCGCCGTGATCGTGGTCGGCGGCGAGTCACGCGTGGGGAGGTCCCGGCTCGACGGGACCCGCCGCGCTCGGGTCGACGCTGTGGGGAATGGACGTGAAGCCCCCCTCACCGCCTGGGAGGATGGTGGGTCGTGAGCACGTCCGAGCCCGCCCCCGCCGACGCGGCACCCCCCGAGGGTGCGCGCGCCGAGGGTCCGCGCGCCGAGGTTCCGCCCACCGAAGGTCCGCGCGGTCCCGGGCGGCGACGTGGCCCCCGCGCGAGGCGGGGTGCAGGGCGACGGGGCCGGGACCAGCCACGCGAAGGTCAGGCCGCCGCGGGCCAGGGGCGGGATCAGTCGTCCGCTGGACAGTCGTCCGGCGAGCGCCCGTCCGGCGAGCGCCCGTCCGGCGATCCCTCGCCCTCCGAGGGCCAGGGCCGCGAGCGCTCGTCCCGCGCGCGAGCTCCCCGCCATGACGCAGCCCGCCGCCCCCGCCGCGACGACGCCCACCTCGCCCGCACCGCCGAGGCCCGCGCGGCGGTCACCCTCCCCCCGATCGTCTACCCCGAGCAGCTCCCCGTCTCGGCACGCCGCCACGAGATCTCCGACGCGCTGCGCGACCACCAGGTCGTCGTCGTCGCCGGTGAGACCGGGTCCGGCAAGACGACGCAGATCCCGAAGATCGCCCTCGAGCTGGGCCGCGGCCGGGCGGGGCAGATCGGCCACACGCAGCCGCGCCGCATCGCGGCCCGCACGGTCGCCGAGCGCATCGCGGACGAGCTGAACGTCCCCCTCGGCGGCGTCGTCGGCTACCAGGTGCGCTTCACCGACGAGTCGTCGGACTCGACGCTCGTCAAGGTGATGACCGACGGCATCCTGCTCGCGCAGATCCAGCGCGACCCGATGCTGCGGATGTACGACACGCTCATCATCGACGAGGCCCACGAGCGCAGCCTCAACATCGACTTCATCCTCGGGTACCTCACGCGGCTGCTGCCGCAGCGCCCGGACCTCAAGCTCGTCATCACCTCCGCGACGATCGACTCGGACCGGTTCGCGCGGCACTTCGCCGGCCCGCCGACCGAGGAACACCCCGACGGCGTCCCCGCGCCCGTCGTCGAGGTCAGCGGCCGCACGTTCCCCGTCGAGCTGCGCTACCAGCCGCTGTCCCCCGACGACGCCCCGGACCGCGACCTCGTCACCGGCATCACGGAGGCCGTCGACGAGCTCATGGGCGAGGGACCGGGCGACATCCTGGTGTTCCTGTCCGGCGAGCGGGAGATCCGCGACTCCGAGGACGCGCTGCGCGGCTCGCTCGGCCCGCGCGTCGACCCGAAGCACCCGAACGGCGTCGACATCGTGCCGCTGTACGCGCGGCTGTCGGCCGCGGAGCAGCGCCGCGTGTTCGAGCCGCACACGCGCCGGCGCGTCATCCTGGCGACCAACGTCGCGGAGACGTCGCTGACGGTCCCGGGCGTGCGGTACGTCGTCGACCCCGGGACGGCGCGCATCTCGCGGTACTCGAAGGCGACGAAGGTGCAGCGGCTGCCGATCGAGCCGATCTCGCAGGCGTCGGCCAACCAGCGCTCGGGCCGCTCCGGCCGCGTCGCCCCCGGCATCGCGATCCGGCTGTACAGCGAGGAGGACTTCGAGTCCCGCCCGGAGTACACCGAGCCGGAGATCCTGCGCACGTCGCTGGCGTCGGTGATCCTGCAGATGATCGCGGTGGGCGTCGTGACGTCCCCGGACGAGGTCGTGGACTTCCCGTTCGTCGACCCGCCGGACGTCCGCTCGGTCCGCGACGGCGTCGGCCTGCTCACCGAGCTGCACGCGCTCGAGGAGGTCCGCGGCCGCACGCGCCTCACCGAGACGGGCCGCCAGCTCGCCCAGCTGCCCATCGACCCGCGTCTCGCGCGCATGGTCGTCGAGGCCGGACGCCGCGGCGTCGCGCGCGAGGTCGTGGTCATCGCCGCCGCGCTGTCCATCCAGGACCCCCGTGAGCGCCCCGCCGAGTCCCGCGAGACGGCGGACGCGCTGCACCGCCGCTTCGCCGACCCGTCGTCGGACCTGCTCACCTACCTCAACCTGTGGACGTACCTGCGGGACCGGCAGCGCGAGCTGTCCGGCTCGGCGTTCCGCCGCATGTGCAAGTCCGAGCACCTGCACTACCTGCGCGTGCGCGAGTGGCAGGACGTCGTCACGCAGCTGCGCGAGATGGCCAAGGGCCTGGGCGTGCACGCGAAGGGCGCACCGACCCCGACGTCGGACGTCGCCCCGGCGGCCGACGGGCACGGGCGCGACGGTCGGCGCGACGGCGGCCGGCACACCCCGACGGGCGCACCGACGCAGGACGCCGGCACCGTCGAGCGCCCCGACGCCGTGCAGACCCGCTGGACGTGGGACGGCGACACGATCCACCGCGCGATGCTGCCCGGGTTGCTGTCGCAGATCGGCATGCAGCTCGTCACCGACGTCGCCGCGGGCAACCCGCCCAAGGGCCGCGACGGCAAGCCGCGCAAGCCCGACGCGCGCGCCCGCAACGAGTACCTCGGCGCGCGCGGCGCGCGGTTCGCGATCTTCCCGGGCTCGGGCCTGTCGCGGAAGCCCCCGTCGTGGGTGATGGCCGCGGAGCTCGTCGAGACGTCGCGGCTGTGGGCGCGCGACGTCGCGAAGGTCGACCCGGCGTGGGTCGAGGAGGCCGCCGCGCACCTGGTGAAGCGCACGTACTCCGAGCCGGCGTGGTCGACGCGGCAGGGCGCGGCGATGGTCAACGAGAAGGTGCTGCTGTACGGCGTGCCGGTCGTCGCGCAGCGTCGCGTGCTGCTCGCCAAGACGGACCCGGAGCAGGCGCGCGAGCTGTTCGTCCGGCACGCGCTCGTGCAGGGCGAGTGGACGACGCACCACACGTTCTTCCACGAGAACCGCCGCCTGCTCGACGAGGCCGAGGCGCTCGAGGCCCGTGCCCGGCGCCGCGACCTCGTCGTCGACGACGACGCGCTCTTCGACTTCTACGACGCGCGCATCCCGCCCGAGGTCGTGTCCGCGCGGCACTTCGACACCTGGTGGAAGGTCGCCAAGCGCGCCGACCCGGACCTGCTGTCCTTCACGCGCGAGCTGCTGGTCGGGGACGACGCCGCCGAGATCGACGAGCACGCGTTCCCGTCGCGCTGGCCGCAGGGCGAGCTGTCGTTCCCGCTGACGTACCAGTTCGAGCCCGGCACCGAGGCCGACGGCGTCACCGTCCACATCCCCCTCTCGCAGCTGCCGCGCGTGCGGCCCGAGGGCTTCGACTGGATGGTCCCGGGCATGCGCGCCGAGCTGCTGACGGCGACGATCCGCGCGCTGCCCAAGCCGGTGCGCGTGCAGCTCGTCCCCGCGCCCGACGTCGCGCGGGCCGTCGACGCGTGGCTCGAGGAGAACTCGGCGTCGTGGGTCGACACCGTCCGGGCGGCCGACGCGGCGCCGTCGTTCCGCGAGATGTTCGCGCGCGCCGTGCGGGCGCTGCGGGACGTCGAGGTGCCCGCCGACGCCGTCGACGAGGACCGGCTGCCCGCCCACCTGCGCATGACGTTCCGCGTCGTCGGGGACCGCGGGGGCGTCGTCGACGAGGGCAAGGACCTGCTCGCCCTGCAGCGGCGGCTGGCCGACCGCGCGCAGGACGCCGTCTCCTCCGCGGTGCGCACGGCCGTGCGCGCCGCCATGGAGCAGGCAGCGGCCCAGGCCGGCACCACGCCGCCCGCTCCCCCCCAGCCCACCCCCGCCCACCCCCCCGCCACCCCCCCTCCTGGCGCGAGAGTGCAATCCAGTCACGCCCCGGCCCCCACCACCCCCACCCCGGGCGCGAGAGTGCAATCCAGTCACGCCCCCGGCGCCCCGGCGGGACCCGGCGCGACCCCGGACCTCGAGCGCACCGGCCTCACGACGTGGCCCGACGTGCCGGCGTTCCCCGACGTCATCGAGGCGCGCACCCCGGCGGGCGGCGTCGTCCGCGCCTACCCGACGCTCGTCGAGGAGGGCTCCGGAGCCCGCGCGACCGTCGCGCTGCGCGTGCTCGCCGACGCCGCGGTCGCGCAGGCCGCCGCCCGTCGCGGCCTGCGCCGCCTGCTGCTGCTCGACGTCGGGCTCGCGTCCCCCCGCGTCACGAGCCGGTGGACCGGCACGCAGGCGCTCGCCCTCGCCGCGTCCCCGTACCCGAGCACCGACGCGCTGGTCGCCGACGTCCAGCTCGCGTCGATCGACCGGCTCATGACCCGCCACCTGCAGGGACGTACGCCGCGCGACATCCGCGACGCCGACGCGTACGCCACGCTGCGCGGTGCGGTGCGTGACGGCCTCGAGGACGACGTGCACCGCGTCGTCGGCGACCTCGTCGGCGTCCTGTCCGCGTGGCGGGAGCTGGACTCGGACGTGCGCGCCACGAGCAGCCTCGCGCTGCTGGCGACCGCGCAGGACGTGCGCGAGCAGGCGGCGGCCCTCGTCCACGACGGGTTCGTGTCCCGTGTCGGTGCCGACCGCCTGCCCCAGCTGGTGCGTTACCTGCGCGCCGCCCGGCACCGGCTGGCGAAGGCGGCGGACAACCCGACGCGTGACGCCGACCTCGCGTGGCAGGTGCACGACGTCGAGCAGCTCTACACCGCGGCCCGCGAGCGCGCCGCGACCGCCTCCCCGGACCCGGACCGTGACGCCGCCCTCGACGACGTGCGCTGGCTGCTCGAGGAGCTGCGGGTCAGCCTCTTCGCGCAGCAGCTGGGGACGCCGGTGCCGGTCTCGCCGACGCGCATCCGTAAGGCCCTGGCCGCGATCGGCTGAGGCGCGTCCCCTCAGAGGCTCGTCACGCTCGACGCTCGTCGCACGGGGGTCCGCACTCAGCCGGACCGGCCGAGCGGGCACCTGAGGACCGGCAGACTCCGGCGCGCGTCCTGCCGCTCCCCGGGCCGCTGCCTAGGCTGCGGGGGTGGCCACCGTCCTGCTCGTCCGTCACGGTCGCACCGACGCCAACGTCCGGGGCATCCTGGCGGGGCGCGCCGCGGGGGTCCCGCTCGACGACGTCGGGCGCGCGCAGGCCGAGCGCACCGCGGACCGCCTCGCGGCAGTGCCCCTCGTCGGCGTGGTGACGAGCCCGCTGGAGCGGTGCCGGGAGACGTCGGACCTGCTGCTGCGACGGCAGGGCGGCGCCCCGGACGTGACGGTCGACGACGCGCTGACCGAGTGCGACTACGGGGACTGGCAGGGCCGGTCGCTGGCTGACCTCGCCCGCGAGGCACTGTGGTCGACGGTCCAGACGCACCCCGCGGCCGTCACGTTCCCCGGGGGCGAGTCCCTGCCTGCGATGCAGGCGCGGGCCGTGGCGGCGGTGCGGCGGCACGACGCCGCGGTCGAGGAGCAGCACGGCGCGGGCGCGGTCTGGGCGGCCGTGAGCCACGGTGACGTCATCAAGTCGGTCCTCGCCGACGCCCTGGGCATGCACCTGGACCTGTTCCAGCGTCTCGAAGTGGGCCCCGCGTCGGTCTCGCTGGTTCGCTACGGGCCGCTGCGACCGCACGTGATCGCCACCAACACGCAGCTCGGCGACCTCGGGTGGCTGGGCGCGGCCCGCCACGCCGACGACGCTCCGGTGGGCGGCGGGGCCGGGCACGACTCGACCGACGCCGCGGACTGACCCTTCGTACACTCGACCCATGACCGCCCTCGTCCACGAGTTCGACTGGCCGGACCGCGTCGTCGTCGGCACCGTCGGCCGCCCGGGCGAGCGCACCTTCTACCTGCAGGTACGCATGGGTGAGCGGTCCGCGAGCGTCGTCCTGGAGAAGCAGCAGTCCGCGGCGCTGGCCGACCTGGTCGAGGAGCTGCTCGACGACCTCGCGACCGACGAGACCCACCCGGTGACCGTGCCCCGGGAGACCCCGCCCGAGCTGGTCGACGACGACCCGATCGGCCAGCCCGTCGAGCCGCTGTTCCGCACCGGGGCGATGCGCCTCGGCTGGGACCCGCGCACGCTGCAGGTGGTGGTCGAGGCGTTCCCCGTCGAGACGGTCGCGGACGCGCTGGCCGACGAGACGGGCGAGCCCAGCGAGGTGCTGCTGGTGCGGATGCCGGTCGGCACGGCGCGGGCGTTCGTCCAGCGCACGCGCGGCGTGGTGGACGCGGGCCGGCCGCTCTGCGTCGTCTGCGGGGAGCCGATCGACCCCGACGGCCACGTCTGCGCACCACCCGACGGCGCGTGACGTCACCGGACGAGCCGGGCGACGTCGACCTGGACGACGACGAGCTGCAGATCGTCGGTCGTCTCACCGCCGCGTCCAACGCGACGTTCGTCGGCACGGTCCGCGACGTCGCGGTCGTCTACAAGCCGGTGGCCGGCGAGCGCCCGCTGTGGGACTTCCCGGAGGGCACGCTGGCGCAGCGGGAGGTGGCGGCGTACCTCGTCTCGCAGACCCTCGGCTGGGACGTCGTGCCGCGCACCTGGCTGCGTGACGGACCCCTGGGGCCCGGGATGGTGCAGCTGTGGCAGGAGCCGGACCCGCAGCAGGACCCCGTCGACGTGGTCCCGGCATCGGCCGTGCCGGCGCAGGGGTGGTGCACCGTGCTCGAGGGGACGGACGAGCGCGGCCGACCGGTGGCGGTGGTCCACGAGGACTCCGTCGCACTGCGCCGCATGGCCGTGCTCGACGTGCTGCTGAACAACGCCGACCGCAAGGGCGGACACGTGCTCCCGGTGGCCGGCGGCCACCGGTACGGCGTGGACCACGGCGTCACGTTCCACACCGAGCCCAAGCTGCGCACGGTGCTGTGGGGCTGGGTCGGCGAGCCCCTCGACGCGGACGAGACGGCCGGTGTGCGGCGCGTGCGCTCGGAGGTCGCCGGGGAGCTCGGGGAGCACCTCGCCGCGCTGCTCGCGCCACCCGAGGTCGACGCGCTCGCCGAGCGGTGCGACCGGCTGCTGGCGAGCGGGCGGTTCCCCGCGCCCGACGGCGACGCCTCCCCGGTGCCGTGGCCGCTGTTCTGAGCGGACGAGCCGACCACAGCCCCGCCGCGTGACGGGCTCGTCCCCAGGTCCTGCCGCTCTCGTCCCCCACGTCGGGCCCACGGAGCACACTCGGGGCATGACCACGACGACCGCACCGTTCCGCTGCTTCGGCGGCACCGACCCCCTGTACGCGGCGTACCACGACGACGAGTGGGGGGTGCCGGTGCACGACGAGCACGCCCTGTACGAGCGGGTCTCCCTCGAGGCGTTCCAGTCGGGCCTGGCGTGGATCACGATCCTGCGCAAGCGCCCCGCGTTCCGGGAGGCGTTCGCGGGGTTCGACCCGCAGGTCGTGGCGACCTACGGGGACGACGACGTGGCGCGGCTGATGGCCGACCCGGGGATCGTCCGCAACCGGGCCAAGATCGAGGCGACGATCGCCAACGCCCGCGCGCTGCTGACGCTCCACGAGTCGGGGCGCACGCTGGACGAGGTGCTGTGGTCGTACGCCCCCGAGCCCGGCCCGCGGCCGCGGACGTCGGCGGAGGTGCCCGGTCGCACCCTCGCGTCCGCGGCGCTGGCCAAGGAGCTCAAGCAGCTCGGGTTCAGGTTCGTCGGGCCGACCACGGCGTACGCGGCGATGCAGGCGTGCGGGGTGGTGGACGACCACCTGGCCGGCTGCCTGGTGGCGCGTCGGACGAGCACGGGCGAGGTCTCGGACACCGCTACTCCCGCGGAGTGACGCACGCGTCGGGGGGTCGGCAGACGCAGGACGACGGGCTAGGGTGCCCCACATGACGGACCAGGGGGACGACGGCGGGCGGGACGACGCCGTGCGCGCGGCGCACGACGCGTGGCTGTCCCCGGGGGATCCCGACCCCTACGTCCTGGAGGCCGTCCAGGACGGCCTGCTCCGCGTCCCCGTCGCCGCACCGACGTCGTCGTGGTTCGGGCTGCCGCACCAGCGCACGTCCCGCGAGTCGTCGCTGAACCTGCACCGCCGGCGACGCTGACCGGAGCGCGGGCCCCCGCCGCGGCGGCGGGGTTGCGGCGGACGTCCGCCGTGTCCGCCTCGGCCGGCCGCCGTCTCACGTGCCGACCGCCCGTCCGGGTGCACAGAGCGACCGGTTATGCTCTGGCACGACCATCCAGAGCGGCTGAGAGACCTGGCTCGACGACGCCGCAGCAACCCCCCTCCTCGCGAGGGTGTGGGTGCTTCCGCCAGGAACGATGGAGTGACGATGAACGTGCGCACCTGTGCCACCGACCCCTCGTGCGGCAGCACCCGCCCGACGACCCCGCCCGCGACACGATGAGCATCGTGGCCGAGATCGAGACCGAGACGGTCACCGCACCACAGCACTCGCGCGCCGCTCGTCGGCGGGCGGAGCAGGCGGGGGCACTGGACCGCCCGACCGTCTCCTTCGAGCTGTTCCCCCCGCGCAACCCCGACGCGGCACCGCGCCTGTGGTCGACGGTGCGCGAGCTCGAGACCGTGGAGCCCGACTTCGTGTCGGTCACGTACGGCGCGTCCGGTCAGACGCGGCAGACCACTCGCGCGCTGGTCCGTCGGCTGCTGCGCGAGACGTCGTTGAACCCGATCGCCCACCTGACCTGCGTGGGCACGTCACGTGACGAGATCTCCACGATCGTCGAGGAGTTCCTCGACGAGGGCGTGCGCTCCTTCCTCGCCCTGCGCGGCGACCCGCCCGCGGGCCAGCCGGACTGGTCTCCGCACCCCGAGGGCGTGCACACCGCCGCCGAGCTCGTCGAGCTGCTGCGCGACATCGAGCAGCGCCGCTGCGTCAGGAGCCCCGCCCAGGCGGTGCGCGCCCGGGTGCGTCCTCTGTCGGTCGCGGTCGCGGCGTTCCCGCGCGGCAACCACGCCACGGGCGGTACGCGCACGCAGGACGTCCAGGCGCTGCTCGCCAAGCAGGAGGCGGGCGCCGACTTCGCGATCTCGCAGGTCTTCTTCGACGCCGAGGCCTACCTGGGCCTGGTCGCCGAGGCCCGCGCTGCCGGCGTCACCATCCCGATCGTCCCCGGCATCATCCCGACCACCGACCCCGCGCGCCTGCTGCGGGTCCAGGAGCTCACGGGCGTCCCCGTCCCGCGTCACCTGCTCGACCTGCTCGGCTCGACGGACGACCCCGCCGAGCGGCACCGCCGCGGCACGCAGGCGGGGGTCGACCTCGTGAACCGCGTCCTCGACGGCGGTGCGCCGGGCGTCCACGTCTACACGTTCAACAAGCACGAGGCTGCGCTCGACCTGCTCGACGGGGCGGACCTCGTCGGCGGGCGCCGCAGCGCCGTCACGCACCACGACCTCACCGCGCCCGACGGCACCGCCGCCGACGCGTCCACGACGACACCGCGAGGAAACCTGTCATGACCGACACCACGCCCGCCCAGCCGGCGACCCCGGCCTTCCCCGCAGGCTCCGTCCTCGGCTACCCCCGCATCGGCCCGCGCCGCGAGCTCAAGAAGGCCCTCGAGGCGTTCTGGGCCGGCCGGTCGTCCGCGGACGAGGTCGAGGCCGTCGCCGCCGACCTGCGTCGGCGCACGCGTACCCGCCTGGCCGAGCTCGGCCTGGCGACCGACGTCCCGGCGATCCCGAGCGCGTTCTCCTTCTACGACCAGGTGCTCGACGCCACCGCGCTCGTCGGAGCCGTCCCGGCACGCTTCGCGGACCTGCAGGACGCCGACGGCCGTCTCGACCTGGCCGGGTACTCGACCGTGGCCCGCGGGCGCGGTGACGACCTCCCGCTCGAGATGACCAAGTGGTTCGACACCAACTACCACTACCTCGTGCCCGAGATCGGCCCGGACACGCAGTTCCGGTACGCGTCGGACCGCCCGGTCGCGGAGTTCACCGAGGCGCTCGCCGAGGGCGTGCTCACGCGGCCCGTCGTCGTGGGCCCCGTGACGTACCTGGCGCTGGCCAAGCCGACCGAGGACGCGCCCTCCGGCTTCTCGCCGATCGACCGTCTCGACGACATCCTGCCCGTCTACGTCCGGCTGCTGACCGCGCTCGCCGCCGCCGGCGCCACGTGGGTGCAGATCGAGGAGCCGGCGCTGGTGTCCGACTCCGTCGGGGTGTCCGCCGACGTGCTGGCCGAGGCGACGACCCGCGCGTACCGGGTCCTCGCGACCGAGCTCGCGCGCCCGCAGCGCCCGGCGATCCTGCTCGCGGCGCCGTACGGCGACCTCGGCTCCGCGCTGCCCGTGGTCGCGGCCACCGACGTCGAGGCCCTCGCGCTCGACCTCGTCCGCGGCGACGCCCCGACGGTCCCCGTCGCGGGCCTGGCCGGCAAGACGCTCGTCGGCGGCGTGGTCGACGGGCACAACATCTGGCGCGCGGACCTCGACAAGAAGCTCGCGATCCTCGAGCAGCTCGAGACCCTCGGTGCCGCCGCCGTCACCGTCGGCACGTCGACGTCGCTGTTCCACGTCCCGCACACCCTCGAGGACGAGCCCGCGCTCGACCGCACGCTCGTGCAGTGGCTGGCGTTCGCCGACGAGAAGGTCCGCGAGGTCGCCACGCTCGCCGAGGGCCTGACCGAGGGTCGGGAGGCGATCCACGAGCAGCTGCTCGCCGCGTCCGACGCCGTGAGCTCGCGCGCCACCGCCCCGGGGGTCGTGCGCCCCGAGGTCCGCGAGCGCGTCTCGGCGCTGACCGACGAGCAGTTCCGCCGCGGCCCGTTCGCCGAGCGCAAGGCCGCTCAGGCGGCGCGCCTGAACCTCCCCGCGCTGCCCACGACGACCATCGGGTCGTTCCCGCAGACGCCCGAGATCCGCAAGGCGCGCGCCGCCTTCGGCAAGGGCGAGCTCACCGCCGAGCAGTACGAGGACGAGATGAAGGCGGAGGTCCGCCGCGTCGTCGAGCTGCAGGAGCGGATCGGCCTCGACGTCCTGGTGCACGGCGAGCCCGAGCGCAACGACATGGTCCAGTACTTCGCCGAGAACCTCGACGGCTTCTCCGTGACGCAGAACGGCTGGGTCCAGTCGTACGGCTCGCGCTGCACCCGCCCGTCGATCCTCTGGGGGGACGTGTCGCGCCCGGCACCCATTACGGTCGCGTGGGCGCAGTACGCCCAGTCGCTCACGTCGAAGCCGATGAAGGGCATGCTCACCGGCCCGGTGACGATCCTGGCGTGGTCGTTCGTCCGCGACGACCAGCCGCTCGGGGACACCGCCAACCAGGTGGCGCTCGCGCTGCGCGACGAGATCGCCGACCTCGAGGCCGCGGGTATCGGGATCGTCCAGGTCGACGAGCCCGCGATCCGTGAGCTGCTGCCCCTGCGCGAGAAGGCCCACGCCGCGTACCTCGACTGGTCAGTCAGCTCGTTCCGCCTGTCGACGGCCGGCGTGCGCCCCGAGACGCAGATCCACACGCACCTGTGCTACTCGGAGTTCGGCGAGATCATGGAGGCGATCGACGGTCTCGACGCCGACGTGACGAGCATCGAGGCCGCGCGCTCGAAGATGGAGATCCTCGGCGACATCGCCGCTGCGGGGTACCCGCGTGCCGTCGGCCCGGGCGTCTACGACATCCACTCGCCGCGCGTCCCGTCGCAGGAGGAGGTCACGGAGCTGCTCACCGAGGCCGTCCGCACCATCGAGGTCGACCAGCTCTGGGTGAACCCGGACTGCGGCCTCAAGACCCGCCGCTACGAGGAGATCACGCCGTCCCTCGAGCACCTGGTCCAGGCGACCCGGACGGTGCGCGCGTCCCTCTGACGCGCTCGGCACGGACAGCATCTCGGGGCCCCGGCCGCCGCACGCGCGGCAGCCGGGGCCTCGTCGTCGCTGGTCGCGCCGTCTACCCTGCACGGCATGGGTTCCCCGTTCGACGTCACGGTCGCCGAGCTGCGACGGCGCACCTCCCTGAAGTGGCACACCTACCCGCAGGACGTGCTGCCGGCGTTCGTCGCCGAGATGGACGTCCGGCCGCTCGACGCCGTGGTCACCGCCGTCAGCGGGGCGATGCTCGCCGGTGACACCGGGTACGAGGTCGGGCCCACCAGCCCGCGCGGCACGGCCTACGCCGAGGCGTTCGCCGACTTCGCCGCCCGCCACCACGGCTGGGACGTGCCCGTCGACCGCACCCGGCTGGTCCCGGACGTCATGCTCGGCGCGGTCGAGCTGATGCGGCTCGTCTCGGCACCGGGCGACGCCGTCGTCATCAACCCGCCCGTGTACCCGCCGTTCCGGTCGTTCCTCGAGCACGCCGGGCGTCGCGTCGTCACCGCACCCCTCACCCCCGCGGGCCGGCTGGACCTCGACGCGCTCGACCGCGCGTTCGCCGGCGCCCGCGCCTACCTGCTGTGCCACCCGCACAACCCGACCGGGACCCTGCACACCGCGGACGAGCTGCGCGCCGTCGGCGACCTCGCCGCACGGCACGGCGTCCGCGTCGTCGCCGACGAGATCCACGCACCGCTCGCCGTCGGCGACGAGCCGTTCGTCCCCACCACGACGGTGATCCCCGACGCCATCGCGCTGCACTCCGCGTCGAAGGCGTTCAACCTGGCGGGCCTCAAGGCCGCCCTCGCCGTGCCCGGTGCCGCGGCCGACGACCTCACGCGCCTCCCGGAGATCGTCGGCCATGGCGTCAGCCACGTCGCGTCGATCGCCCACCAGGCGGCCTACCGCCACGGTGAAGCGTGGCTCGCCGACGTGCGAGGGAGCATCCGGAGCCACCAGCAGATGGTGGACGACGCGCTGACCGAGCGGCTGCCGACCGCCCGGTGGCACCGCCCGGCGGCGACCTACTTCGCGTGGCTCGACGTCCGTGACACCCCGGCGGTCGCCGGCAGCGGCACCGACCCCGCGCGGCTCCTGCTCCACCGTGGCCGGTTGGCGGTCAACTCCGGCCCGACGTTCGGCGACGAGGGCGCCGGGCACGTCCGCCTGAACCTGGCGACGTCCCCGCAGATCCTCGCCGACGCCCTGGACCGTCTGGTGACGACGCTCGCCGGTCGCGCCTGACGCGACGGCCCGCGTGGGTGGGTGCTGGATCGCACTCTCACGCCCCTCTGGGGGCCCCTGGGGGGTGGCGGACGGCGACTGGATTGCACTCTCACGCCCATCCCGGGGGGGCCACAGCGGCGGCGGACGCGCAACTGGATCGCACTCTCACACCCCCCCTGGGGGG